>Ga0181601_10000033_pt1 | contig 97194 bp, 93 predicted proteins | sample 041ome_8_FD_133020 | JGI IMG/M metagenome (GOLD analysis project Ga0181601, IMG submission 133020) | Coastal salt marsh microbial communities from the Groves Creek Marsh, Skidaway Island, Georgia - 041407BS metaG (megahit assembly) | ecosystem: Environmental > Aquatic > Marine > Intertidal zone... | reverse complement strand
TTTAGACAACTGCTCTTTGTGCCATTGAATAAGGTATTGTGAACTTGAAATATCATCAGAATGGTCTCCCAGTAATATAAGGTTCAGTCCTTCCTCTTTTATGGCAAGAGAGGTGATATGTTCATTTGAATCCACCAATCCGATCATTCCAATGGTAGGCGTTGGTAATACTGGAACCGTCTTACCTTCGATTGTAGATTGATTATAAAAACTCACATTCCCCCCTGTCACTGGCGTCTCAAATACTTTACAGGCCTTGCTCATCCCTTTGATAGCTCCAACAAACTGCCAATAGGCCTCTGGGCTATATGGATTTCCAAAATTCAAGCAATTGGTTATAGCGGATGGCTTGCCGCCAGAGCAAACGATATTACGTGCAGCTTCAGCAACCGCCATTGCACAGCCCTCCTCGGGATTCGCATAAACGTAGCGGGCATTGCAATCAACGGTAGCAGCAATGGCTTTGTTTGAACCTTTAATGCTTATAATGCCTGCATCCGTAGGGTTGTTGGTCGACATATTTATTGTTCCAACCATAGAGTCATACTGCTCTGTAACCCAGCGTTTTGAAGCAATGTTTACATGTCCAATTAAAAATTCAGCCACTTTCTTTAAGTCTTCTGGCTGCTTCACTGAAGTTTGATCAAAAGCTTGTGCTTTGGCGAAATAAGCCGGTTCTTTATATTCACGTTCATACACTGGCGCACCTCCGCCTAAGACTAGAGAATCAGCAGGAGCCTGGGCCACTAGCTCACCATTCATAAAATAACGAAGTTGATTACCCTCGGTAACCACACCGATTTCGACACAATTTAGATCCCATTTCTCAAAAATTCTCAAAACCTCGGCTTCTTTTCCCTTTTTCACTACCACGAGCATTCTCTCTTGAGATTCACTCAATAGTATTTCAAATGGGAGCATATTTTCTTGTCGGGTTGGAACACGATCTAAATAAATATCCATTCCGCATCCACCCTTGGCCGACATTTCTGACGTAGAACAAGTAATTCCTGCTGCACCCATATCTTGCATGCCCACAATACAATCGGTATCTGCAAGTTCCAATGAAGCCTCAAGAAGTAGTTTCTCCTGAAAAGGATCACCAACTTGTACAGAAGGCAGATCATCCGCACTATCATCAGAGAGATCGCCCGAAGCGAAAGTGGCACCATGTATTCCATCCTTACCTGTACTGGATCCAACAATAAAAACTGGATTACCTGGTCCCTCAGAAATGGCTGAAATTGTTTTATCCGTTTTCACTATTCCAACAGACATGGCATTAACCAGAGGATTTTGATTATAGGATTCATCAAAATAAACTTCGCCTCCAACTACGGGAATTCCGAAACTGTTGCCATAATCGCCAATGCCCTTTACCACACCTTTCAACAACCATTTGGTTCTTTCTGAATTGGGATCTCCAAAGCGAAGGCTATTCAACTGACCTACGGGTCGTGCGCCCATGGTGAAAATATCACGATTAATACCTCCAACACCAGTAGCGGCACCTTGATAAGGTTCAATGGCAGATGGGTGATTGTGGGATTCAATTTTAAAAGCACAAGCCAATCCATCGCCAATATCAACCAGACCGGCATTTTCTTCACCTGCCTCAGCCAAGATGGCTGGACCTTTTTTAGGTAAGGTCTTAAGCCACATAATGCTGTTCTTGTAAGAGCAATGCTCCGACCACATAACAGAGTAAATGGATAACTCAGTAAAATTGGGTATTCGACCTAGGTATTGCACTACTTGATCATACTCTTCAGGTAAAAGACCAAGGGTCTTTGCAGTTTCTTCTGGATTGAAGTCTGTTGGTTGACTCATGTTTAAAATTTGAGCGCCAAAATTAACTTTTCAGAACGGGTATTTATTTCAAAAGTCTGATTTGTTATTAAGAAGATTTACTTTAAAGTGTGCAAATCGAAGGAATAGTACTCAGCTTAATTTGGTATATGATTCTTCTTTGGCTCTTGCTGAAGCATAGAGGGGGATTTTCGAATACCATTTTAATCCTCCTTTTTACTTCGAAAATAGTGGGGACTTTCGCTTTACAAGGGCTATTCACCTATTACTACACTGAAAGATCAACTGCAGATATCTTTCGATTTTTTGATGATGGATTAATCCTTAATGGTTTGTTCTTCTCTAATCCAGCCGACTTTTTTAAAATAATGTTCAACACTTATTCTGAACACGCTGGCTTTGATGCATTGTATTTTGAGAAAATGAATTCATGGATCAAGCCCGATGACTCAGCTTTTTATAATGACAATCATTTTATGATAAAAGTGAACGCGATGCTTGCCTTTATAAGTTTCGGACATTACGAAGTTCACGGAGTCATCTTTAGCGGACTATCATTCTTCGGTTTAAAATGGTGTACAGAGGAATTATTGGATGATGCAGAATCTAGATCACTTGCTTTAGCTGTAGCCGTTTTAATACCGTCCAGCCTGCTTTGGATGTCGGGTGGCCTAAAAGAGGCAATTTTGATATTTGGTATTGGCGCATTTTTAAAATCAAAATTCATTGACTTCAAAGCCAATGTAAAACCCATACTTTTTGGATTTTCCGCTTTTCTCGTTTTATACTCGGTAAAAATCTACTTTATAGCAGCGCTTATTCCAGCATATTTAGCACAAGCTTTAGGCAAAAAATTCAGCCTAGCAAATCTTACTCAAATTGGCCTTTGGTTCTTTTTCATACTCTCAGGAGTCGTAAGCTCTGGTTTTTTTGGGTTTGATTTAGCTGAATATGTGGTAAGGAAACAACATGATTTTCTAAACCATGTTCAAGTTATTTCCCCAGGAAGTGCTTTTGAAATGGCTTATTTAAGTGAAGGATATCCTTCAATTCTGGCATCGCTTCCACAAGCATTTGCAAACGTGTTGGTCAGGCCCTACCCGCATGAAATAGGAACGATGGCAGAAACACTCATGCTTCTCGAGAACATCATTGTTTCGGTTATACTTGTTCTTGCATTGATCAATATTGCGCAAACAAGAAAATTATCAAAGTCACAGCTGTGGATTGCATTGTTCATTTTACCCATCATCTTGCTCACTGGATTGGTAACTCCTGTATTTGGGGCTATCATGAGATACCGCGCGCCCGCAATTGTTTTAATGCTTATCGTTATGGCTCCAAATCTTCGGGCATTTTTCAACCAACGTAAACATCAATATACATGAGATCCATTTTGATTCCATTTCTTGTTTTAATGTTTCATGCATGCACGCCAAGCAAGAATGTTGACCTTATCATACACAATGCAACTATATACATGGTGGATGACGCTTTCAACACGGCCCAGGCCATGGCCATTAAGGATGGAAGAATTATCGCTATTGGAGCTGAGCACCAAATACTCAACGGCTATCAAAGTGAACATATTGTTGACGCTGAACTACATTTCATATACCCAGGTTTCATTGATGCCCATTCACATTTCTTGGGTCATGGAAATGAAAAACAGCAACTCAACTTGGTTGGCACCACTTCATTTGAAGATGTAATTCATCGAATCAGAGAGTACGTCTCTACACATGAAGGCGATTGGATCAGAGGAAGAGGTTGGGATCAAAATGACTGGGAGGTCAAGGAGTTTCCTACGAACGATTCGTTGAATAAGCTTTTTCCGAATCACTATTTTGTATTGAAAAGGGTTGACGGACATGCCCTTTTAGTGAGTGACAATGTGTTAGAGCTCGCAAAGGTTAATAGCCAAACGAAAATAGCTGGTGGAGAAATCTTGTTAAAAAATGGAAAGCCCACAGGAATTCTTTTAGACGAGGCAGAAGAATTGATCAAGTCAATTATACCTAGCTATACCGAAACGTTCAAGCTTAACTCGCTTAAAATTGCTCAAGAAGATTGTGTTGCACAGGGCTTAACAACCGTTTGTGATGCTGGATTGAGTACAGACGAAATTGATCTTATTCACTCTAGTCACGATACATTTTTAAAAATGCGCGTATACGCTATGTACAGTGCCCAAAATGAGTTTTTGAACAACCTTGAAAAACTAGGGTACAAGACCGAACGTCTTACAGCAAAATCGATCAAATTATATGCAGATGGAGCATTAGGCTCAAGAGGAGCTGCCTTGTTAGAGCCTTATTCTGACGATAGTTTGAATCATGGGTTGATTATTGCTTCAGCGGATTCCATTAGAAAATGGGCTCAAGCTTGTTATAAAAATGATTTTCAATTGAATGTGCATTGCATTGGTGATCGAGCAAATCGAATCACTCTAGAAGCAATGGGATCTGTTTTGAAAGCATCGAATGACCGCAGGTGGAGAATTGAGCATGCCCAAGTCGTACACCAAGATGATCAAGCAACTTTTGGAAAATATAACATCATTCCTTCCATGCAACCCACACATGCAACTTCTGACATGTATTGGGCAGAGGACCGATTGGGGCCAGAACGGATTGGAAATGCTTACAATTTAAAAAGTCTGATGCTTCAAAACGGATTGATAGCTCTTGGAACAGACTTTCCGGTGGAGGATATTTCACCAATAAAAACGTTTTACGCAGCAACCATTAGAAAAGATCTTTCGGGATTTCCGCCTGTTGGATTTGATGCCGAAGAAGCTCTTTCAAGAGAAGAAGCCTTGAGAGGTATAACTATTTGGCCAGCAGTTGCTAATTTTGAAGACTCCTTGAAAGGGAGTTTAGAAGTTGGGAAATTTGCCGATTTTGTGATGATGGACCAAGATTTGATCCGTTGTTCAGAAGAAGCGATTATCCAATCAAACATTTTAAAAACTTGGATTAACGGTGAATTGGTTTATACGAAATAGCATTTTTATTCTCATCACAACATCAATGATGTTGAGTTCATCGTCAATGGCTCAGGAAGATGACCTATTCAAGCTTTGGCCTGACACTACTTTAGCCAAAGCAAACTCTGCTTTGCACGTTAATTATCTTTCTGAAACAGAAAAAGAATCCATCTTTTACATGAATCTATTAAGGATAAACCCACCGTTGTTTTCTGAGACCTACTTCGCTGATTATATTAAAGCCAAGGACGTAAAAAAAGATAAGTTGGTAAAAGAGCTTATCAAAGAACTCGAGAACACGGGCAAGATGGAACCACTGCTGCCTAATAAGGAACTTTCTGATTTTGCCCGTGCGCACGCGAAGGATATGGGTGAATCAGGCCGAACTGGCCACAACTCATCATCCGGAAAACCATTCCGTGATAGAATAGCAACACTTGAGCAACACTTCACCGCCATCAATGAAAACTGCAATTATGGAAATGAAGATGCGGTAGACGCACTCATTGATTTACTCATCGATAGAAAAGTTCCTAATTTTGGTCATCGCAGGAAGATACTTGATCCTGAAATGAAACTTGTGGGCGTTGCTCTGGAACCTCACAAAAGATGGAGACATAATTATGTCCAAGACTTCGGTATAGCGAAGGAAAAATAATCCTTGTGACTGTAGCGATCAGCAGTTAAATTTGGTTCCTTAACAACCATTACAAAAATGGAAGTAACCAGATTATTTGACATTCCGTACTATCAGTTAAAGCATTTTCCTCAAACAGATTCGCTGGCCGCGAAAATTGATGGCAAATGGGTTAAAACCTCCACTCAAAGTTTTGTAGATCAAGCCATGATGGTCAGTAAGGCGTTGGTTGAAGCTGGCATTCAGCCAGATGATAAAGTTTCTATCATTTCAAACAATAGACCTGAATGGAATATTGTTGACTTAGGCATCCAAATGTGTGGAGCTATTAGTGTTCCAATATATCCTACAATCTCACCAAAAGACTACGAATACATATTCAATGACGCTCAAGTGAAGGTTTGTTTTGTAAGCAGCAGTGACTTATTAGACAAACTGAACGAAGTGAAAGCGAATGCTCCTTCATTAAGGCTAATTGTCTCGTTCGAAAAAATAGATGGCATAGAGCATTTCTCAACCTTTAAAGCGCGGGGAGAAAAAACATCAACACAAGAGATCGAGTCGAGAAAAGCGGCAATTAAGGGATCGGATTTGGCTACACTCATTTACACCAGCGGAACCACCGGAAACCCAAAAGGAGTAATGCTTTCGCACAACAACATTGTCTCGAATGTAATTGGCAGCAGGGAAAGAATTCCTTGTGATGAAAATGCGAGGGCCGTGAGTTTCCTACCACTCTGTCATGTATATGAGCGTATGGTTCTGTATCTCTTTATGTATACCGGAGTTTCAGTGTATTACGCTGAATCAATGGACACCATTGGTGACAATATCAGAGAAGTGCAGCCGCATGTTTTCACTGCTGTTCCAAGGTTACTTGAGAAAGTTTTCGATCGGATCATGGCAAAGGGATCTGAGCTCACAGGAGTTAAGCGCGCACTCTTCTTTTGGGCAGTTGAATTGGCTGAAAAATGGAAGCCTTATGGTGAAAATGGCGCGTGGTATGAATTCAAATTAAGCATAGCCAATAAACTCATTTTCAACAAGTGGAGAGAAGCACTTGGCGGAAATGTTGAGGTAGTGGCCAGTGGAAGTGCGGCATTACAACCAAGACTAGCGGCCATTTTTTGTGCCGCTAAAATTCCAATTTTAGAAGGTTACGGATTAACCGAAACTTCACCTGTGGCATCCGTGAACTCATTCGTGAATAAAGGATTTATGCTTGGAACTACCGGCCGAAAACTTCACAATGTAGAAATCAAGATTGCAGAGGATGGTGAAATTTTGATCAAAGGACCAAACGTAATGATGGGTTATTACAATCAGCCCGAATTAACGCGTGAAGTGCTCACGGAAGATGGTTGGTTTAAGTCCGGGGACATTGGAACCTTGGTTGACGGACAATATTTGAAAATCACTGACCGAAAGAAAGAAATCTTTAAAACATCTGGAGGCAAATACGTTGCACCGCAACCAATGGAAAACACCTTCAAAGCGTCACGCTTTATTGATCAAATCATGGTGATTGGAGAAAATCAAAAACACCCTGCGGCTTTAGTAGTGCCAGATTTAGAGTTTTGCAAAGACTGGTGTAAACGAAAAGGTCATGCATGCTCAAACTATACAGACCTGGCTAGCAATGAGCAATTGAAAGCAAGAATTTGGAAAGAGATAGATTCCATGAATCAACAATACGGGAAGTTTGAGCAGGTCAAGAAGATTGAGCTTTGTGAATCCCCATGGGCAATCGATTCAGGAGAACTAACGCCATCATTGAAGTTAAAACGCAAGTTTATAATGTCGAAATATGCTCATTTGGTTGAGAAAATTTATAGTTAGTCAACCTCTGAGTTTTTGTGAGTTTCGACTTCTCATACTTTCATTTATTATTTTGACCTCAAGCCTTCGTGCTCAAGAACAAACATCAGAGTCGGTAAGGTTCATCAATGCGAGTGGAGGATTTGGCAACATCTACGGAGGATTTGGAGCAAACCTGGAAGCAGGTTCGGGTCATTTGGCAGCGTTTGGGACTGCAGGCTATGCAACAGCAAGAGTAATTGACACTTTACTACTAAACGCAACAACCAACTTTCAAATTGGATTGCGTTATTATTTCAATGTGGGCAGCGAAGTGCTGTTTCCAAGAATTGGCATAGGCTACGGCTGGGTAACGAATTACTATAACGCAAAAATTGGCAATTCAAGTTATGACCAAACTGTGCATGGGATCAACGCACATGTGGGCACTCAAGTGTACTCTCCAGAGGGCTTCATTTTTAGTTTTGATCTGAATTTTGCGAGTAAGTATGCCATTTCAATGGGAAATAATCACCCCCATTTTTTCACGCTTTATGTGAGACCGAACATTGGTATTGGCTATGACTTAACACGTCTTTTTGGAAGGTCAAAACGCAAGACATTGATCAAGAATAAAGCAATCAATCCTTTTGAATAAAAAGGTAAATGGCAACTAAAAAAAACAGGACCAATGCCACCAAGCCTACTATAGCCCCGACCGAAAGACTCCTTCCAACCTTAGAATTAGCGTTTTTCTTCTGATTCAGAATTCCCTCAATAACATGAATCAGATCATAAAGGCTTTCGTTGGATTTTGGGACGAATTTTTCAATTCCCATTTTCATTACCTCTTCTTTCTCTTTTTGATCGGTAATCGATGAAAGAAGAATGACACTGGGACGATCGTCCATTGAATTGACCACATTCATCACATCTTTTGCCGAAAGATCGTTTTCCAAGTAATAGTCTAAAACCACAATTGAAGGTTTGAGCCGTTTGATGGATTCAATGGCTCGTGCCCCAGAGTTTTCCACATATACCGTGGCATCTCCCAAATTACTCTTCAAATAATGGGTTACGAGCAAAGAAAATGTCTCGTTATCTTCAATGATGATGATGTTTTTTGATTTCGACATTGCGCTGATGCAATTTACAAAAAAGCATTCTCGAGTTTATGCTCCTTGTAGAGCATTTTGATGACTCCATCCGAAACACCAATCTTCGGAATGAATGCACTGTTAGCCTTACTCCAACGCATGATACTGGTAAAGATCTTTCCGGCAGGAACAATAACATCGGCTCGATCAGGATTCAAATAAAGTTCTTGAATACGCTCATCGGATGTCATTCCTTTCAATCGCTTATACAGATTATATAATTCATCGTAAGAAACGGCTTCACCGTATTCTTTCATCAATAATTTGCAGTACTTATTAATGTTTCCGCCCGAACCAATAATGGCTATCTCTTTATCTATACTTGATTGCAGGTCTTTTACCCATGCCTTCATGTCATCCCAATCTGCATCTGGAACCATGCGCAACAGCATTCGAATTGATCCAACATTAAAAGATCGAGATGTAACCGCTTCATGATTGTTAAACAATGTAAGTTCGGTACTTCCTCCCCCAACATCCATATAGAGGTAGGTCTTATAACTGTCCATATTGTCTCGTAAGCCATTGGCATAAACTACTTCGGCTTCTTCCTTTCCAGAAACGATTTCAATTTTAATACCGGTAGCATTATATACTTGATCGACCACTTCGATACCGTTGTCTGCTTCACGAAAAGCAGAAGTCGCAAGTGCCCTTACTTTTTGCGGACGATATACATTCAATAAATGTTTGAAAGCATGCATCGTATCAACAAAGTCTTTTACCTTATCATCAGGTAAGTGCTGTTTCAAAAAGGCATCAGCTCCTAGTCTAATTGGTACACGAATGAGGGACTGTTTTTTATAGGTGACTTTGGCGCCATCTTCAAAAACATTACTCACCAAAAGCCTCACAGCATTAGAACCGATATCTATCGCTGCGAATTGGTATACATTCATTCTTGTTTGCTCTTCTTTTTATAATACTCGTGAATCGCGTATTGAGAGCGAATATCCTTTTTCTTGTTGGCTTTATCAACTATATATTTTCCATCTGGCATTAACACCCGTGCTTTTACATTGTCAGAGAACTGAATTGCAAGCACATCGTCAATTTCTCGCTTTAGGGAGGTTTCATAAATTGGACAAGTAACTTCGATACGTCTATCGAGGTTGCGTACCATCCAATCTGCACTGCTTATAAAGTAAAGAGGATTACTGTTGTTGCAAAAGACATAAATCCTAGCATGCTCGAGGAATCTATCAATGATGCTAATCACCTTTATGTTCTCACTCAACCCTTCTACTCCAGGCACAAGCGAACAGATGCCACGAATGATTAATTTCACCTTAACTCCTGCCTTACTTGCTTGATACAACTTATTGATCAAGTGGCTATCAACCAAGCTATTTAGTTTTAATACGATGTAGGCATCTTTTCCAGCCTTAGCATTTCGTATTTCAACATTGATCAATCTGATCAATCGGTTGCGCAAGTAAAATGGAGACAATACCAAATGCTTGAAACGGTAATTCGGCCAAATGGCGTTCTCAAAAAGGTCAAAGACCTTATGAATTTCGCTTGTTATTTCCTTTCGTGCAGTCATCAATGACAGATCACCATATAGAGCTGCTGTTCCTTCGTGAAAATTGCCCGTTCCAACCTTTGCGTAGTATTGATTCACTCCGTTTTCCTTTCGGGTGATGAGGCAAATTTTACCATGAACTTTCATACCTGGAAAGCCGAAGTAAACTTTCACTCCTTCATCTTCTAAAATATTCGACCAATAAATGTTGTTTTCCTCATCAAACCTAGCTTGCAGCTCAAAAACCACCACTACTTTCTTACCATTTCTTGCCGCATTGATCAGTGCGTTTATAACTTTACTTCTGCTAGCCACGCGGTAAAGGCATATTCGAATCGACTTCACATCAGGATCGAGCGCTGCTTCTTTCAAGAAATCAATCACATGATTGAAGCTTTGGTAAGGATAATGCAGTAAAACATCCTTCTTTTTGATGGCCGTAAAGTAGCTATCGTATTTATCGAAATGTGGATGTCTGTTGGGAGTTAATCTGTTGTAATAGGCCTTGGGCAAGTTGATTTTTGGAAAGGACATCAAATCCTTCAAGTTATGGTATCTCCCACCTGGAATAAATGCATCTTCATCGGTTGTCAACGACATTTTTTTGGTCAAATAGCGTTGCATTTCTTTTGGCATGCTGGAATCGAATACGAATCTCACAGGTGCTCCTCGCCTTCGTTGCTTCAAGCTTTTTTTCATCTTTTCTAAAAAGCTCTTCGAAATATCATTGTCCAAATCAAGTTCAGCATCACGGGTTATCTTGAACGTAAATGCCTCCACTTTTGTGGGCTTGAACACTTCATACACCGATTTAAGATTATGCCGTATAACATCGTCAAGGATGATTATGGATTTTCTACCCTCTTGCTCGGGAAGTACTATAAATCGCGGCAATGATGAAGGCACTTCCACCAAAGAATACTGATGACTCGTTTTCTTTCCCTCTTTGCTTATGGTCAGCCATGCTGCTAAATAAATGGCCTTATCGCGCAAATGCGGAAAACCCTTTACTTGATCCAGCATGATTGGTGAAATTACAGGATCTACTTTTTCATTGTAGTAGTCTTCTACAAAGATTTTTTGGGACTCGTCCAGTTGTTTTTCATTCAATATGAAAACATTTTTCGCCTTAAGTTCTTCCAAAATCTCCTGATAAATGGCCTCGTACTTCTTTTGTTGACCTATGGTTACTCTTTGAATCTGAGCCAATATGTCACGCGGATCATCGTATGTAGACTCAATCTTTTCATTCAAAGCGGCCCATCTTTTCACCGATGCCACCCTAACTCTAAAAAACTCATCGCGGTTATTGGAGAAAATTCCAAGAAACTTCAATCGCTCCAAGAGAGGTACTGTCTGATCCTCTGCTTCATCCAGCACCCTTTCATTAAAGGCCAGCCAGCTGATTTCTCTATTTATTATTTTGGGTTTCACAGCCATTCTTTTCTGTTGCAAGCGAAGGTAAGTCGGAGCCCGCGGTGTGGCAACATATAAGTATGTTCATTTAACGATCTATTGATAAATCGGGAACAGAGAGATAATGTAGGTTCAAAAACTATCGTTGAAAACTCTGTTGATAAGCATCCAACGAGTCGACTTAAAGCCGCATTTATAAAGGTCTACATTTGGTTCAGTTACAAAACCAACCTCGCGAAAGAATAGATGTTTACGATATTTAAAAAGAAAAAGCTCACAGAAGACCAGCTGGCCAACTTCTTTGTAAACTCCATTCTCAACCTTGTTGAAGAAGGCTTCCAGGATGTAGTTGAAATCATTAATAACGACCCTGAATTCGCCAAAACACCCAATATTTCAAAAGAAGATTACGACAAATTTCTGTTGGTGGTCATTGCGGGAAACATTAAATTAATGAGCGACCATTTTGATTCTGTGAAGGATGTTCGCATCACCGAGAAGATTTACAGAAAACTGGGCGCTGCATTATCAGTTGAGCCTCTGACACTAAAGGAAAACATTGCCAAATATCAGTCTTGGATGTCTAGAATCAATCATCCATCTAAGAACACCCGTTACGCTATGTCAAAAGGGGTGTTTTTCAAATATGAGTTGAATCAGTTTCAATCAGACTATTTCAGAAATATGAATACCCCAAATCCAATTTTCCTAAAGCGATTGGATGAGGTGATCAACCAATTTCTTTTTAATTGGAACGACATTAAGGAAAACTATCGCATTTCGAGCTAGTCGAGCTTGAAATAATCTGAAGCCATCTTTCTCACTTCTTCGCCAATGGCTAAGCATGCTGTAGCCGCAGGACTTGGTGCATTTAAAACGTGGATGCAATTGTCTTTGAACTCGATTTTAAAATCATCGATCATATCACCAGTATAACTTAAGGCCATAGCACGTACTCCAGCCCTTTCTTCTGCTAAGTCTTCCATTTTCAAATCAGGAATCAACCGTTGAAGTGTTCCTAAAAACAGCTTTTTCGAAAAAGCTCTTATGTATTCCTCGATTCCATACCTCCAATGCTTCGCGAAGAACTTCCATGTGCCCGCGTATTCAAGTGCATCGGCAGTATCGCACAAATCAAAGTCTGTTTTCTTGTAGCCTTCTCGCTTGAATACAAAAACTGCATTCGGACCGCACTCCACATCACCATCAATCATCCGCGTAAAATGCACACCTAAAAAGGGAAACTTTGGATTTGGTACAGGATATATCAGATTTTTCACTTTATGCTTAGCTTTTTCAGACAACACATAATAATCGCCACGAAATCCTAAAACGGTCATATCCAATTTCACATTAGCCTTTTTGGCCAACCTGTCTGCCTGAAGTCCACCACAAAAAATTACATACTTTGCCCGTATCTCGCCCCTGCTTGTTTTCAATAGTGTTGATCCAACTTCATGTTCAATCTGTTTCACTTCGTGGTTAAGTAAAATGCGGCTTTTCGACTGCATGTTTTCGAGTAATTCACCCAATTTCTCGGTAGTGGCTCGGTAATCAATTATTCCCGTGCACGCCACTCGAATACCAGCGATGCCATTGCAATGAGGTTCAATTTCAGTAATTTGTTCAGCTGTAATTCGCTCAACACCTTCCACTCCGTTCTGAATACCACGATCATAGATAAAGTCAAGGTGCGGCAATTCACTCTGATCGGTTGCCACGACAATTTTTCCGCAGATATCATGTGGGATGTTGTGTGATTTTGCAAACTCAACCAACTCTCTTCTGCCTTCAACACAAAGTTTGGCTTTGTAAGATCCAGGCTTATAATATATCCCTGAGTGAATGACTCCTGAGTTATTACCCGTTTGATGATTCGCTAACTTATTCTCCTTTTCTATAATGGCTATGCTAGCTTCAGGGTATGCCGACTGAAGCTTATATGCTGTTGCGGCTCCAACAATTCCGCCACCAACTATCGCGATGTCAAATTCTGCTATCAATTGAAATTTATTTTTCTGTTATCGGTGAAATACTCTTTTCAGGTTTAATAATGAACAACAACAGCAAGCCAATGATGAAAAACACCATTAAGATCAGTGCTGAATTTCTCATGCTTGACGTCATTCCCTCGATTAATCCGAATAAAAAAGTTCCAATTACGATCCCTAGTTTCTCCAGCACATCATAAAAACTAAAATACGATGCGTGGTCTTGAGTTTCGGGCAACATCTTTGAGTAGGTAGATCGAGATAATGCCTGAATGCCACCCATTACCAAACCTACCAATGAGGCCAACAAATAAAAGTGTGTTGGTGTGGTGATAAAAAATGCTGCGAAGCAAATGAGGATCCAAACAATCAATGCCATTCCCAACACTTTGATATTCCCCAATCGCTTCGATAAACGTGCAAAAGCATAAGCCCCAAAAACAGCAATGAATTGGATGATGAGCACACTAATGATTAGGCCTGACTCACCTTGATCGCCCCACTCAATTTCTTTATTGGCAAACAAAACGGCCATGATCACTACTGTTTGCACTCCCATGCTGTACACAAAAAAAGATCGAAGAAATCTTCTTAAGTTCAGCTGATCACCAAGTTCAAACCAAACCTTTCTCAATTCTTCATAACCTTTCCAAATGATGCCTTTTTCTTTTGGTTTTCGATCGTACACATTATATGGAAGGTAGTGGTAGGTGATTTGTGCAAACCCAGCCCACCATACAGCAACCATCGGAAACGCAAATTTTGCGGGCATTGTATTTGTTTGAATCAAGATTAGAATGGCAACAAGCAATATCGAACTTCCAACATATCCGTATGCAAACCCTTGTGCACTCACCTTGTCGTGATGTATATAGTCTACCACTTCTGGCAAAAAGGCGTTGTAAAATACCAAGCTTCCCCAAAAACCTATACTTGCGATCACCACAAAAAGCATTGAAAGTTCGAGGTAATTAACATCGAAGAAGAACAAAAGTGCACAACCCAGTGCGCCCAAGTAGCAGAAAAACTTTAAGAACGACTTCTTACTTCCCGAATAGTCTGCTATTCCGGAGAGTATGGGTGATATTGCGCTTACGACTAAAAAGGAAAAAGAGATGACATAACTATAGAGCTCAGTATTGATAAACTCAAAACCAAAGAATTCTACTTTCTCATTGAGCACACCATCTGCACCGACAGATGAAGTCATTTTCTGATAGAAAATTGGAAATATGGCAGTACTGATCACCAAATTGTAAGCAGAATTGGCCCAATCATAAAAGGCCCATGCTCTAATTGTCTGCTTGTCGTTTTTCTTAATCATTTGGCGTTAGCGAAAATAGAAAAGCCTCGATCTCTCGAGGCTTTTTCTTTTTATTTATTCTTTCGAATTAGTCTTTGCTGATCACTTCAAAAACTACTCTGCGGTTTTGCGCTTGACCAGCAATTGAAGCATCTTCAGTGGCTGGATCAAAATCTTGTACACCCACCACTAGCAATTTGTTTTCGTAAGCGCCCAATTTCACCAACTGATCTTTCACAGTTTGCGCTCTTTGCAAAGAAACATCACCTGTCACCTTCACTTCTTCAACTGGATCAGTGTGGCCGGTAATTTTCACTTTATACTTTGGATGTTCCTTCAATAATGTAGCAACCTTTTGCATATCAGCTTTAGCGTCGTCTTTGATCACAGAGCTTCCTTCATCAAAGTAAATTCTAGTCATCTGAATGTCTTCGGTCACGTCAAGCTCCATATCAGAGCTCACTTCTTTTGAATATTTCACTTGAAGTGAACTACCACTGGCATCAACCTCGCAATCGCATGCATCCACACCAGCCATATTTTTCACAGAAACGTCATCAATATAATAATAGCCCGTTCTGGCTTGTGTTCCTATCACTCCTTTTGGCTTCTTCACTTTTTCTTCTTGCGTTTCTGAAGAAGGAGCGAAATTTCCGATGGTTAAATACTTTTCGCCTCCATTGGCAATGTAGGTATGACAAATGTCTTCCCAATCAAATTGCTCAGTAAAAACTTTGTTTTGAGAGTGGATGATCTGCGGAGTAATCGCACCTGCTTCTAATGCCTCAAGATCCATTGGCTTTTCGCTCAAGTACAAGCCAATATTGTTGCACGCATACTTAGAAAGCAATGCCAACATTACACTCATCTTCACACAATACACCTTTCCTTCCTCCATTCCAGAGCTCAACTTCATTTCCAAGTAGGTTCTTGGCTCTGCATCTTTGTATGAATACATTACAATCCCTGCATAGCCCTCACCATCTTTAGGATCAGCATCACCGTATAAGTTTAAGGGCACTCCCCAATCCTCTCCTTTTGCTTTCGGATTGAAAAGGTCGGCCTTCGTCTCTGTAGGAGACACCCAAGGAAATGCTAAATCAATTGATCCTTGATCCTTTATTTTCTTGGAAACCGATTCAAAACTTCCGTTCTGTACCAAATTCCCTTGAGAAAAAGCCACTGTAGAGGCCAATGACATTAATGTAATGAATGAAAAAACTTGTTTCATTGTTATTGTTTTAATTCTTGCTTGATTTGATAGTATCTATGAATAATTTCACTTTTCTCCAGTCTGTATCAGGATAAACACCATGGCCTAAATTAGCGATGTGACCGCCACCCGAAAAGGAACTTAACATCTCATTAGTCTTTTGAACAACCACTTCATCGGCTGCGTAAAGAAGTGTGGGATCTAAATTTCCTTGAAGTACTTTAGAAGGATTCATCCCTCGAATTTTTTCAGGCTTTAAACTCCAGTCTAGTCCAACAGCATTGAATGAACTAGACATTAAATCGTCTATTGCAAAGTGAGCACCTTTAGCAAAAATGATATTTGGCACCTCATTTACTTCTTCTGATATTCGATTCAAATAAGGCATGCAAAACTCTCTGTATAGATCCTCGCTAAGAACACCAGCCCAAGAATCAAAAACTTGATACAACGATACTCCCGCTTCAATTTGAAGTTTCAAATAGTTGATGGTTGAAGCAGTAATTTTCTCGAGCAACATGTGCGATTCCTTTGGATAAGCATGCAACCATTTGCGCGCATTGGAGAACGTCTTGCTCCCTTGCCCCTCTATCATGTAACAAAGAATAGTAAAAGGAGCACCCGCAAAACCTATCACTGGAACACGTCCATTCAATCGTTTCACGGTTTCCTTGATGGCATCGTAAACATAAGTCAGCTCCTCGCCCTCAACGAGGTTTAGCTTATCAATATCCGCTTTTCCCTTTACCACTTCTGGAAAATAGGGACCTTTACCTTTGATCATTTCATAAGGCAAGCCCATAGCATCCGGAATCACTAGAATATCAGAAAAAATAATAGCCGCATCCACACCAAGAATATCAACGGGTTGAACGGTCACCTCAGCGGCTAGATCAGGTGTTTCCACCAACTCTTTGAAGCCTGAAAGGCTCGCCCTTAAGGCACGATACTCTGGAAGAATACGCCCTGCTTGGCGCATAACCCACACTGGACTTCGCTCGGTTTTTTCTCCTCGAGCGGCTCGAATAATTAAATCGTTCTGCACTGACTATAGGAATAGATCGATCCTGTTAATTAAAAGAAGCTTGCTTCTTAATCAAATTCAGCGCGCTTCCAGCTTTGAACCAATCAATTTGAGCTTGATTGTATGTGTGCGTCAAAGAAATTAGATCTTTCGATCCATCTGCATGCACAACTTCAAGTGTGAGGTTCTTTTCTGGAGAGAAATGCTCTAGATCAATGAAGTTGAATGTATCATCCTCCAAAATCATATCGTAATCTGACTCGTTTACGAAAGTCAAACCAAGCATTCCCTGCTTTTTCAAGTTTGTCTCATGAATACGAGCAAACGACTTGACGATAACTGCTCGCACTCCAAGATGACGTGGTTCCATTGCGGCATGCTCTCTTGAAGAACCTTCACCATAATTGTGATCTCCTACCACTATTGATGGAACATTGGCAGCTTTGTAGGCACGTGCTGAGGCTGGAACTTCCATCTTCTCGCCCGTCAGCTGATTCACTACTTTATTCGTAGCTCCACCAAATGCGTTCACAGCGCCAATCAAAAGGTTATTAGAAATGTTATCCAAATGACCTCTGTATCGCAACCATGGTCCGGCCATAGAAATGTGGTCGGTAGTGCATTTTCCGAAGGCTTTGATCAATAGTTTAGCTCCCATGATGTTGCCTCCATCCCACTCAGTAAATGGTTCTAGCAATTGAAGTCGCGATGAATCTGGCTTCACGATAATTTCTACATTACCTCCATTCTCAGCGGGAGCTTGGTAGCCTGGGTCTTCTACATCGAAACCTTTTGGAGGAAGTTCAAATCCAGTAGGGTCATCGAACTTCACCTCCTCACCTTTGTCATTAATTAATGTGTCGGTGATCGGATTGAAATCCAGCTTACCACTAATGGCAATTGCAGCAACCATTTCTGGTGAAGTCACAAAGGCATGTGTATTTGGGTTACCATCTGCACGCTTAGAGAAGTTTCTGTTGAAAGAATGTACAATGGAGTTCTTCTTTCCTTCGCTTGCTCCAGCTCTATCCCATTGACCAATACATGGTCCGCAGGCATTGGTGAATACCATGGCACCCAATTGCTCGAAAATATCGATGAACCCATCGCGGTCGATAGTATATCTCACTTGTTCTGAACCTGGGTTGATACCAAACTCTGCCTTAGGCTTCAAACCGCGATCTACAGCCTGCTTGGCAATAGAAGCAGCCCGACTAATGTCCTCGTAAGAACTGTTGGTACACGACCCGATCAATCCCCACTCAACATCTTTTGGCCAATCCTTTCCTTTGAGCACCTCTTTCATTTTAGAAACTGGAGTTGCTAAATCCGGAGTAAAAGGACCGTTGATGTGCGGTTCCAATTCAGATAGATTGATTTCGATTACTTGATCAAAGTATTTTTCAGGATTCGCATATACTTCTTCGTCACCTGTTAAATGTTCAGCAACCTGATCGGCTAAATCAACAACCTCTTTACGACCAGTGGCAGTGAGGTATCTTCTCATACTGTCATCATAGCCAAATGTTGAGGTAGTTGCACCAATCTCAGCACCCATATTGCATATGGTACCCTTTCCTGTGCAAGATAGAGACTTTGCTCCTTCACCAAAATATTCCACTATGCATCCTGTTCCACCTTTTACGGTGAGAATACCAGCCACTTTGAGTATAATATCTTTCGGAGCTGTCCATCCGCTCAACTTACCGGTCAACTTCACTCCAATCAATTTAGGAAACTTCAGCTCCCAAGCCATGCCAGCCATTACATCAACTGCATCGGCACCGCCAACACCAATGGCCACCATTCCGAGTCCACCCGCATTCACCGTATGGCTGTCGGTTCCAATCATCATTCCACCTGGTAAGGCATAATTCTCCAATACAACTTGATGGATGATACCGGCTCCTGGCTTCCAAAATCCAATTCCATACTTACTTGAAACAGAAGACAAGAAGTTGAACACTTCATTGTTCTTGTTGATCGCTTCTTGAAGGTCCTTATCGGCACCAATTCGAGCTTGAATAAGGTGGTCGGCATGCACGGTTGAAGGAACAGCTGCAGTAGGCTTGCCTGCTTGCATGAATTGCAAAAGCGCCATTTGGGCCGTTGCATCTTGCATGGCCACTCTATCTGGAGCAAAATCTACATAGCTTTTTCCTCTTGTAAACTCTTCAGTTGCTGCTCCATCCCACAAGTGAGCATAGAGTATTTTTTCAGAGAGTGTTAGTGGCTTATTCAATAGTTTTCTGGCAGCAGCAATGCGTTCTGGGTATTTCGCATACACCGCTTTTATCATGTCCAAATCAAAGATCATTTCTGTTTCTATTTAGATTAGCAATATTAATAGATCGCGAGCTTTTAGAGCGACTTAACAAACAAAAAAAGGGAAGCCTAAGACTTCCCTTTAATACTATGTTTTCAAAGAATCAATTATTCTCCTACTACTTCAAATGAAATGGTTTCAACCACATCTCTGTGGAATGCAACCTCTGCCTCATATTTACCAACTGTCTTAATCGTGTCGCCCTTGATTTTGATGTTCTTTCTATCGATTTCAAACCCAAGTTTGGTGATCTCGTCAGCCAATTGAATATTGTTTACTGAACCAAAAATCTTTCCAGACTCGCCCACTTTAGCACCAACGGTGATGGTAATGTCCTTCATTTTATCGGCCATTTTCTGAGCTGCTGCTCTAACCTTTTCGATTTTCTTAGCTCTTTGGCGAACTGTTTCAGCGTGCATTTTCTTCACTGAAGCAGTCGCTAGAATAGCGTGGCCTTGCGGTATAAGATAATTACGACCGAAACCATCTTTTACTTCCACTAGATCATCCTTGTAACCTAGCTTCTCAATGTCTGTCTTTAGTATAACTTCCATATCGATCTAAAATTATTTCATCATATCAGTTACATAAGGCATTAACGCCAAATGTCTTGATCTCTTCACTGCTTGAGACACTTTTCTTTGGTACTTCACAGAAGTTCCAGTGATTCTTCTTGGAAGAAGCTTACCTTGCTCGTTTACGAATCGTAGCAAGAAATCAGCGTCCTTGTAATCTACGTATTTGATACCCGCTTTCTTGAACCAGCAGAATTTCTCTTTCTGAGTTTCAATAAGAATCGGGGTTAAATATCTAATATCATCAGCCATCTTTTCTCTTATTAAGCGTTAGCAGTTTTCTTTGACTTATCTCTTCTACCTTCAGCAAATGCGATGTGATCTTTATCCATCTTCACGGTCAAGAAACGCATTACTCTTTCGTCACGGATAAATTCCGTTTCAAGGGGTCTGATGAATTCAGGCGCAGCCTCAAACTCAACCAAATAGTAGAATCCAGTGGACTTCTTCTGGATAGGGTAGGCCAATTTCTTTAGGCCCCAGTTTTCCTCGTGGGTGATTTTTGCACCACCATCTTTGAGGAAAGCCATAAATTTCTTCACTGTTTCCTTTGTCTGGTCCTCAGACAAAACGGGAGTTAGGATGAAAACAGTTTCATAACGATTTGTCATAAACTTTCTATTTACTTTTTAAAAATGGGGCGCAAAGATACGAACTTGTTCTTTGTTTACAAGCGATAATATCATCTGCCGATTTTCAACTCCCAGATCGACTATTTTATCGCAAAATTTATTCAAGAAATATACTTTTGGCGCAATGTCAACAGGCCAAGAAAAATTTATTGTTTCCGCAAGGAAGTATCGCCCCGAGAGTTGGAAGGAAGTGATTGGCCAAGAGTCCATCACCGAAACGTTGGTCAATTCAATCGAGCAGGACCACATGGCGCACGCCTATCTTTTTTGCGGTCCGCGTGGAGTAGGCAAAACAACTTGTGCTCGAATTTTTGCCAAAGAGATCAACCGAAGCGATGACCACAGCGAAGACGAAGACTTCTCTTTCAACATTTTCGAATTGGATGCCGCATCCAACAACAGTGTTGACGATATTCGATCGCTGACCGATCAAGTGCGCATTCCACCACAAGTAGGCAAATACAAGGTATACATCATCGATGAGGTGCACATGCTATCAAAGCAGGCATTCAACGCCTTTTTAAAAACATTAGAAGAGCCACCAAAGCACGCGATCTTCATTTTAGCCACCACTGAAAAACATAAGATCATACCTACGATCTTAAGCCGTTGTCAGATTTATGATTTCAACCGCATTGGCGTAGAAGACATCGTGAAGCAGCTCAAAAGCATCGCTGATAAAGAAAATATCAAATACGAAGAAGAAGCGCTGCATGTGGTTGCCCAAAAAGCAGACGGTGCGATGCGTGACGCGCTTTCCATCTTTGACCAATTGTCGAGTTTCACCAACGAAAACCTGAGCTATGATGCCGTATTGAAGAACCTGCACGTTCTTGACTATGACTATTATTTTAAGGTTACTGATGCGCTTTACAATAGTGACTTTGCTGAGGTATTGGTAATTCTTGACTCCATACTTAAGCAAGGTTTTGATGGTAGCCATTTCATTGGAGGGTTGGCTGGGCATTTCAGAGACCTATTGGTTTGCAAGGACCCTCGAACCTTGGGTTTGCTTGAGGTGGGCGATTCTGTAAAGTCGAAATACAGCGAGCAAGCACAAAGCATTGATAGCAATTGGATCATGGCTGCCCTTGCGTTGGCTTCAGAAACTGATTTTAAATTTCGAAACGCCAGTAACCAACGTTTGCTTCTCGAAACATCAATGCTCAGTATTGCAAGCATAGAGCTCAAAAAAAAAAACTCTAGTCCAGAGGTAAAAATACTTCAAGCGCCAGCTGAAAAAAAGAAGCCTGAAGCCGCGATTCCGGAAGTTACAGCACCTGCATTAAAGCCAAATGAAACTGTTGCGGAAAATAAACCAGAGGTATCTGAAGAGAAAGAACAAACTGAAGACTCAAAACCTCAGGCTCCAGATCTCAAGGGCAACGAAGACGAGGCCAAACAAGCCGAAGAAACACCCCTTGGTTCGAAAGAACCTCCCACATCTAAACGAACGCGCAGAAAACCTAGCACCGTTTCGCTGAAGTTGGATAGCGCAGCAGAAGATCATGCCCCTTCTGTGAAAGAAATCATCGATGAACAGCAAATTGAAACAAAAGAAGTTGATTCAGCGTCCAGCGAAGAAAAATTAGACCTTGAAGAAGCTTGGAAAAAATTGAGTACCGAATCTTTCGAAGAAGGTAAAAGCGCTCTATATAGTATCATGGCCAAGCAAAAGATCATGGAGCAAATCGAAGACAATGTGCTCACTGTGGTTCTTTCTCACGAAGTGGATCAAGAGGAATTTGTGCAGCACAGTGCCGATGTGCTGATGCGATTGCGCAACACCACCCACAACTCATCCCTCGTACTAAAAACTTTAGTTCAGGAGACCCAACATGAAACTAAACTTTTTACAGCTCAAGATAAATTTGAATATTTAGCCGGTCAAAATCCTGCATTGCGGAAACTTAAGCAGGACTTAGACCTTGATATTGCTCACTAATCCAATTTTAAACATGAATTTTAAATCACTCATTTTAGTGCTTGGCATTGCATCCATTGCCTTCACTTCTTGTTCGAATTCAACTCAAGAATCGGCAGCAGAAACTTCTAAATATACCTACGAAACCGTAGAGAATGATCCCTTCGGTCTGCGCATTTACACCTTGGATAATGGGTTGAAAGTGTATATATCTGAAAATCACGCTGAGCCGCGCATCCAAACCAATATTGCTGTGAGAACAGGTAGTAAGCAAGACCCTGCTGACGCTGCAGGCTTGGCTCATTACCTCGAGCACATGCTTTTTAAAGGCACTTCAAGTATTGGATCACTGAATTGGGAAGAAGAAAAGAAATACTTGCAAATGATTTCTGACCTCTATGAGGAGCACCACAATACCGAAGATATGGATGCGCGAAAGGTGATTTACGGGAAGATCGACAGTCTTTCACAAATTGCCGCAACTTTCGTTGCCACCAACGAATACGACAAGATGATCAGCGGATTGGGTGCCCAGGGCACCAATGCTTATACCAGCAATGAACGCACCGTTTACATCAATGATATTCCCAGCACCGAATTAGAAAAATGGCTTACCATTGAATCGGAGCGATTCAGCGAATTGGTGCTTCGCCTTTTCCACACTGAATTGGAAGCCGTGTATGAAGAGTTTAACCGCGGACAAGACAGCGATAGAAGACAAGGATATTACAAATCGCTCGAATTGCTCTTCCCAAACCATCCATACGGTCAACAAACAACCATCGGAACGGGTGAGCATTTGAAAAGCCCAAGCATGGAGAAAATCCATGACTACTTTAACAGGAGGTACGTTCCCAATAACATGGCCATCATCCTAGCAGGTGACCTTGATCCCAATCAAACGATTGAAATGATTGACAAGCACTTTGGCGGAATGGAATCTAAACCATTAGAAACGATGACCATGCCAACGGAAGAACCTATCACCGAGCCCGTGATTGCCGATGTGATGGGAAGCGAAGCTGAATTTGAAATGGTATCGTTCCGTTTAGGTGGTGTACATACAAAAGATGCCATGTATGCAGAGCTTTTAGATGGTGTTTTGAGCAACGGAAATGCTGGTTTGATCGACCTCAATTTGAACCAAAAGCAAAAAGTACTTCGTGCGTATTCTTCGCCTTCGGTGAATGAAGACTATTCATGGTTCATGCTGACTGGATACGCCCGAAACGGTCAACAACTAGAAGAAGTAAGGGAATTGCTTCTTGCGCAGTTGGACAGCGTGAAAAACGGAAATTTCGAAGATTGGATGATCGATGCGGTAGTGCGCTCTAAGAAAAAAGACTTGATGAGCCAAATGGAAGCCAATTGGATCAGAGCATACATCATTTCAGATGCATTCATTCTGAATGAAGATTGGAAGGATGTGGTGATGAAATATGACAACATGGCCAAGGTCACCAAGGATGAACTCATTGCTTGGACCAAAGAGAATTTCAATGACAACTATGTCGCTGTAAACAAGCGCATCGGAGAAAAAGACATCCACAAGGTTGACAAGCCCCAAATCACTCCGGTTGAAATCAACAGGGAAGAAAGTTCAGCTTTCTTTACCATGATCGACACGATGGAGTCTATGCGATTGGAACCACAGTTCATTGATTATGCCTCTGCCATTCAAAAAACAAGCATTGGAAACAAGGTTCCGTTGCTGTATGTGAAGAATGAAATGAACGAATTGTTTTCGATGAATTATTTGCTGGATATGGGCAAAAATCATAGCAAAAAAGTGGCTTTGGCAGTTGATTACCTTCCTTATCTCGGCACCGATGAGCTTTCGCCAGCCGAAGTGCAAAAGGAATTGTTTAAGTTGGGTGTAAGCTTTGACGTATATACATCGAACGATAAGTCATACATCACCCTCACCGGATTGGAAGAAACCTTTGAAGAAGGTGTGAAGCTGTTCGAAAAGATTTTGTCATCCGTGGTGGCTGACCAGAACAGCTACCAAGAAATGGTGATGGGTGAATTGAAGAAACGTGCGGACAGAAAGCTGGATAAAGGTCAAATCTTATTTAGAGGAATGGCCGACTATGCAAAATATGGGCCCGAGAATCCTTTCAACGATGTTTTAAGTGCCGAAGAATTAAAGGCAATTGACCCGAACGAATTGACGGATCTTTTGCATCAACTCACCAGCTATGAGCACCGCATTTTATATTATGGCCCTCAAGATATCAAAGCGGTGAGCAGTGTGTTGGAAGCCAACCATAAAATGCCAGAAACCTTAATGGCTTTGCCAGAAGAAAAAGAATACCCAGAATTGGCAACGGATAAGAATGTGGTTTACTTCTGCGAGTATGACATGGTGCAAACTGAATTGATGATGTATCACAGAGGAAGCACGTTCGATGAGAGCATCTTGCCTGCTTCACGCATTTTCAATGAATATTTCGGTGGCGGACTTTCATCCATTGTCTTCCAAGAAATCAGAGAATCGAAAGCCTTGGCCTATTCCGCTTATGCTGGATTCTCTACACCAAGCGAACCTGACCAGCATAATTATGTAAGGGGCTATATTGGTACGCAAGCAAACAAGCTGGGCGATGCAACCAACGCGCTGCTTGATTTGATGAGCAACATTCCTCGCGCTGACAATCAATTTGAAGGTGCAAAATTGAGTGCCATGAAGCAAATTGAAACCAATAGAACTACTGGAAGCAGTATTCTTTGGAGTTATGAGCGCGCTCAAAAACTCGGAGTTGATTACGACCTCAATGAAAAAATCTATCCTCAGCTTGAAGGCGCAACGTTCGAGTCGCTTCAATCATTCTTTGATCAAAACATCAAGGGTAAAACCTATACATATGTAATGATTGGAAAGAAGAGTGAAACTGATTTTGAAGCTCTCAAGAAATTAGGTCCAGTGAAAGAACTTTCATTGAATGAAGTGTTCGGATACTAAACTTCATTTTCATTGATGACCTAAATCATCAAAGCGCATTTCATTAAGGGGAGCAGAAGTCTAACTTTGCTCCTCTTTTTTATAACGAATATTGACCCAATAATACATGAGCACTATCAACCCAAGCATCATTTACACGAAGACCGATGAGGCGCCAGCATTGGCAACAGTTTCTTTTTTACCCATTGTAAAGCGCTTTGTGAAATCTTCAGGAATTGAAATTGAAACCAAAGACATCTCGCTGGCAGGTAGGATTCTCGCAGCATTTCCTGATCGACTGACTGCCGATCAAAAAGTAGAAGATGCGCTGGCGCTCTTGGGCGAATTGGCAAAAACTCCTGAAGCCAACATTATAAAACTACCCAACATCAGCGCGTCAATTCCACAGCTCAAAGCCGCCATTAAAGAATTGCAAGTCCAGGGATTCAATATTCCTAATTATACAGACGAGCCTTCAACTGAGGCCGAAAAAGATGCCAAAGCAAGGTATGACAAGATAAAAGGTAGCGCAGTAAATCCGGTGTTGAGGGAAGGAAACTCTGACCGTAGAGCACCAAAAGCAGTGAAAGAATACGCGCGGAAAAACCCCCATAAAATGGGTGCTTGGAGTGCCGATTCTAAAACCCACGTGGCCAGCATGGCAGAAGGCGATTTTTACGGAAGTGAGAAATCGGTATGTGTGAGCAAGCCTACCAGTGTAAAGATTGAATTCATTGGAAACGATGGCAGCAGCAAGGTTTTAAAAGCTTCCACCCCACTTCGCGCAGGAGAAATCATTGACGCATCGGTGATGAGCAAAAAGGCGTTGACGCAATTTTTGGCGGAACAAAAAGAAGACGCAAAGCAAAAAGGCGTTTTGTTTTCTTTGCACTTGAAGGCCACCATGATGAAAGTTTCAGATCCTATCATTTTTGGACATGCCGTAAAAGCATATTTCAGTGATGTATTTGAGAAACACGCTGAAACATTCGATGAAATTGGATTCAACCCCAACAACGGTTTGGGCAATTTGATGAACGATATCAAAGACCTACCCGAGGCCAAGCGCAACGAAATCATGAACGATATTGATGCGGCCTATGCCACTGGGCCAGATTTAGCCATGGTGAATTCTGACCATGGAATTACCAACTTGCACGTACCCAGTGATGTGATCATTGATGCTTCAATGCCCGCTATGATTCGCACTTCAGGGCAGATGTGGAACAAACTGGGCAAGGCACAAGATACCAAAGCCATTATTCCAGATAGATGTTATGCGGGCGTATATCAAGCTACGATTGATTTCTGTAAAAAGCACGGGGCGTTTGATCCTACTACCATGGGAAGCGTATCAAACGTAGGCTTGATGGCGCAGAAAGCCGAAGAATATGGCTCTCATGATAAAACCTTCGAAATTTCTGGAAACGGAACCGTGAAGGTGAGCGATGAATCGGGAAACATTTTGATGGAACACCATGTAGAAGCCGGTGACATTTGGAGAATGTGCCAAACGAAAGATGCGCCCATTCAAGACTGGGTAAAGCTTGCGGTGAACAGGGCAAAGGCTACGGGAAATCCTGCCATTTTTTGGTTGGACGAACAGCGTGCGCACGATGCTGAAATCATCAAAAAAGTAAAGACATACTTGGCCGATCATGACACCAAAGGTTTAGACATCCGAATTATGACTCCGGTTGATGCCACAGAGTTTTCGTGCCAGCGCATAGCGCAGGGGCAAGATACCATTTCGGTAACGGGCAATGTTTTGCGCGACTATTTGACCGACCTCTTCCCTATTCTTGAAGTAGGCACCAGTGCAAAAATGCTTTCCATTGTGCCGTTGATGAATGGCGGTGGCTTGTTTGAAACTGGCGCTGGAGGCTCTGCCCCAAAGCACGTCCAGCAGTTCATGGAAGAAAACCATTTGCGCTGGGACTCGTTGGGTGAGTTCTTGGCCTTAGCAGTTTCTTTGGAGCACTTGGGCAATGCCTATAAAAACCCAAAAGCCATAGTATTGGGCGAAACTTTGGACGAAGCCACGAGCAAGTTCTTGCTGAACGACAAATCTCCATCGCGCAAGGTGGGCGAGTTAGACAACCGAGGCAGCCATTTTTACTTGGCGATGTATTGGGCAGAAGCACTTGCTGCTCAAGACAACGATGCGGCATTAAAAGCAGAATTTACAACATTAGCCAATGCATTAAAAGCCAATGAAAGCAAGGTGGTAGCTGAGCTCAATGGCGCACAAGGCAAAGCCATGAACATTGGTGGATATTACCACGCTAACGATGATTTGGCTGCCGAAGCCATGCGCCCCAGCGCAACATTGAACGCGTTGATTGCGGGGTAAACATCTTGCCCACAATAAATTAGAAAGTGCTTTTACATTCATTTGTAGGAGCACTTTTTCTATTTTAGCCAACGCACTAACGAGGGGATGAATGACCACGGATTAAAAACAACAAGAAAACAAAGAGAAAAGGGAGTATAAATCCGTTAAACGACAACTTTGTTAGCGCTATAAGCAGTTAGGCTACATTTAAAAAATAAAAATTATCCCCAACCTTTACTTACTTTTGACGTTAGTATTGTAAGACGATAGCATGATAAAATCATTTGGCTCAAAGGAAACTGAAAAAATTTGGATTGGAGAGAGATCTAAAAAGTTACCCTTAGAAGCTCAAAAGATCGGAAGGCGGAAACTAAGAATGATCAATAACTCATTTGATATTGAAGATTTAAGAATCCCGCCTGCAAATCATCTTGAAAAGCTATCTGGAGACTTAAAAGGATTTTACTCCATTAGAATCAATAGACAATGGAGAGTAATTTTTAGGTGGAAAGATGGAAATGCACATGAAGTTGAAATCCTAGATTACCATTAGAAATGAAGACACTCGACAATATCCATCCAGGTGTGATTCTAAAAGAAGAATTTCTCATACCTCTAGAAATATCCGCTTATAGACTCGCGAAAGATCTTTCTATTCCTCAGACACGAATCAGTGAAATTCTAAAAGGAAAAAGAAGAATCAGCGCTGATACAGCATTAAGGTTAAGCAAGTACTTTGGAAATTCAGCAAAATTTTGGTTGGGTTTACAAGACGATTTCGATATCGAAGAACAGCTCTTACTCAAAGAAAAGGAGCTAGAAAATATTGAAAAATTAAAAAAGAACGCAGCCTAGCAATGGCTATAGCTAATGCTGGCTTGAACTTAAAAATTGATTTTTTTACGCTCAATATCCATTCTCTTGGCGATGATAGAAATGTTCCTAAATCCCGAACTAGGTGTAGCCGAGACATCTGGAAACATTTGAAAAGTCAATCGTAATACTTTAAAATGGGAGGTCCCGGTGCTGGACACATGCTAGATATGATTAATCGCATGAAAGCGAATAGATCAAAACGTCCCAGTAACTATAGATATCGTCATTCGAAAGAATTAGTTCTTAAAGCAAATGGAGGAAAAAAACTTAGCTTTCGAAATTGTTCTCCTGAAACTCTGCAGTCCATAAGAGAGAAGTTTGAACTTGAGAAAAAGAAAGAATTCAAAACAACAATTATTCGCATTACCCTTTCTCTTGCGATTACTATTGTGAGCTTCTCCTTAGTTGCATACATTCTTAAACACTATTTTTTACTTGTAAAAAACGTTCTACAACAAAGGCTATAAATCATATCGTTCGCACCACTCTTCATAGCCAAACTGTTGTGTTTCATTTAAAATAAACTATAAATAACAGACATGGGAACTATCGACATGAAATCCTTAGCAATTGGACTTTTGATATCAATATCAGGATTTGCTCTAATGAGTAATTCTCCACAACAGGAAACACCAACATTGACCCTGAGCGGGCACCCGGCCGGAATTTTTATATACAATTCAAATACTAGGCAATTATTCAAATACGATATGATGATAGGAACACTTTCTACCTCACCAAAGACGACATACATAGTATCAAAAGATGGGTCATATTTGACGAAAGAATAAAGAACCAAAAAAACAAAGGCTAAGCATACTTGCTCATGGATTAATACACATTCAAGTAGTATCTTTCAAAACCAAATTCATCTTGGCTTCCTTCGTCAAGACTTTGGCAGCCGAAGACGATGAAATTTATGGTTTGAAAGCATCTCGTTTCTTAGCCAAACCGTTAGTCATAGAAGCTTTGAAGAACGAAGCACAAATAGAAAAACAAAAAGTGTACTTCTCTAACTTGAATGGGTTAAGGATTATAGCCGCATTATTGGTACTTATTCATCATGCAGAGCAATTCAAGTCATTTTTTAGAATTGAGAATTATTGGGACACCATTCCATTCATTGAAATCATTGGAAAGCTGGGTGTAATTCTATTCTTCGTGCTCAGTGGTTTTTTAATAACCTATCTATTGCTAGTCGAAGAGAATGCATTAAAAAAAATAAGCATAAAAAAATTCTATATGCGCAGAGTTTTAAGAATATGGCCATTGTATTTTTTCATAATCATTCTGGCCTTTTTTGTGCTTCCATACATCGATATTTTCACCTTACCTAACTTTGGGAGAGAGGCTATTTATTCCAATTTGGTTTGGAAATTAATCTTGTATATCATCTTTCTACCAAACTTGGTCATTCCATTATTTGGAGTCGTGCCATACGCTTCGCATACATGGTCAATTGGAACAGAAGAACAATTCTATTTGGTTTGGCCAGTGATTCTGAATTCGATAAAGAAGCATCGAATTTTATTGATGGTCGGCATTATTGGATCTTACTTGGCTATTAAACCCCCTTTGGAAACATTATCCCTTATAACACTGAAATAAAGTCGTTCTGGCATTCATTTCCCATTGACTGTATGGCAATAGGTGGATTTTACTCCATTCTTTTATTTCAAAAAAGCAAATTCTTAAAGTACATTATACGAACTGACCTGTTTTATCTATCAATTTGCTTGCTTGGTTTACTCATGATCAATGGAGTCTACATTCCCTATATTCATTATGAATTTTACTCGGTGTTTTTCGGTTTGATCATTATCAATTTCGCGGTGAACCAGCGAATTAAAATATCCTTTGAAAACACTATTCTTAATTACTTAGGAAATATCTCCTATGGTCTTTATATGTACCATCCTATTGGAATTGTATTGACATTGTACATAGCACGATCGCTAGATATTCATACCAATTGGTTAATCTAACCGCTCAGTTTAATCTTCACCATAATCATGGCAGGTTTATCTTATAAATATTTGGAAGCTTATTTCCTTAAATTTAAAATGCGATTTTCCAATGTTTTGAGTGGAAACTCAACAATTGTCCATTAAAACCTGAATTCATCAGTAATCTTTTGAATGATACTGTTCATTGCTTCTTCGCTAATCAAACTCTAAAACATGTGGATTAAATACTCGATCAGAATCACCGTTTTTGCAATCGTAATTTTCTTCCTCACATCCAATGGGGCGGCTCAAGAGAAACGCAAGTTTTTGAGCCTCGGAGATTCATATACCTATGGTGAATCGGTGGCAAGCGGTGAGCAGTTTTATGCTCAGCTCTACGATTCTCTTAATAATAACGACACTTGGGCCGAACCAATAAGCATCGCACAAACCGGCTGGCGAACAGATGATCTTCTCCGAGCAATCAAAGCATCAGAGCTCGAATCTACTTTTCACTTTGTAACACTTTTGATTGGTGTAAACAATCAATACCAAGGGCGTCCCTTTTCTCAGTATGAACAAGAGTTTGTGACCCTTTTAGAAACGGCCATCTTATTTGCACAAGGCGATCCGAAGAAGGTATTTGTTTTGAGTATCCCAGATTATTACTTCACGCCCTTTGGGCAAGAGCAAGAAGGAGCATGGGTCTCAGAAGAAATTGACAAATACAATGCCTATGCAAAAAGCGTATGCGACTCCATGAAAGTTGCGTTTATTGACATCACTCCCATCTCACGCAGAGGCATAGAAGAGCCAGTGTTGGTAGCCAATGATGGCCTGCATCCTTCTGGTGCCCAATACAAACTTTGGGTAGAAAAGCTGTTGATAGAAATGAGAAGTCAACCGCGCTAATGCACTTTCAAAATAATTTAATAACCGTAGCTTTCGGCCCGTTTTGAACGATGAAAACTATGGAAGAAAACAGCGTGCGCCACTATTTGAATCTGGTTTTAGTGAATATGCCCAACGATTGGTTGAATCTAACCACTCACCGCTTGGATATTTACGATGAAAGCTTGGCTAAAACCCAATTCTTAGAGCAGTTCGAAGGACTTTTCAAAACCAACACTTCCTCTGCAGATGCACTTAACGCATTGCCCGCCGCTTACGATTACATCCGCCTTGGGCATCCGCTATCGTGTGTGCTCGAATGGGGAATCGCGCGTTTGCACAGCATGAAACCCGAACACGTGATCAGTTTCTCATCAGCCACCATGCCATTGATGGCGATTCTTAGAACCAACCTTCTTGCCCACAAAAACACTCGCATCGCGTATTCAGGTATGTTGCCTGCATCTTTTGATGAAACTGCATTGAAAGAGGTGTATGGTTACAGGTTTGAATTGATGCAGGTTCGAGGTGTTCAGGATCTCTCCTCATTTGATGGCAGCACCGTTTTCATCACTGAAAAATCTATTGTGGGTCAATTTGAGTTGAATAATAGCATCGACTTTCACATTCACGTTCATGGAAGTTTGGGTAGCGTGTTATTGATCAATGAACATGGCAATGAGCACTACACTTCTGCCATTCAACACGTGCGCAGAAGAGAAACCATCGCCATGACACCGGCCAATTGCATTCCAGCACTCGAATCTTTGGTAAATCAATCTGCCATCGACATCCCGCATAGCGATGTTGCCTCAAACAAGGCATCGGTGATGCGAAGCATCCAAACCATCACGCGATCCACTACCAAGGCATTGGTAGGATCAAGCGGACTTTCCATTCAATATGCCATCATGATGGGATTGATTGATCACGCACAGAAGCATCACCAAGGTAAAGCCATCAAGTTTATTGTTCCACCGAATTGCTACGGTGGCACCAACGATCAAGCCAAGCGTGTGGCAGCGAGTATTGCTAATGTAGAGGTAGTTGATCTGCCTGTAGACGGTGATAACGATATGGTTAATAGCGTTGAAACCGTATTGGCCAAAATTGCACAAGAAGATGGCGTTCCATACATCATCGCTGAAATCCCAACCAACCCAAGGCTTGAAGTTCCAGATTTGGATAAATTGAGGGATGCATTGGTCAAGAAACGTAAAACCGATGGTGGAGAAACGGCCATTGATCCTGTTTTCATTCTAGACCAAACCTTTTGTCCGAACGTGCACTTTGTGGGTGAGGGTGATATCCTTTCATCGTTAAGAACGATCTCATACGTAAGCGGATCGAAATTTCCGAGTGGCGGAAAATGCACTGCTGGATATTGCGTTGGAAACAACCAATCGGTCCATCTTATGGAAGCCATTGAAAAGCACCTGCTGCTTTGCGACAACGAGGCTACTGCCTTGCAATACGAAATCTTGGCGAAGCAACTTCCCTCAATGAACCAACGCATTAACGATGCCTACAAGAACACTCGGTCTTTTGTCAATTTTATCAAAGAGACCCTGCCCGGTGCTAAAATCAATTTTGTATCAGAAGAGCGCGCTGCACAGAGTTTCACGCCATCTGTATTTTCACTCGACCTGCCAACTAAAGGAAATAACGATGACGAACGAGAAGCCTACAAGCGCGCTTTGAATTTGAAATTGATCGACACGATGATCAAAGAAATTCCTGATGAAAGCAAATACTGTGTGAGCTATGGTCAATTGAAAGGCTGCTATTGGACTATTCCGGCAACCTCTACGCAGGGCACTACTAAGGAAGGTGATAAAGACTACATCGCTCGTGTGGCGTTGTCGGCAAACATGGATCTTGAGCGGCACAAAGAAGTTTTCATGGATTTTGTAAGAGAGCTATAGTTTCGAAGAACAAATCCACGCACAAATTCTGAATGATCGCAATGTTCGCTTAACTTGCGATATATCTATGGCTAAAAACACGAAAACGGAATTCAATGACCTTGGACTAGCAACCAAAATCCCTTCCAGTGGCTATCGTTCGCTGAATAAAGACGGTTCATTCAACGTCAAAAAAGTGAACATTTCTTTTTCAGAGCGATTCAACATATATCACGCATTGATCTCAAAAGGCTACGATGACGCAAAAACAGCCCTCGAAAATTTCAGCTTATAACCATGAAAGGCCCAGGTCCCATTCAATATTTAAAGAAGCTCAATGAGAAAAAGGGTGAAAAAATAAAAGGGAAGGATTATTCTGCCTTGCGACTAGTGAAGAGACTTTTCATTGCCTTCGGCTTTGTCTTCGTCACCATGATCATATTGGCATTCACAGATTATCCATTTTATGCCTATGCCGATTTAGGAACGGTAGAATCAAATTACACGGAATCTCCAGAGATCATTATCCTATTAGGAGGTGAAGGAATGCCGAGTGCAGATGGCTTAATGCGATGCTACACTGCAGCTGAAAAAGCATTGTTCTATCCCGAAGCCGAAATCATCATTGCCCTGCCTGAAAATAAATTGACTGACGAACCATTGCTGGATTCAAAGCTCATGGCAAACGAATTAACCATGCGGGGAATTGACAGAACAAGAATTTCATTTGAAACAAAAGGAACCAATACGCACGAACAAGCGCTATCAATCATGGCTAAAATCGAAAGCTCTAAGCGCCTATTGATTGTGACTGCTCCTGAGCATATGACGAGGGCTGCTGCTTGTTTTAAAAAAGAAGGATTCCAATTTGTGGGCGGTTCGCCCGCCTTTGAGCACGATCTTCATCCTGAAAGCTTGAAAGAAGAAAAGGAATCATTCTCCCCAAGCCTCACATATCGCTACAACCTATGGAGTTATTTACAGTATGAAATTCGTGTGGCCAGGGAATATGTGGCCCTTGCATACTACAAACTAAGGGGTTGGATATGACGGTTTTCAGAACTTAATTGCTTTTTATTCGTTTAAAATAAAACAGGAATCATGAAAGCCACCAGCATCATCTTTTTAATCGCAGCAATTTTAGTTTTAGCCTTCATTATTTTACAAGCATTCGTGAGCAGGTCAACCAATAAAACAGAAACAGTAGAATACAAGGTTCTTCAATCTTATGATGAATTCGAAATACGATCCTATCCCAATGTGAATTATTCCAGCGTATCAATGGTAAAACAATCCTACAAAGACGTTTCAGGTTCAGGATTCAGGGTTCTAGCAGGATACATTTTCGGTGGGAATGAGGAAAATAAATCTATTGCAATGACCACGCCTGTTGCCATGGAGATGGGCGATACCATGAGGATGAAATTTATCATTCCGAAAGAATACGAAATCAGCGATTTACCAAAACCCAATGACCAGAATATCCAATTTGAATCAGAATCTGAAAAAATCATCGCTGCAATTACATTCGGAGGATGGGCTGATGATGAAAAATTGGCTAAAAAGCAGCAAGAACTTACAGCCCTCTTGGCAGAGAAAGGAATAGAACACACCGGAAAATTCGTGTTTTTGGGCTACAACCCACCCTACCAAATGACCAACCGCAGGAATGAGATGACCGTAGAATTGATCAACTATAATGGCTAAACCATTGCCGAAATTTCACTAGAAGTATTTCATAAGAAATGATATCAGTTTGTGCTTAACGCTGGTATAAGGAGGTGATAGAAACTCAACGCTGCTTTTTATTTTCTGATCAAGAATTGCGCGTTGATTTGAAAACTCCAAAAACCCGAAGTATCCTCTTGATTTTCCGATTCCACTATTATTAACTCCTCCGAAAGGCAAATTTGAGTTGCCGATATGAGCCGCTGACATGTTGATACCGACTCCGCCAGAAGTGGTATTGCTTAAGAAAAAATCGATGTTTTTCTTGCTCTTACTATAGACATATAATGCCAGTGGTTTCTCTTTCGACTGGATCAAGTCTATCACTTCTTCCTTTTCCTTGTAGGTGATGATCGGAAGCAACGGTCCGAATATCTCTTCCTGCATTAGCGAACTATTCAGAGATATATTCTCTATAAGTGTGGGTGCAATTACATTTTTTGCCGCGTTGGATTGACCTCTGAAAACCACTTTCGCCCCTTGCGTTTCGGCTTCATTCAACAAATTGTTCAATCGATCGAAATGCTTTTTATTGATAATGCTTGCAAAGTCCTTTGAATGATCTGATTTGATTCCATAACTCCTCTCAATCTGAGCGGCCATTTTATTCACGAAAGCCTCCCTTTGTGATTCATGTATTAGAATGTAATCAGGAGCGATACACGTTTGTCCAGCATTGATAAACTTCGCCCAAACAATACGTGAAACTGTGGCATTGAGATCAGCTGTTTCATCAATAATAGTGGGCGATTTCCCACCCAACTCTAATGTTACGCTGGTCAAATTCTTCGCAGCAGCTGACATCACAATTTTACCAACCTGAGGTGATCCTGTGAAAAAAATATGATCAAATTTGAGTTTTAACAGTTCGGTCGACACCTCTACTCCACCTTCTACCATGCTTACCTCATCAGCATCAAAACATTCTGTGATGATCTGTTTCAAAGCAAGGTTTGTGTGTGGTGTATATTCAGAGGGCTTCAGAATGGCCGTACATCCAGCTGCAATAGCGGAAACCAATGGGGCAAGTAAAAGTTGAAAAGGATAATTCCAAGGCGATATAATAAGTGTGGCACCCTTGGGCTCAAATCGAATCTTTGACTTCGCACCAAATAAGCTTAGTGGCGTAGGCACTGATTTGTCTATCATCCAATCTGATAGATTGGAAATCGCAAAACGGATTTCAAGGAGCACGGGATAAATTTCGGTGAGGTCAACTTCGGTAGCCGGTTTGTTAAAGTCCTTTTGCATCCCATCACAAATGGCATCGCGGTGTTGTAAGATGGATTGCTCTAGTTTCTTCAATTTTAGCTTTCTTTCATTCGCATTGCCTAAAGCGATTTCCCGCGCTTTCAACTGGTGAGCATTAATCAACAACTTCGAAACATCAGAATTCACTTCTTCAATCTTCTTCTTATCTGTTTCAATCATAATTCGTCCTTAATTCAACTAGAGGCCAAGTTAACAATATAAGAATGAGATATGTTCTTTGAATCAATGTACAATCAAAACCAGAAAGCACTGCTTATTTCAAATCAAGCCTACCTTTACGGATAGAAACCTGCAGTCGATGACACCAAACACACAACTAAACAACCCTCTCCACGGCATTAAATTGGCCGATATTGTTGAATTTTTGGTTGAAGAATATGGTTGGGATGAACTGGGTTACCGGATCAATATTCGCTGCTTTAACGAAAACCCATCCGTAAAATCGAGTCTTACTTTTTTAAGGCGCACACCTTGGGCGAGAGAAAAAGTAGAACAGCTTTACCTTCGAACGATTTCAAGATAAACTACCTAGACAGAAATTGAACAAGACTCCGATTTCATGAGCACAAACGATAAGGAAGGGACGCGAATCAATAAATACCTAAGTGAAATTGGGTTCTGCTCAAGACGAGAAGCAGATAGAATGATAGAGCAAGGCAGGGTGACATTGAATGGCAAACGCCCTGCAATTGGCGATAAAGTAGGCAGGCGCGACAAAGTGCATGTAGACGGACATTTGGTTTCGGAGAATTCTGAAGAAGATATTTACCTGATTTTCAACAAGCCCACAGGAATTGTAACCACTACCGACACCACTGGCGAAAGAGACAACATCATTGATTATATCAATTACCCGAAACGTATTTTTCCGATTGGACGACTAGATAAAGCGAGTGAAGGACTGATTTTCATGACCAACGATGGCGACATCGTCAATAAAATTCTACGCGCTCATAACAACCATGAAAAGGAATATGAAGTGAGTGTGGACAAACCTGTGACGGCTGACTTCATCCAAAAAATGGCCAATGGAGTTCCGATCATGGGCACTATGACCCGAAAATGCAAAGTCGAACAAACTAGCCCTTACAGTTTCAGGATTGTGTTGACCCAAGGACTGAATCGGCAAATCAGAAGGATGTGCGAGCACTTCGGTTATGAAGTGCAAAAGCTCAAGAGAACTCGGATAATGAATATCAAACTGGATGTTCCACCCGGGCAGTTTAGAGACTTTACCGCAGAAGAGTTAAGTGAGCTTCGAGCGCTGTTGACTGAATCATCGAAAACGCAAAAGAGCAGTTCAAAAGGATCATCGGCAAAACCCAAGCCAACTTCCAAACCTAATCCATCAAGACCAAAGCAGCCTTCCAATCAAAAGGCAAAACCAAGAAGCAGCAATAGATCGAAGACCAAGTCAGGATCAAAAAACCAAAAGCCAAAAAGCAGAAATGCAAGTGGAAGAAAGAGAAGGTAAAGCCCTCTAAAAAACAGGGTTGAAGCCTTCTGGATTGCCCGGAGTTTTATCTGCGAAAAAGGCCTCAAACACTTTTTTATCCTCTTCCCAATTTCCGGAGGGATAGAATGGAGGATGCGTGGTAAACTCTTTTTTAGCGTAGTCTATTCCGTGCATCACAATGGGCAAACCGGTATCAATAGCCACATAATAGAATCCTGTTTTCCATTTCTCCACTCGTTTGCGAGTTCCTTCAGGAGTGAACACAATTTGAAGCTTCTTTCCCGATTTCAACATGGCCTTCAGTCTTTCGGTTAAATCTGTCTTTTGTGATCGGTTTACAGGAATACCTCCTGTCCAGCGAAAAAACCAAGCCATGCCCGGCTTGAAAAATGAATCCTTAATGAGGTATCGCGCCTTCAGCTTATAAACATTACGGGCTAAAATGCCCCAGATAAAATCCCAGTTACTGGTGTGCGGAGCAACAACGATAATGCAATTTTTAATGTCATCTGCATACAGTCCTTTGACCTTCCAGCCAAAAATGGCCAACACCCATTTAGAAATCAATGCTTTCATAAAACAATAATGCGAGTTAATTTGATAAGGTCACAACAAGTTCTGAATGAAAATTGATCAAATAAACATTTGATGTTGCTCTCGTTAACGCAGTGTATAACCACCTGAAATATGAACGATCGAGCATCTCTTCAGTGAAATAACCCTGAAAAATAAGCACATTCTTCCATTGACCACCTTGTGATTTATGGCATGTAATGGCATAGGCATATTTGACCTGAACCGCATGAAAATAAGGGTTTTGAAAAAACTTTTCGTACGCTTCTACCTCATCAATTTCACCCGACTCAATTAAATGATTTCTCAATTTTAGTATCTCATTACCAGGAATTGAAGGGCCCGTAAAATCTAAAGCATTTAACAATAGAATGATGTCAAAAGAGGTGTTCGGATCATCCGAAAAATAAACCTGAACCTCAGCAAAACGGAAATCACCAAATTCACGAATGGCATGCACGCGTTCAACCGTAATCATATCACCATTGGCCAGAAAATTTTGCCTTTTGCCCGGTAACTTCCAATGGTAATTGTTTTTCACAATCATCAACCGATCTCCCGCTTCCAACTCACTTTCTCGCATTAAAATTCGCGATCTAATCTGCTGGTTGAATTGATTGGCATCTTTGTTTGACCTGCAAATGATGACACTTTCGTGGGCTGCATCACCATAGAAAAATTGAGAAAGCTTATCCTCTAAATCACAAGGATCAACAGATGAAACATCTTCTTGGGGTGATTCTTTGATCTGCAACGCACCGAAATCGCCAGTCGAAATCTGAGTTCGAATTTCAGTTGCATTCTTCAAAATAAGCGATTCAAGTTGCTGACGAACCACCTCGGTTAGCACACAACCAAAAACAGAAGAATGCGTAATGGCAGCCAAACGCTTCCTGTCCAACGCTGGACTCAAATCCATTCCCACTGGAGGCAACTGTGCATCATCACCAATTAAAATAAGCCGACATCGTTCACCAGAATACACGTAAGAGAATAAATCCTCCAACAACGACCTACCCGACAATCCATCTTCAGGATTGGCCTCACCTATCATGGAGGCCTCATCTACTATGAAAATGGTTTTTTCAGACTTGTTCTGCACCAATTGTATTTGTGGCCGCCCATCGTCATTTTCTTTCAATGAATAAATTCTGCGGTGAATCGTTGACGCAGGATAACCGGAATGCGATGCCAAAACCTTAGCCGATCTTCCAGTAGGCGCCATTAGCACTGTCTTGCGATTTACCTGATGAAACCAACGAATCAACCCACCCATGAGGGTTGTTTTGCCCGTTCCAGCATATCCTCTCAAAATGAACGATGACTGTGGACCACCATAGAACAGAAACTCATAAATTGATCTTAGCGCAAGCAACTGATCTTCCTTCAAAGGCAAATCAATTAACCCCGAAACCTCTTCAATAAATGCACTTTCCTGCTTCATTCCGCCCGAAAAATAGTCTTAATCTAAAGCTAACAAACAAGTATTTTTTAAGATTGGAAAAATTGTAGATTTGCCCACCTTACAATCATTGTATTAAGAATTATGAGCGACTACAAAAAGTACATTTTCCCAGCCGTATTTACAGTTATCGGCTTAATTGCGGTAATCAATGGAATAACATCTCATCAAAACGGAACGTTCATGCTTGGTGCTTTTGCAATTTTGCTTGCAGGAGCAGTGAGCTTGGTTGCTTCAATGGTTCATTTGAACAAAAACTTGAGGCTCATCATTAGTCTAGCGCTTGCTGTCATTGTGAGTGGATTGGCATATTCAAATTACATGTCGATCAAGATTCCAATTGAATTTCAGGCGGAAAAAGTGAGACGCTATGCGCATGTGGTTGAACATTTAAAAGATATCAGAACGGCTCAGTTGGCATACAAGGCCAAATACCAAAAGTTTCAGGCAAACGGTGATTCTTTGGTAGCATTTGTGAAATATGACTCCATCGCCTTCATCAAAGCAATTGGCGAAGTACCAGATACAATGAGCTTAGAAGATGCAATCAAAGCTGGAATCGCTACCAGAGATACGCTTTATGTGAATGTACTTGACAGCCTCTTCGCAGGAAAAAAAGAGGACAGGTTAATGCCATTTAATCCTGATTCAATGATTGTGGTTCCATTTACTGGAGGCGCCAGATTTGATATTCAAGCTGGAACGGTTGAGCGTTCGGGAGTTAATGTTCCTGTTTTCCAAGCTACCGACAGTAAACCTTTTGACCCCAGAGATCCAATGCAAGTTGGGTCAATGAGCGATCCAAAGACAAACGGTAACTGGGAATAATATTTTGGTGACCGCTTCCTCAGAAATTGAAGAGTATTTTGACCTGACTTATTCCAATGAACCAGCGTCATACTATTACCTCATTTTAGAAATTCAAGCTCATGCAGTGAAGACTGCATGGTTTCATTCAACTAAGAACCTTGTTACTGGGTTTGCCACCTATCCGTTTGATGGAAGCATTGGTAATCTAATCAAAGCCCATCCTTTTCTTTCATCAGAGTTCAAAGAAGTTCTCGTATGTGTGGAGAAGGCAAATTACCTGCTATGTCCCAAGCATCTCATTAACGGTACTTCACACAACATATTTACGCTTTCTAACGCGCTTGACAGTGACACTGAGGTGCTTCGTACAACCGATTTGGTTAACCTCAAAAGTGAAATCGTTCATCCAATTTCAATTGAATTGGAGTCGGAAATTACTTCCAACTTTAAGCATGTGAAAATCCTATCGCATATCGCACCGCGTATCGAACAAGAGATGAACATACTTCGCTCAATAAATATGGAAGTGGCCATGTATGCGCACATTGCTGAAGACGCACTTGACATTCGAGTGTACAAGAAAAAGAAACTATCGTTGGCGAATTCATTTTATCAAACAGGTAAAGAAGACGTTGCCTACTACCTTCTGTACAGCAGCGAAGTGATGGAAGTAAACCCAGAAGAAACAAAATTGATTATCAGCGGAAACATCAGTATTGGCGACAACACTTGGCTCCTGCTTTCAAATTATTGGAAAAACATATCACTTGCTGATCCACTCGCCCAAGTAGAAATCAGTGAGAAACTGTTGAGCGAACAAACCTCTTCATACTTCCATTTAACGCATGCATTGTTGTGCGCATCATAAGCGGAAAATTCAAGGGCCGAAGATTGATTGCACCAAAATCAATTCCGGCAAGACCAACAACTGACTGCGCGAAAGAATCGCTTTTCAATATTCTCAATCATGAAATAAATTGGCCCGATGTCGAAATGCTCGACTTATTCGCTGGAATCGGAGGGATTAGCATTGAAGCTATTTCTCGCGGTTCAAAAAGTGTTGTTTCCATAGATAACAACTACAATTCAATTCGTTGGATCAATAAAATGTGCGGTGACCTGCACATCACCAATTTAGAAGCCATAAAAGCTGAGGCTCAAGCATGGTTAATTCGCAATGAGCAGCAATTTGATTTAATATTTGCCGATCCTCCTTATGAATTTGAGCACTACGAAACTCTTATCGAGACCGTCATGAAGCGGACCTTGATGAACGAGGGTTTGTTCATACTTGAGCACAGACAAAATATTAGTTTCGAAGAACATGCGAACTTTGCAGAAAATCGCAAGTATGGTGAAGTAAAATTCACTTTCTTCAGAAACATTGAATTATGAAAACTGCAGTTTTCCCTGGATCCTTTGATCCGTTCACGTTAGGACATGAGTCTATAGTTCGAAAGGCCTTGCCCCTTTTCGACAAAATTGTTGTGGCCATCGGTGCAAATTCAACCAAGAACAGCACCTTCGATTTAGATATACGCACACAATGGATCAAAAAAACATTTGCAGACGCCACCAACGTAGATGTTGTCCCTTTTAAAGGTTTAACCGTAGATTTTTGTCGTGAGCAAAATGCACAATTTATCTTACGCGGCTTGAGAAACCCCAATGACTATCAATACGAAAGTGCAATCGCACAAATGAATCAGGCGCTCAATTCAGATGTAACCACGGTATTTTTAATCTGCGATCCTGAATATGCAGCAATAAGTTCAAGCATTGTACGTGAGATACATAAAAATGTAGGGGATGTAAAGCAATTCCTTCCAAAAGCAATCAACCTCAATGGGTAGAATCATTAGAATATTACTAACCTCAATTGGTTTGCTAGCTCTATTACTCAATGCGAGAGCAGCAGAAACAACCATTCAAGGTAACGCATTCTATTACAGGGGTAAGACCATCGAACTGCATCAGTATTTGGACTTGTTTACCTTTAAATCGGCCGTTTTGGAAAAAATGGAAATCCAAGCTGACGGTAGTTTTAAATTCGAAATCGACCCAGATAAAACAGGCCTTTACCTAGTGAAAATCGGCAGGGTTAACGCACACCTTTTCATCGAACCAGGAAATCAATACACATTGGTCTTTGACGAACCCGAGGGAGAAGAGAGTTACAACTTGGCCAAAGACATTTTCGTAATGCCTGATATTTTCGAATCTGAGGGCAAGCTCAACAGGCACATCACTGAAATTGAAAAAACGATCAATCAATTTTTAATCGATAATTCGAAATACTATGGACGAGGAGTAAACCAAAAAATCATTCCAAAAGCAGATTCTTTGGTTGTTTTACTTAATGAACTTTATGCCGACTCGAAAAGCGATTATTTAAAAACGCACCTTCATTTCCGCCTTGCAACATTGGAGCTTCAAACCAATCATGGAAAGCAAAAAGTATATGATCGCTATTTCAAAAACCATGAGCCTGCATATGAGCATATAAGTTTCTCCAATGCTTTTGGACTCTTTTTTGAAGAATACTTAACGTATCTCAACCCAACTTCAGAATACCGCTTTCAGGCCATTGCAGACTCCGCCATTGCCAACAATAACTATGACTTGCTTTATTCATGCATGTCTGTCGATCCATTTCTGCAAAAACGAAGCTTTCGTGAATTGCTCATTGCGACAGAACTTTATGAATTAGGTGCTGAACAAAAATCTAACGTCAAAGGCATTCTTGCCTTACTCGACTCTCTGATCATGAATGCTCAAGACGATGCATGTCGATTGGTGGCAGCAAATGCTGAACAGTTGCTCACGCGCTTCTCTCCAGGTGCCCTCGCTTCAGACTTTGAGTTTGCAGATGCATTGGGAAATACTTACCGCATTTCAGAGTTCAAAGGCCGATACGTTTACATTCAGTTTTTCAAAAACTTCACTGCCGAAACCTTGAAAGAAATGAGCCTGATGAAAATCTTGAAAGAAGGCTATGGAACAGACATAGCCATGTTTAGCATTTCAACGAAAGAACCGCCAGCTAGATTAAAATCGTTTACAGAAAAATATGATTTCAACTGGATCTTTGGGACCGCGCAATCTCCTGAATCTCTCTTGATGAACTATGACCTCAGGGCATTGCCTGCCTATTTTTACCTAGACAAAGATTTAAAGTTCATCAAAGTGCCATCTCCTCCTCCAGGAAGTAGAATTGAGGTGCTTTTTGCGAAAACTTGGAATGAAGCGCATCCCAATAAACCCCTGCTTTTCAAACTTCAACCACCTGAAGTTACAGAAGAACCGGTATTACCTCACGACAATTAAGAAAAGTGATCAATCACCTGTTTGATGGACGGATAGGCCCCTTGGCGTAAATCCTGAGCAACAGGAAGCTTTACCCATCGCGCCTCAACAATGTCTTCCTTTATTTGAGGAGTGAGTTTTGAATGATCTGTGCACCGCATTTTAAACCAAATAGATTCTTTGATGACCGTCTTTCCCCTGTCTTTAAAAAGATGGAAGGTCGAATACCCGGCAGAAGAAATCGTCAACATTGAAACCCCACATTCTTCCTGCACCTCACGAATGGCACATTCCTCAATAGTCTCACATTCATCGAGCTTCCCTTTTGGCAAATCCCAGAATCCACGTCTAAGAATCATCAGCAACTCATTTCTCTCATTTAAAACGAAACCACCACCGGCTTTTATGAACAAAATAGATTCGCGCAATTGATTGATGAAAGACCGCAAGTCGCTTATCTCCACCACAATATCTTCTTCCACCTCCTGAAGAAGCAGTCGATCGATCCAATACTTTGTTAATTGTGGATTATTTTCTTGGGTTTCCGCGTTCTGACTAAAGATGACGGCATTCCTCTTGACGAAAAACTTATACTTTTGATCCATGAATTATAGCTTCAATTCTACGCACAAAGTAGCAGAGTTTTTACTTCAAATAAAATCGATCTCCTTACGTCCTGACAATCCTTACAATTGGGCATCAGGATGGAAGTCGCCCATTTATTGTGACAACAGAAAAACACTCTCCTATCCCCGAATTCGCACGTTCATAAGACAGGAAATTGTAAAAGCAATCGATGAAAACTTCGGAAGACCAGATTTGATCGCGGGCGTGGCTACAGGTGGAATCGCCCAAGCAGCGCTTGTGGCCCAAGAGTTTGGACTTCCATTGATCTATGTCCGACCTAGTGCGAAAGCACATGGTACCCAAAGTCAAATTGAAGGTGTGGTTGAATCTGGACAGTCCGTAATCGTAATTGAAGATCTTGTTTCAACAGGCAATTCAAGCTTAGTTGCAGTGGATGCCCTGAGAGAAGCAGGTTGCACTGTGAAAGGAATGGTGGCAATTTTTAGCTATAATTTTGACCTTGCCAAAAAGAATTTCCTTGAGCACAAGTGCCCATTGGTTACACTCACTGATTATGAAGCAGTACTAGAAAAAGCCATCGAAAGCAATTACATTCAAGAGTCAGACTTGGAATCTCTGAAAGAATGGCGAGCTAATCCAAGCGAATGGAATCCTCAAAACGCTTAGCATGACTTCATTCAACAGCGAAACTTATTCCCTCTCTGCCAATCAAGCAGAAGTATCACAATTCCTAGCAACGCCCGCGAATCTTTACGATATTTTACCGCAGGACCGCATCGAAAATTGGAACGTAAATGGCGACCAATGTTCATTCAAAATCAAAGGTTTGGCAGATATTTCTTTGAAGCTAGAAAGTGCTTCCGAAAATCAAGTCATCTACGCTTCGACCACAGAAAAGCCTTTTTCATTCAAATTGATCGTAATGCTAGATGACGCAACGAATGGATCTTCCATCAGCGCAAAGTTCGATGCCGATGTAAACAGCTTTATGGGAATGATGCTCAAAACACCTCTGACCAACTTTTTAAACTCATTAGGCAAAGCGCTTAATCGGAAGTATTCGTAATAGTAATCTCACCATTAGAATAGGAATTTATTCCTTCTTTCTCGTTCAACAGCAATTGACCGTCTGAGGTCACTTCTCTGATTACTCCCTGAATAAAACCTTCATTCTTTGAGAACCAAACGAGCTCACCGCGTTTATAAAGGTGCTCGTTCAGGTTTTGCATCAATGCACTTGCATCCTCTTCCGATTCTGCAACACGAATCTTTAAAAACTCCATGAATTCAGTCAAAATAAGCTCACGATCAAAAGATACCTGAGGAGCTTTTTCCAATTTTAAAGAAGTTGCTGGCCATCGGTAGGAATTAAAATGCACCTGATTTACATTCAATCCAATACCCACAACCGAATATTCCACCAGCTCGCCCTTCAATTGATTCTCAATGAGCAAACCAGCAATTTTGTGATCATTGACAATGATATCGTTCGGCCATTTTACAAATCCTTGGCAACCATACCTCTCCAAAAGATCAATAAGTGAAAGGCTGACTGCGGCAGAAACTAAGTATTGATCAGAAATATGAATGCGAGGTTTTAAGACAACACTGAATGTCAAGTTTTCTGCTGCCTCACTTTCCCATACTCGCCCTCGCTGTCCTCTGCCCCCAGTTTGAAAATCGGCTGAAACAACCGTCCAAGGTTCAATGCCAGAATGGCTCAATAAATCAGTGGTATGCATATTGGTTGAACCTACTACCGACAAATGAATTCTTTTACCGCTCATAATGCTTGACAATCAAGACAAATAATAGCATCAAAGGACGGCATTTGATTCATTAAATTTGACATCCGTTTTGAATAACAACATGACAAAAAAAAATAAGCTCTCAAATTCGGAAATATTGGCAGCCCAAATCATTGAGGGCATTAAAGAAAAAAAAGGCCTTGATATCGTGAAGATAGATTTGAGAAAAATAGGAAACTCCATCTCTGATTTTTTCATAGTTTGTCATGGAAGTTCTAATCGACAAGTAGACGCTATCGCAGAATCGGTTTTAGAGGTTGTAAGAGAATCCATCGGAGATCGACCAAATTCTGTTGAAGGTAGAACCAATGCTGAGTGGATATTGTTAGATTATGTGGATGTGGTTGTGCATGTGTTCCAAGAAAAGATGCGAGAAATGTATTCGCTCGAAGATTTGTGGGCTGACGCACCTTTAGAGAAAATATTAGATTAACAGAAGTAGAAGATAAGGAGTAAGAATAGATGAGTGATACAAACAAGCAGAAGGAAAATTTTGGGCAAGGCTCAAACGACTCAAAAATCAAAAAGAAGAAGCCGCTGGCAAACCGACCATTCAATCCATATTGGATATATGTGGTAATTGCTGTGATTTTAATTTCTCAATTGTTGTTCAGTTTCAGCTCTGGAACGAAGACGGTTGAATGGAAAGAGTTTGTCAATGAAATGCTATTGGAAGGTGATGTATCACGCGTGGTTGTGGTTCGATACGAAAACCTGGCAGAGATTTACATCGACCCCAGCGCTCTTTCAAAAGAAAAGTATGCCGAAGTTCAAAAGAAAACTTTTGGACAGGTAAATAATCTAGGTCCCCACTACGTATTAACGATAAGCACAGTAGAGCGATTCAGCGAAGAGCTTGAAGGCGTTCAGGCCGAACTGCCTGCTGATGAGCGCATCAAGGAAGAATATGACAACCGCAAAAACTGGGGAGGAGAAGCTCTCAGCTGGTTGATTCCATTGGCCTTAATGGTTGGTCTATGGATATTCATCATGAGAAGAATGAGCGGTCCAGGCGGAGGTGGAGGTCAAATATTCAATATTGGCAAATCCAAAGCAGTACTCTTTGATAAGAACACTCAAGTGAAAGTGACGTTCAAAGATGTCGCTGGCCAAGATGAAGCAAAAGAAGAAATCGAAGAAATTGTCGACTTCTTAAAAAACCCCGATAGATATACAGCATTGGGAGCACACATTCCGAAAGGAGTACTGCTTGTAGGACCTCCAGGAACGGGAAAAACCTTACTTGCAAAAGCCGTTGCTGGTGAAGCTCAAGTACCTTTCTTCTCGTTATCGGGATCAGATTTCGTTGAGATGTTTGTTGGTGTGGGTGCATCAAGGGTGCGCGACCTATTCAAACAAGCCAAAGAGAAATCCCCTTCAATCATTTTCATAGATGAGATTGACGCCATTGGTCGAGCACGCGGTAGAAATGCCGCTCAAGGCTCAAACGATGAACGTGAAAACACGCTGAACCAACTCCTGACCGAGATGGATGGTTTTGGAACCAATAGTGGTGTTATTCTCATGGCTGCTACCAACAGAGCTGATATATTAGATAGAGCACTATTGCGCCCGGGAAGATTTGACAGGCAAATTCATGTTGATATGCCAGATTTGAACGAAAGAAAAGAGATTTTCAAAGTTCACCTGAAGCCATTAAAATTAGACGACAAAGTGGATGTGGAGTTTCTAGCAAAACAAACTCCCGGTTTTTCTGGAGCAGATATTGCCAATATCTGTAATGAAGCAGCCTTAATTGCAGCAAGAAGAAATAAGAAGACCGTAGAGAAACAAGACTTTATCGATGCGGTTGACCGCGTTGTCGCAGGACTTGAAAAGAAAAGCAGAATCATCACACCAAAGGAAAAGAAGACCATTGCATTTCACGAAGCTGGACATGCCGCAGTGAGTTGGTTAACCGAACATGCTTCCCCTTTAATTAAGGTTACAATTGTTCCAAGAGGTAGATCACTTGGTGCTGCTTGGTACCTTCCTGAAGAAAGACAAATAACTACTCCTGTTCAAATGTTGGACGAGATGTGTGCCGCCCTTGGTGGACGAGCAGCTGAGGAAATCGTGTTTGGCGAAGTTTCAACTGGGGCCCTATCTGACCTTGAAAAAGTGACCAAACAGGCCTACAACATGGTGAGCATCTATGGTTTGAATGACAAAATTGGCAACATCAGCTTTTATGATAGCAGCGGACAAAGTGACTATTCGTTCCAAAAGCCATACAGTGAAAAAACCGCCGAGACCATTGACGCTGAAGCAAAGCTTATAATCGACAACGCCTATATCAGAACCAAAAAGATTCTCAGTGAAAACAGAGAAAAGCTGAATGAATTGGCAGAATTACTCCTCGAAAAGGAAGTAATTTTCAAAGAAGACATGGAGCGCATTTTTGGTGCTCGACCATTCATCAAAGATGAGGCACCCCTCATTCACAATGAAGATGAAAAAAAAGTTCAAGAGAAAATCGATGCTGAAGTGAAGGAAAACGATGGTGAGGATAAAGCACCGTCTGAACTCATCGCAGAAGTGAAAGACGAAAAAGTTGACAAACTAGACGATAACGACACGAAGGATGGACCAACCAGCTGAAAATTGGGTGCTGGTGCTTAAATCTGCATCAGAGTATGAATTGAACATTGTTCAGGCCATGCTTTCTGATAATGGAATTAAGGCGGAAATGATCTCCCATCAAGATCACGTATTTAATGCACTAACTCAAAACCAAGAATCGGCACTGTACGTCCACAAGAGCGAACTTGAAGAAGCCACTCGAATAATTAAAGCGTCTGAACGTGAGTAACCTCGTAAAGAGAATTCTATCATCCATCGTTTTTGTGGTGCTTATCATAGGACCACTGTTTCTAAGTGCGCGCATTGCCTATTCTCTTTACGCTGTGCTTGGTTTATTCACCGCAAATGAACTAATGAACCTAACCCAAAAAACAGGTTCAACTCCTATTAAAGCTTTTGGAGCAATCAACTATGGATTTTTGGTCGTGCTGGTATACGAGTGGATTTTTCATGAAAGCAATCATATTCAAACTCTTATTCTAGGTATCGGTGCCACTACGCTAGCAATTTTCTTTTTTGAGATATTTCGCAAAAACACCAGCCCGCTTGAGAGCGTTGCCACAACGTTAATTACGCCTGTGTTCACAGCACTTTCGTTCTTAGGCATCGCCTATTTCTTTGTATATCGAACCGATTTACCATCTCCTTGGATAACGATAAGCGTTTTTGCGCTTATCTGGATCAACGATTCGGCTGCTTATTTGGTGGGAAGAAAAATAGGAAAGACAAAGCTGTTTGAGCGGCTTTCACCAAACAAAACGAGGGAAGGAAGCGCTGCAGGGTTAGTTTTCGCGATGTTAGCTGGATACGCATTAAGCTTTATTGAAGGCATGCCACATTGGAGCTTTATGATAGCGTTTTCATTTGTTTGCGTTTTAGCAGGTTCACTAGGCGATTTGTTCGAATCAAGAGTCAAAAGAGCAGCTGGAGTAAAGGATTCTGGAGTATTTCTTCCGGGGCATGGAGGTTTTTTTGATCGATTTGATGCAATGATGCTCGCCATTCCAACTGCTATTATTTTCTTTGAGGCCTTTCTTCCTAAGCACTAATACATGAAGTTTCACCGAGAGGGACGTGTTTCCATCCTAATTGCAACAGTGGTTTCAATCGGAATCATTCTGCTTGCCTACTTTGTTTTTGCAGATTTCAAAGCTTTCCAGCCCATCGCACTCGCATTAGCTACACTACTGATGATTGCGATACTTCAGTTTTTTCGTTACCCAAGAAGACGAATGCTCCAAATGGATGACGCTATAATTGCGCCTGCTGATGGAAAAGTAGTTGTAATTGAAGAAGTTGAGGACAGCGAATATTTCAAAAGCAAGGTGCGACAAGTTAGCATTTTCATGTCTCCAACCAATGTGCACATCAATTGGTATCCTGTCTCAGGAGAGGTAGTTTATTCAAAGTATCATCCGGGAAAATATTTGGTCGCTTGGCATCCAAAATCATCGACCGATAATGAACGCCACAGTGTAGTGGTGAAACATCCAAAATTCGGAGAAGTATTGTCTAAACAAATTGCAGGAGCAATGGCAAGAAGAATAGTAAACTACTCAAAACAAGGAACTCAGATTGAACAAGGGGAAGAAATGGGCTTCATCAAGTTTGGCAGCCGAGTTGACCTGTTGTTTCCACTTGACGCGAAAATTGAAGTTAGCTTAGATCAAAAAACGGTTGGAGGACAAACAATAATTGCCTCATTTAAACAATAGGCCTAGAATTTCTAAAAGCGTTTGCACAGACTTGTATTCATGTCGAATTCCTGTGGTGTTGTAGTGAATTGCATCCCAGCCATAATCTAGCGCACCAATCACATCAATTTCAAGGTTGTCTCCGATCATCAATGTTTCTTTTGGCATTGCTCCAGTATGCACCTGTGCATAATCAAACATTCTACGATTGGGCTTCTTTGCGGCAGCTTTCTCTGAAGTAATGATCTGCTGGAAATAGGGCATCAGACCACTCTGCTCCAATTTAATCAATTGGGTTTCATGAAATCCATTGGAGAGGATGTGCAGATTGTAGTGATCTTTTAGCGCTTCCAGCACTTCGATGGCTCCATCGTTCAGCTTTGTTTTGCGGGGACAGATCTCCAAATATGCATTGCCTATTTCTTTGGCTGAACTCTTATCTTCAATCCGCATATCCCGCAAAGCGTATTCGAAACGCGCTTTCCTCAGCCTTGATTTACTCATCTTATCCTCCCGATACATGGCCCACATACGCTCATTGTGGAACACATACCTTTCAATAAAAAAGTCAGAATTAAACTTGGGTGCCCTTTCTTCCAATTCAAACATCAAGTATAGCTCAGCAAGCGCTTCTAAACTATTGGCATGGAAATCCCACAGCGTGTGGTCAAGGTCAAAGAAAATGTGCTTTATATTAGTCAAAAAGGGGACCGACAAGGGCTGTTATAGAAGTTAATACGAATGACCAGAAGACTATTGAACCCGCTAGAAATGGAATTGTTCTTCTATCATTTCTAAAATACCTGGCCGCCAAAAGGCAACCCAAAGGAATCGAAATTAAGGTGGGGCTTAGCAGCGCAAGACCAACCAATCCCCAAGACTTCTTCACACGAATAATGAGCCGGTTTTTCCTACTGAATGCTCTTCTAGGTTTGCTTGAAGCGAAACGATCCCCAATGAATTTAAAAATTGCACTTCCTGTATAGAAAAAAACAAATACACCAAGAATACCACCTGTTACCGTTATTGCAACCGTTTCGAAATACGAATATCCCACTAGATAAACGGTTGAAGGCGCAAAAAAGAACTTTACACTGCTGAAAAGAATAAAACCTATAACCTGCAGGGCTTCAATATACATTCTGTCAATGTTGAATTTTCGTTCCAAAAGCCAAGTCCCCAGCATCTCCTAATCCAGGGACGATGTATTTCTGATCATTCAATACTGGATCGATGGCAGCCACCCACAAATCAAAAGGACCTTCAGCATTTTTTTCAATGTACATCACTCCCTCTTCGCTTCCAATAACTGCAGCTAAGATTACCCTTTTCGGTTTTCCCATTTGAGAAAGCGCCTTCCAAGCATTGATAAACGATTGGCCTGTAGCCAACATGGGGTCATTCAAAATGAGCACTTTATTCTCTAAAGATGGGCAGGCTATATATTCTACCTCAATCACAAAATCATCTCCATCATGCTTCCGATAAGCTGAAATAAACCCATTTTCTGCCTGAGGAAACACATCCAATATCCCTTGATGTAATGGAAGTCCCGCACGGAGAATCGTAACGATAACGATGTCATCCGCAATAATATTCTGATTATGTTCCTTTAATGGAGTCTGAACTTTCTTCTTCTTATAAGTAATCGTTTTGCTGATTTCGTAGCCAATTACTCGACCAATTTTCTGAATGTTATTCCTGAACTTTTCTTTATCGTTTTGAATATGAACGCTTCGTAGTTCATACATGAAGTTATCTACGGCACTTGAAGTTTCAGAAAGGTTGTGAATATGAGTCACTTGATAAGCTTGTTTAAAGGCCAATAAAGCCTTGATTGAGTCCATTGCAAATATACCTTTCGCTCCGCTCCAAAACCAACATAGAAAAAGGCTAAACCTTCAGAATTACTTCCCTCAAAATCTAATACCAACCCTTGACCAGAATAGTCTTTGATGATTGCGTCAACGATGGCATGCATCGCTCCATGCTGTTTTCCTAAGTCATTTGATGCACTAAACAAGAAAAGCAATCGCTTATTTGCATTGAGTAAATACACTTGAGCAACTTTATCCGATTGTATGAACGCTGTATAACAAAAAGCCGCCCCCTTTGAGAAGCGATGATATACCTCTTGAACTTGTTTATAATATTCATCGTTTAATACTTCTACTTCCAACCCTTTTGAAGATTTAAACACCTCAATACCCCAAGGATCGAAGTCGCTATTCGACATCACAGTAAGATTAGCTTTTTCAGCCTTCTTCAAATTGGATTGAACTGTTCTATTATAGCGCTGAGTTGAATATGCATCTGAAAGGTCCAATTCAAAATTCTGATGTTCAATCACATTTCCTTCAAGCCCTTCCTTTCCCACCTGTTCGTTAAACTTGATTCGAACATGGGCAAAGTGAGTCGAGAGATAATTCAGTCCTTCAGTCACAAGTTTTCTCGATATTTCCTTTCCAAAAGGACCCAATTGCTGTGCGAGTAAAGGCTGGTAAACGCGCTTAACAGGAAACTTCTTATAAGGAAGCGGCCATACAAAAGAATAATCTTCATCGGTTAATCCCATCCAATGCCGACATGTGGCATCCAAATAGGCCGATAATGCATAGTGGCGAAAAAATGGGCTCGACTTCACGCATTCATCCCATTTTCCATCTTCTATTTCTGCACGTTGCAAAAGCCTCATATCATTCATGTTCTAAAAACTGCTCAAGCAATTTAAATGATGACCACGCACCTCGCTGCCCTGTAAGTACCTCAGGATGCCATGTTGTTATCATCTCACCACCTACTTCTTGAATAGCCTTTTTAAGCTGAATCATCTCTTTGAGTGCATTTTCTGAAGAATGATAGAGCTTCACTGAACAAGTATCCATGCTGGCCATTGGGTGAATTGTGATAGAGGTTATCTCATCCCGTTCAAGATCAAAAAGCCGAAATGGTCTGCATGTAGATGCTCGAAAGCCGTTGCATTCGGTAAAGCCAACGCTGTAATCATCCTTAATTCCCAACTCACTCAATTCTCGAAATGTTTTAGGTAATTTATAGCGAAGAAAATGCTGTCTACTCTTTGTGACAGGAGTCGTGAGTATGGATCGCAAACGATCAACTTCAGATTCTAGCTTTTCTTGATCATCAGACGAAAAATAACTGGGGTGAAGTCCTACCTCAGCAGAAAGTGCGATTTCATTCACCCGTTGTTTTACCTCATTAAGATGTGGTGGATTATTAATATCAAACCTGCTGTTGTCTCCAACCTGAAAAAAGAATGTTAAAGGAACATTTCGGGCCCGGCATAGAGCTATTAGCTCATCATAAATCTCATTCGGGTCAGGAGTTCGGCCAGAAAGAATGGCAATGCGCGAAAACAATTTCCCACGTAAAGTATCAATTAACATTCCCAAAATAGAACGTGCCAACCCCTTTGCCTTAACTGCGAACAATTGATCCACATCTATCGTGACAGAAAGATGAATGCTTTTGTCGAGGTCGGGCAAATGCGGATAAAACTTTTTCAACCAATTGTTCAAAAGCAAAGCATAACGATCTACCAAAGGAATGTGATGAACTTGATTGCTTACGACCAAACTCTCGGCTTGCACAGCCATACCATGTTCATCTTCACGATGAGGCAAATAATCCTCATACATGCTCAATAAATAGAAAGAAGCCGCCAAAGGATCAAATCCCAATTCGTTTCCTTTTGTAGAATATATCTTGAATATATCTTGAGTACTTATGTCTAAATCTTGCTCTTGGATGCGCTTTTCGAAAAGTATTTTGGCTGGAATGATCTGAGGCAAGCCTTCCATATTCCGATCTGAATAATTGAGCTTTACCCCTTCTTGCTGAAGAAACAGATCAACATCCGTAAATACATCTACTGACAATCCCATTCTCCGCTCGAACAATTCGCCAATGATGTAATTGAACCGATGGTTTCTTCGGGGGGAATAAATATTTAATCGATTGGCATCCATTTACATCATGCCTTGATCTGAAAAACTGAAATAGTCATTGCTTGCGATAATGATGTGATCTAAAACTGAAATATCAAGCATAGCTCCCGCCTCCTTAATCTTCCTAGTAAGGGCGATATCAGCTTGACTTGGTTTCAGGTTGCCAGAGGGGTGATTATGAGCCAAGATTATACCAGACGCTAGTTTTTCAACAGCGGACCTAAAAATCAGCTTGGCATCTGCTACAGTTCCTGAGACTCCACCTTGACTAACCTTAATCACATCAATAACTTTATTTGCTCTATTGAGCAATATGGTGTAAAACTGTTCGTGATCCAAGTCGGCAAGGTAAGGGTATAATTGCTCGAATGCCGTTTGACTTGATTCAATTTTGGGTACTTTGTTCTCAGTAAGTGATTTCCGCCTTCTGCCCAACTCCAACGCTGAAATGATGCTGACTGCTTTGGCTTCACCAATTCCATGAAACTTCATAAGATCGTTCAACGATAACTGTCCCAACTTATTGAGGTTGTTGTCAACCGAAGCCAAAATCTTTTTGGAAAGCTCCACCGCAGACTCATTTCTATTGCCCGACCCAATCAGAATGGCTATAAGTTCAGCATCAGAAAGCACGGACCTACCTTTCGTAATGAGCTTTTCGCGAGGACGATCATCCTCTGCCCAAGATTTGATGCCCAAATTTTCATTCTTCCTGGTTTCCATAACACTCTTGATGCCCGAAAATAAAAAAGGCCCTTCGAATGAAGAGCCTTTTCAAAAAAATTTGATCTTAAATTATAGCGCAGCTACATGCTTCGTCAGACTTGATTTCAAGTTTGCAGCCTTATTCTTATGAATAATATTCTTCTTAGCAAGCTTATCTAGCATAGAAGCAACCTTTGGCAACAAGTCGCTAGCTTCTTTCTTATCGCTTAAACCGCGTAGCTTTCTTACTGCATTTCGAGTTGTTTTGTGATAATAAGCATTGCGATCTCTACGAACCGAATTTTGTCTTATTCTCTTTAACGCTGACTTATGATTTGCCATAATTTAATCTATTGTAGCCCGTAGGGGAATCGAACCCCTGTTACCAGAATGAAAATCTGGCGTCCTAACCCCTAGACGAACGGGCCGTCTTTTAAAAAGGACTGCAAATGTAATTATATCTTCAACTGCCGCAATAGATAATTAAAAAAAATCAGAAGTCTATTTCATTTTCTTGTTCTGATTGAAATCTGAAGCCCAACCTCTTGGACGTTTGCAGCTTTAAACTTTGCGTCACTTCTTGAATATCGCTCAGCTTCACTTCCTTGAAGGCCGAAAAAGAAGGAGTGAACAATTCAAAATTCAATATATACTTCAAGGTAAGTTCCAGTACTTTCCTCAGCTCTTTCCTCGATAATTCAGCCTTATTGAAATCATTAAAAAGATATCCCAACTGTTGCTCACCCTCCACAAAAAAATGCCGGTCACGGTTCACAAATATTCTCGCGATCAAGTAACCGCTATCATTCATTCTTTGATAACGAAATGAATCCGTGAGGAAATTGAAAATATTGATAACACCGCAATAACCATTCTTTGGCTCTTTCATTACGTATGGACTTCTGTGAATCATGTGCGAAGGCGGAAAAACAAAAACATTGGTATGCATTTGAAATATTGTAGTATCCCCAGCCAAAGTCATTCGGCACTCAAAATCATCCGAGGTATTTAAAGAAACTGCGATTCTCTTGTCCGATTCAGCTGCAAATGATTCCAACTCAGAAGTTGCTTCAGCAAGCACATCTTTTAAATCGGCAAACGCTTCTTTGGTAACAGTGAAGACATCCTGCTTTACACTTGATTTTGAAATAATGAGCTCTTTGATCTCCGTCATTCGACTTGCTGATTTAGCCATAATTAATAAGCTTTTGCAAAAACTACTCTTCCAGTAGAAGGCTTACCTGTTTTAATGCATTTGCCTTCTTCCATCTTCTGATCTAAAGTAATACATCGAATGGTGGCTTTAGTCTCTTGCTTGATCAATTCCTCTGTTTCACTAGTACCATCCCAATGAGCATAAACAAAACCACCTTCATTCTCAATGATTCGTTTAAATTCATCATAGTCATCTACTTCATGAGAATTGGATTCTCGACTTTTTAGTGCCTTATCGTAAATATTCTGCTGAATCTTTTCCATCAATCCATAAACATGATCAACAGCCTCCTCATTTGAAATAGTGGTTTTCTCGAGCGTATCCCTTCTTGCAACTTCAATCGTTCCATTCGCAAGATCTTTTGGCCCCACAGCTACTCTCACCGGAACTCCCTTCATTTCATACTCTGCGAATTTAAAACCTGGCTTATGGGTATCCCTATCGTCATATTTCACTGATAAGCCTTTATGTTGCAAGGAATTTTTCAATTCCAACGCATATTCAGAAATCTCCGCCAATTGATCTTCACCCTTATAAATCGGGACTATCACCACGTGAATGGGAGCCAATTTTGGAGGAATTACCAATCCTAGGTCATCAGAATGCGACATGATCAAAGCACCCATTAATCGGGTTGAAACACCCCAACTTGTTGCCCAAACATATTCTTGAGTACCTTCTTTAGTCGCGAATTTTACGTCAAAAGCCTTTGCAAAATTTTGACCTAAAAAGTGACTCGTCCCTGCCTGTAGGGCCTTTCCATCCTGCATTAAGGCCTCAATACAATATGTTTCTAAGGCTCCAGCAAAACGCTCGCTTGGGGTTTTGAGGCCTTTCAACACTGGAACAGCCATAAACTCTTCAGCAAACGTTGCATAAACCTCTAACATCTTCTCAGCCTCTTTGACCGCCTCGTCTTTAGTAGCATGAGCCGTATGCCCTTCTTGCCATAAAAATTCGGCTGTTCTTAAAAACAACCTGGTTCGCATCTCCCAGCGAACCACGTTCGCCCACTGGTTAAGTAATATTGGTAAGTCTCGATAAGATTGAATCCAGTTTTTATAACTGTTCCAAATGATTGTTTCTGATGTGGGTCGGATAATCAGCTCTTCTTCCAACTTAGCATCTGGATCAACGATCAGACCCGAGTCATCTTCAGAAGCCTTTAATCGGTAATGCGTTACTACCGCACACTCCTTTGCAAAACCTTCAACGTGATCTGCTTCTTTGCTGAGATAAGACTTTGGTATAAACAAAGGGAAATAAGCGTTGGAATGCCCGGTATCTTTGAACATTTTGTCCAATGCGGCTTGCATTTTCTCCCAAATTGAGTAACCATAAGGTTTGATAATCATACAACCTCTTACATCACTATTCTCAGCGAGATCTGCCTTATTCACTAGCTCATTGTACCATTGAGAATAATTCTCAGATCGACTCGTCAGCTTTGCCATTCTATGTCTAATTTTATTTGACGGCACAAAAATAGCTATACCATTCTCGCAGATCGCGAGAAAATTTAATACAGACATTCCAGATCGATGAATTCGAACCATCAACTGCGGGGCTTGTTATGAATCTTTAAGGAAACCTCCGTATTGAAAGTCTATCCTTATCTTTAATGACATAAACAAGGTGCGTTGCATCTTAACAGAGTTTGGCACGGTCTTGGAATGCACTAATAAAAATTGGAAGCCATGAAAAGTATAAATCACGTATTCATCGCAATCATAGGAATGGTTGCAATAGCCTGTTCAAGTCAGAAATATGTTTCGTCAGAAACTGATGACATTTACTTTTCATCTGCCGATCGCTTTGCGTCATCACAAAATGAATTCAGCACTGTAACTGAAACTGACGGAAGCGCATACGCTACTCAAGATGACTACAAGAAAGAAAGCAACGGATACTTTTTCAAGGGATCTTCAACTACACAAAACGATCAAAATCCAAATGCAGCTAGCGCTTATTCTAAATCTGCTGAACAAATACCTACTGAATTTAATTCCTCCGAAACAAACCCCTCGACAGAGGGCGCTGTTGTAAATAATTATTACGGCAACACCACCGTGTACAGCGATGAATATTACGACACGGATTATGCAGCGCGAATAAGGAGATTTAATGCTGCGCCTGGATACGGCTACTATGACCCGTTTTTTGTAGACCCGTACTGGAACTACGGTTGGACAGCATGGAATCCTTATCCATATTCAGGTTGGAATAAAGGTTGGAATATAGGTTGGAACAGCTGGTCTGGATGGAACGTTGGCTACAATTTTGGCTGGACCCCTTATTACAGGGGATACTGGGGCAATGCAGGTATGTGGGGATTCAACTATTGGAATTCATACAATTTCTATCGTTTTGGATATGGCAACCCTTACCGTCTTCCTAGAAATAACTGGGGATTTGGAAACTACTACGGTTGGAATGGATTCAATAATGGCTACTACAATGGCTTCTATGATGGCTTTTACGCCAATAACAGTGGAAGAACAGGTCGTGGCAGTTATAATGGTCGAAGAGATTTGTCAAGTGATCCCGGGATTGTAGGCTCAAGCCGTGGTAACAGCAACCCTAATTCAAGCACAAGAAATAGAGTTGAAAACTCTAATCAAATCCCCAAAACTTCTGGAGTTAATCCAAATACCAATTCTAGTAGAGCAGACGATCGCATGGCCTCTTCATCTGGTATTTATCAAATTAATCCTGTGAAATCGCCCAACAACACCATAAGGAACGAAGTAACGAAGTCCGAATTGGCAAACCCTAATTCAAGAACCTCTTCTGCACGATATGAAGCAACTGGAAGAACACAAAGCACTGTAAACACTCGAAACAAATATGAGGCGAGCACTTTGTCTAGAGCAGAAAGCGTCAGCAGACGCTATCAAGCCCCAAACAATGCCAATTCAAACGTTAGATCTTCTGCCGTTCCTTCTCGAAATTCTAACACTGTAAGAAGCAACACTCAATCTTCACAAAATAGAAATGCTTCACCAAATGTTCGATCTTCTTCACCAAGAAGTAATAATGTGACGACACCCAACAGGTCTACTGCTCCGAATTACTATAAGAAAAATCAATCCAGAACTACTCCAAGCAGCACTCAGAACAGTAGGTACTCTGCTCCTCAACGTACTTCACCAAATGTATCACCACGTTCGAATAGATCAAGTTCACCTGCTGTGAGGAGCAACAACAGCTCTAGAAGCAACTTCAGCGCACCTAGTGGAAGATCGTCATCTGGGTCAATGTCCGCTCCATCTAGTAGCAGCGTTCCAAGGTCAGTGCCATCAGGTGGTGGTTCAAGAGGAAGTTCATCGCCAAACAGAGGTGGAAGGAGGTAATAATATAAGAATGACTTTAACTCGGTTTTACATATCACTAGTCCTAGTCTTTTCGATAATTACGAGCAAAGCACAAAATGAATTGGATGCTTTGAATCTGTCTCGAGAAGAAGTTACTGGGTCAGCAAGAACTGTCGCGATGGGAGGTGCTTTCACCGCACTTGGTGGAGACTTTTCAGCGATTGCAATCAATCCCGCTGGTATTGGAGTCCTTCGGTCGAATGAATTCTCGATAACTCCTGCTTATCACAGCATTATTTCGAACAGTACTTATTATGGCACAAGCACCATTGACTCAAAGTCTAATTTCAATATTGGCTCTATTGGAATCGTAGGGGTTAAAGACCTTAACAAGGTCGGAAAGTGGCGTTCTAGCTCTGTAGCATTTGGCATGAACAGGACTCAATCGTTCCATAAATCTTACACTTTTACTGGAAAAGATGTTCCAAGCTCATTGATTGATTCCTATCAAAACACTTTGATTCAAAATGGTTTAGGCCCCGAGGATCTCGATGTTTCAAACGCCCCTTATGGTTTTGATATTTTCTTGGCCTGGCAAAATTTCTTATTGGATTATCCAATATTTGACACCGATTCTGTGTTTTATAATGCCACAGGAGTACTACCTATTGATCAGACCTATCGCGTAGTAAAAAGCGGATCGAAAAGGCAAACATTTCTTGCATTTGGTGGAAATTATGATGACAAACTTTACGTTGGGGGTAGCATTCGGTTTTCACGAATCAATTACACAAATAACTATATCATCAACGAAAACATAAACCCAAGCGATACAACAACTGCTTTGAATGAATATTCATTTGGTTTTAACGAAACTATTTCTGGCTTAGGAGCTGGTTTAGATTTAGGTGTAATTTATCGGCCTACCAACCAGCTTCGCCTTGGAGCATCTTTCAAGACACCAACGGTGTATTCTTTAAACATTGAATACGAGAGCGAAAACACCGCCATTTTTGAAGGCTTTGATCCATTTTACACTCAATCGCCCTTAATAGGTGACTACGACTTCAGACTGACATCTCCGCTTCAAGCATCATTCGGGTTAGCTTACGTATTCGGTAAATTCGGGCTCTTGAGTGCCGATATGGAATATGTGAATTATACCGGTATTAGAATGCAAGGAATAAGTGATGGTTACAGTTTTTCTCCCGAGGAGGATGCAATTCAAAGCTTCCTTACGCCAACAGTAAATTTAAAATTCGGTGGTGAGTATAGGGTGTCCCAGTTTGTGAGTTTGAGAGCTGGATATGCCATATTTGGTAATCCCTACAATAGCACAGTAGATAATTTTGGAGGCTTCAATCTTTACAGCCTTGGACTTGGCTACCGCAACGAAGAATATTTTATTGATGCCAGCTATCAGTTAAAAACTTCTGAAAACAAAGAGTATTTATACGATCCGAATCTGGTTGAAGCTGGAACAAGCGATTTTACCGACCATAGAATTTCGATCACTTTAGGCTACAGGTTTTAGTCTATTTCTGTAATACGAATTTCCCTTTATCCAAAACTTGATCATCTGAATTCAACAATTCATATAAGTACACTCCATCTGTTTTGACATTGATTTCAATTGTATCTGTACCCTGCTGAAGTGTATTCTGGGCAGCCAATTTGCCATCCATTGTAAACACTTTAATCAAAGCAACATCCCCTAGATCATTGGCAACAGTAATCTCACCAGTGGTTGGATTTGGAAAAACACGATATTCCTTTTCCACTTTTGATAAAGGAGCACTCAACACAGCTTGATCTACATTGGCAAAAACATATTCACCTTCAAGAACCTTACTTAACTCAACTAAACCTGAGGCGTTAGTCGAGCTACCAAGTACATTCTTTGTATAGAATTCATACTCCTCCCAATCATCTCTAGAACTGGGCCTATATAACAAAATCAAGCTATCCTCCGTTTCCGAAACAAGGGAAACATCGAGGTATCCAGAACTGCCATCTGTCCTTCCATTGTAGAGAATCACCGCTGACATTTCAGAGTTTCCAATATAGAAACCAGACACACGCCAGTACCTATTATCATTCATGCGATAGGGTTTGTTCGCCCAATCCTTAATAGGGTCCGGAGCAGTCCAAAACTGATCAAACCAAATCAAGGCCGAATCTGTAAGTTGATCGACAGTCACTTGCCAAAGCATATGATCTAGACCAAGAAATCCAGTATTAGTTATCGACCTAAAGTCGGTGGTTCTAGCTTGTGCCAATTCATTCCGTGGATTGAGACGAATGTAAACTGGTTCAAATGGAGAAGGCACATCTACTTCAGCAAATTTGCCTGACATGGAAACCACCCCCTCTTGCACGTTTTTATTCTGATCATACATCCTATAATACACCGGCACACTATCATGAAATTGATCGGCTCCTCTCAGTTTTTGCTGCAAAAAAAGCTTTGTCGTTCCCGTATTAGAATATTTAAATGAATCCAAAACGACAACATTATATCCACCATGAAAGACCCAATCACGAAAAAAGAAACTCAAATCAACTCCAGTTTCTTGAGAGAAAAACTGCTCCAAAGTGTCAGAGCTGACTGATTGGAACTGATAATGATCCATGAATTTTTCAATGGTAGTGAAAAACACCTCATCGCCCAAGTAGCCACGTAAATTATGAGCTACGAGCGCTCCTTTCTTGTATACATGATCTCCATAAACATATTCATGCGGCTGACCTGAAACCGGCCTAAAGCCCTCTTCGTAATGATGGCCGTAACGCAACATGTAAGCTAAATCATCCAATAAAGCTGACTCATAGGTCTCTCGTCCGTATACTTCTTCAAAAAATAGGTATACAGAAAACGATGCCCAACCTTCGTTAATCCACATGTCACCATCTGTTTGGCAAGTGATATTATCACCCCACCACATATGAGCAAGTTCGTGGGCCATTAAACTTTCGCTACCCAACCCTCCATTAGCGGCAGAGATAGGATAAGTAATGTTGGTAGCATGTTCCATTGCTCCACCATTGAAAGGAACAAAGCTGTACCCCACTTTATTGAACTTGTAATCTCCGTAGGCGTTCTCAAATTTAGAGATGGCGTCTTTGAGGTTTATAAAAGAAGCCTTCACATTATTCGTGTCTGAAGCACGAGCAAACAGCTGGATTGGAATCAATCCATTTTGACCCATTACTTCGTCATTCACAATTTCATAAGAGCCCACAGCAACGCAAGCCAAGTAAGACGGTATCGGCTGATCCAATTTCCAATGATATCGTATTGAACTATCTTGATTAATCGTTTCTGACAAAAGTTGACCATTGCACGCGGCCCTCTTATCTGCAGCAGTAGTGATGAAATATTCAAAAGTTGAACGTTCGATAAAGTTGTCAAAGCAAGGAAACCAAACCCTCCCATAGCTGTGTGGATCAGCTTCAAAACCCACCCCAAGGTTAAAAATAAAGCCCCCTGTATAATAAAACCCTCCCCAACCCGAAGCATCTTTCAACGGTGATCCGTGATAATAAACGGTGAGATCAACATTCTGATTAACGGGTAAAACCGATGAAAAATTCACAACCAAAAAGGAATCCAAATGGGCGAACGATTGTATACCAGTCCCTATCACACTATCTACTGTAAGCCCTTCAAAATCGAACTTCACTCTATCAACGCCACTCAGTTTCGATTTCAGAGTGACATGGGTGTTTCCAATCAAGCTTTGTTCTGGAGCATTGTAAAAGTCAATGGAAACCACCGTATGAATGATGTCTACAGAATCACTTCTGAAATCGTCAATCTCTGTTCGTTCACCTTTGTGAACACCGTGATGACTGCATTCAATACTTTGCGCTGAAGAGACTTGCACGAAAGCAATTATGATGATTAATACAAAATACTTCATGAGTGGATTTTGCTCAAAAATACACCTTGCTCAATAGAATGCATCACAGTTCGCATTTTGATTAAAGTCTGTCGAGTTGAATGAAGTGTTAGTCTAAAAACATTTGGATTCTTAACTCGCCTTTGTTTCTTAAGAAACGTCTAATATCAGCATTGCCATCATATTGTTGTTTGAAAAGCCAAGTTAGCGTATGAAGCCGTCTCATGAATTATTTCATTTAATAAGATCTCTTAGCAAGTCTGAAAAGAGGTTCTTCAAGCTCTTGTCATCATTACGATCGGGCGAGAAGAATTACATCAAGCTCTTTGACGCGATTGAAAAGCAAGCGAAATATGACGAGGAATCAATAAAAACCGAGTTTAAAAATGAAATGTTCATTAAGCACCTTCCCTCTGAGAAGAACCATCTCTATAAGCTTATCCTAAAGAGCTTAAGGTTATTTTATTCAGAAAACAGCATTTCGGCAATTCTTGCTGAGCATATTCAAAGTATTGAAATATTATACAACAAAGCACTGTACAGTGAATGTTCGAAGCTTGTATCAAAAGCAAAAAAAATAGCGGAGTCTCATGAACGATTCTACTACCTGTTTGAACTAATGAAGTGGGAAAAAACACTTTTAGAGGAAGAGTTTCAATCAGGAAAGTTCGATAGAGATCTGAACAAGCTGATTAAAGAAGAACAGCTGGTGATCAAAAGACTGAGAAACCTTGCCGAATACCAAATATTATATTCTAAAATAAACTATGTATTCAGACAGGGCGGATACGTAAGAAATGAGCAAGAGCGACAAATAGTAAACGAAATTCAGTCTCACGAATTGATCAAGGGCAAAAATACCGCCCTTTCTAAACGCGCTGCTGCCACTTGCTATTACGTGAAAGGATTATGTGCTATTACCAATAATGATGTAGAAGAATCATTCGAGAACTTTAATAAAGTGGTGAGGATATTCGAAGAAAACGCAAACCTAATTCAGGACATTCCAAAGCAATACATTAAATCTCTCGGAAACCTTTTCTACTATTACTTAGGCAATGATGACTTCGAGAAGCTCTTCGAGTTGATTGACAAAATGAGAGGATTGAAGGTGCAACTGGGCTTCAATCGAATTGACATTGAAATTCGAATTTTTATTTCTACTACCTATTTTGAAATGCTCGCCTATGAGCGGAAAGGCGAATATGACAAAGCTTTAGGCATGATTAAACCCGTTCAAGATAAGCTTCAAGAATTTGGAGAAAAGGTGACCAAAGAAGATGAATTAGTTTTCAGACACATTATCGCCAAAATATACTTCGGAGCTCAACAATTTAGAGAAGCTCTGCGTCAACTCAATTTGATTTTAAACGATAACGAAAACAATTTGCGTCAAGACATCTATAGTTTCTCAAAGCTTTTCAATCTTGTGATTCATTATGAATTAGGTAACTATGATTTACTTGATTACTTGATAAAATCAACCGTACGATATTTCAACAAGAGAAGCAAAACGTTGAAACTAGGTTATGAATTTGAAGCAGCATTTGTAGGCTATTTCAAACAACTTTCAAAGGCCATTCGTCAAAATGAGCGCACCACTCCAATTTTTGCGATGATGAAAAATAATTTGGCGCTGTTACTAATGAATCAAAATGAAAAAGCGGCATTAGAATACTTTGATTATCTGACTTGGATAGAGGCTCAGATTCAATCGAAACCATACGGTGTACTCAAGGTTATCAATTACAAGTCAGCTTTAGGGAAATAGTCCCGCTGTCGAATTACTTCGTACAAGCACACCGCGCAAGCTACTGCTACATTTAATGACCCTACTTGCCCCTTCATTGGTATAAGTGCTTCCTCTTGAGCCATGCGAATGAGATGAGGATCTATGCCTTCTCCCTCATTACCAAATAATAGATTAATTGGGCGCTCTAAGTCACAATGAAAAACAGTTTGCTCAGCCTTCTCACTGCAGGCCACGGTCGTAATTCCAGACGCACGCATCAATTGAATGGTATCTCCCAAAGAAAAAACCTTACAAACAGGAATATGATAAAGTGCTCCAGCTGAGGTTTTTACTGACTCATCGTTGATCGCTGATGAACCCTTATGAGGGATAATAATGGCGTGGCAACCTGCTGATAATGCAGACCGGGCAATTGATCCAAAGTTTCGGACATCACTAACCTTGTCTAGCATCAAAAACAATGGTGTCTCGCTTCGTTCATATACACTTTGAATGATCTCTTCTATGTCACCAAACTCTACGGGTGAGGTAAAGGCAACTACGCCTTGATGATTTTTTCTACAAAGCTTATTTAGCTTCTCCTTAGGAGCTTTAATAACGGAAACTCCTAAGTTTCTAGCTAAATCTTTGAGCTCTTTAGCCTGGTCGTTTTTCAAGTCGTCTTGAATGAATACTTTATCCAAAGAATTTCCCGATAATAGGGCTTCCATAACGGGATGCAACCCGTATATCTGATTGTTAACTTTTTTCATTTATCTGTATGTCAATACTCTACCTTGACGCCAATATTCAACTGCTCGGTACCATGATGTTTTCAATGAACCCGAACGATTTAGTCTATAATCATTCGTAATGAAAGGATTCACTACCCTCGTAAAAGTAAGGCTAAGTGAGTTGTAATTCCCTTCTTCGCCATACAACCAAGTTTCTGTTGCCGAAGATCTATACACCACATCTGGCGGACCATAAACAATGTAACACATTCCTCTGTCCGACTTCCAACCCTCCAAATAAGATGTGAAATAGGTATTGGCATATTGCACTCTGCTGTAAAATGCGCGAATGAGTTCGCGCGCTCTTTCTGGGTTATCTCCGATATTCAACCAATATGCATCAACACTTTTTTTAAGGTTATCACTTGCCAATATTGCTTCATACTCCTCGTTGGTAGTGATGTATCGAACAGGATTCACCAAATCGAGCAGTGTTTTTGCTTGAGGATAGGATACACCGAAGTAATACAATGTTCCACCTGTTTTTCTATTCGTATCATCGGTTACCTGATAAAACCCCGGCCGAGAAACCACTAGCTTAAACCGTTTTTCGTCCACTCTTGAGAGTTTATTCACATCATCAGGCGTGAAATCAAATGGCCTTGGGGCTATGGTTGAAAAAGGTGGCGATGCCGCTGGAAAATCCCGTGAATAGTACTTCGAAAACATTTGTTGCCTCGGCACATCCAATTCAATCGTATAGCTATCGACTGCTACCACATAATCATTGAATATCAATTCGTTCGAAGAATTGCGCACTCTCATGGACTGGGCATTGAATTTTAACGAACGATTCACATCTATCAATTGGGTACTTCTTTGACCACTATTGAAATCATTGATCACACATTCCACCAAATAATTCTGACCTAATAAAGAAGCTAAACGCAAACTGTCAAAAAAATATTCTTGACCATAATACTTCACTCCTTTTCGAATAACCTTGCCACTGTCTATTACATTGGGTGACGAGTAATTTTCGTAAATCTTATAGCGCAAACTGTAGCTTAACAGGTCGCCTCCATTCTCAGCCTTTGATTTCCCAAAATCTTCAGACTTAAACCTGAGCAAGACGTTGGTTTGGTCTTTCACATTAAAAATACTGGTTTCAGCGATCAGTTTTGGCAACTCCTCTTTGTATAGGAAACTTATGTTCTTACCAGAAACACTTTTCTCTAATGTGCAGCTATTAAGGCCACCAAGTAGAAGTCCAGTAAACACGAACAATAAAACGTATGTGATTAGGTTCTTCAAACAATTTCGACTTGAGACTGCAAAGAAATGACTTCAAATTCCATTACAGGTTGATTATTCAATGTTTGATGATTTTAAAATAAGCTTACGAATCCAAAATGAATTTTTGCCGCCCTGATTAAAATCGGATTGCCCTGCTGACTGCCAAGCGCGTAGGACAAACTGAACAATCCTGCTTTCGTGCTGAAGGCTATTCCAGCACCAAAACCAAAAGGCACATCTCTTTTTCGACCGATGTGGTTCAATGATCTATTCTCATACCAGGCCCCATCAAAAAAGCTGAAAAAGTATCCTTCCTTATCAATTTGATACCTGACTTCTGTGCGCAAGATTAAGTATGTTGAGGCAAAAATCGACTCCTCATCAAACCCCCTCAACGATTTTAGTCCTCCAATTCGGTAAGCCTCATTATTGAATAATTGATCGTTCAATAAAGATGCTCCAAGGCCCCTTTGATGCCATATCAACCTTGGCACGATAGGAATATAATAAGCAGCATTGAGGCTAGATCTGACTTGTACACTTCTCAACGTTAATGAATCATATATAACTTCAGGAAGCTTTTGATTTTCGATGATCGTTTTAGTTCCAACTGAAGCCTCAGGAATAAACTCAAATCCTTTGGATGGGTTTATTCGATTGTCAAGCTTTATAATCGAAAGACCAGCACCGTAGCCAGTAATTGAGCGATCTAAAAATTGTGGCACGACAGTAGAGTTGGCATACTGTTTCGTGGAAATCAAGTTCGTAGATTGGCGCTCAGCAAAAAGCCTAAGAAAGTTGGCATTTCCAAACACAAACCGTGCACCTACTTGACGAAAAACATCGGTAAACAAGGTATCTCTCCGATAAATTTTCAATTTAGCATCGAGACTAAAAGGTGAATTGAGAATGAATGGACTTATTATCTCAACATTCAATTCCTGTGTATTAGTTTGAAGTTTTCTCCAATTGAGATCTACCACTTCGCCTTGTTTCAAGGCATTTTCAAGATGAAGCTTCACATCTCCCGTAATCAATATATCGCCCGTTGCATTATCCGGCAGAAAACCAATGATTCCATCAAAACTACTCGCCTGTCTTTTATTAAGGTACAACACCACTTTAGTAATGTCATCTTGAAATGAAACAGTAGGTGTTTTTATCTGTTTCAAGAATCGAATGGACTCGAGTCTATCCGGTATTTTTCGAATTGCACGTTCATTATAAAGACTACCTTCTTTGATATTGAGGAAATTGGTCAAATAAGACTCTCTCAACTTAAGATCACCCATGACTAATACTCTGTCAATCTTCACCAATCGACCTTTATCGAGAGTTAGCTTACCGGAAACATTGTTAGCTTGAAAGGAAATGCTATCAAATTCAAATTTGGCAAAAGGGAAGCCGTTATTTTCGAGATACTTCAATCCCTTTTCAAGACTTGATTCAATGCGATAAGGGGAAATAGAAGAAGACTCAAACCTATTCATATTTACCCCACTTTCTCTAAAAACTGATTCAGCCTCTTCGTCTAAGTGCAATTCCGACCAAAAGAATTGATCAGCGCAATCGACAATGATGCGCAATGTATCATGGGTCAAATATTCCCTTCTTGACCCTGATAAAAAGCCATTGGAAAGCAAAGCATATTCAAGTTCTTTCGAATAGGTAGAAACGAACTTTTCGTATTTGTAAACCTTCCCGTCATACCTTTTATGAATCGACTTTACTCCTCCCAGCACAGTCAATTGAACCGTTTTTATGTCTGTTGAATCAGAAACCTGAGAAAGCAAGTTAGTCGGGAGGCAAACTCCAATCAATAGGCTCAATCTTATGCTGAGCGAGATAGTCATTTGTTTTTGTGAAGTGATTACACCCAAAAAAGCCTTTATGCGCTGAAAACGGTGAAGGATGTGGAGCTTTGAGAACAAGGTGTTTTTCAGAATTGATTAAGCTACTTTTCGATTGCGCATGTTTGCCCCAAAGTAAGAAAACTAAATGTTCTCTTTTCTCGGATAATTGAGTAATTGTTTCATCAGTAAACGTTTCCCAACCTATTTTCTGATGTGATGCGGGCTCCTTTTGCCTCACTGTCAATACTGAATTGATCAAGAAAACCCCCTGTTCAGCCCATTTTTCAAGATTTCCAGATTGAAAATCACTTTTGGGAAACTCTCGCTTTAATTCCAGCAAGATATTCCTCAATGAAGGCGGCAACTTGATTCCACTGGGCACTGAAAAAGACAAACCGTGCGCTTGTCCTGGTCCGTGATATGGATCTTGCCCCATCAAAACTACTTTCACATCTTCAAACGGAGTTAACCGAAAAGCATCAAATACTAAGGCTCGATTTGGAAACACAGAACAACGCCTTCGCTCCTCATCAACCAGTTTCATAAGGTTTTGAAAGTACGATTTGTAGATTTCATCCTTCAATATCTTGAGCCAAGTACCACTTAATTTACTTTGAGTCATTCCGGTAGAGCGCTTTATTAGCAATTGCGATGTTAAAACTTTCTGCGAAATGCAGTCAATTTATAAACCAAACCAAAGAATGAATCGTTTAACTTTGAAGCATCTTCGAAATCGATTGCGATTTCAGAAACATCTATCAAATGAAAAAAATTACCTTAATAGCATTTGCTCTTCTTCTGTTAGCCGCTTCTGTTAGTTCATGTAAGACGTACGAAACGTGCCCCGCATACGGAAATGTAGACTCCAAACAATCTGTCGAGCTAAAAGTATAATCATCCCCTTTCTAGGCTCTTTGATCAAATGTGTTCGACAATGAACATTATTTCTTCAAAAGACTTTATTTTATAGAGCGATCAGCTGAATTGAAAGTTTAGGAGATCATGTGCAAAGATTTGGGCTGATCCGAATTTTTAATTGATATTTTTGGTTTCGTGCACAACATTCTGAAGTACATATTATTCATTCTTTTTCTTTCGGGGACTTCTTATTCGCTATTAGCCCAAAAAGATGCTGGAAACCCAATTGAAAAAAGGGGGTTTTACAGAACAATGAACATGTATGGTGGCTACGTTCACACAAGAGGATACGGAGCATATTACAGAAGGGGTTGGAGACAAACGGGTTTCGCCAACAAGATTTACAACCTGGAGTTACTGAACGTTAATCATCTGAAGCAATTCAAAATTGATAACGGAACCCAATCATACTTTGAGGGAAAGATCAATTCTGTATTCTTTTTGCGGAATTCTTTTGGTTGGCAAAAAACACTTTACGACAAAGAGGTGAAGCGAGGTGTTAGGGTGAGTTATTTTTTCCTGTTTGGTCCGACACTGGCTTTTGCAAAGCCCATCTACGTCAACGTACTATACAACGATCCTTCTGGCACTCAAGCCACAGAACGCTATGATTATGATAAGCATAGTACTCATACTTTCATTTATGGAAGAGCCTCTTATTTATTAGGTGTAGATGAAACTCGAATTTATCCGGGCATTCACACAAAATTCTCCCTCAACTTTGAGTATTCAGGAAACGATGAAGACATTAAAAGCTTAGAGGTGGGTTCCACCTTTGATGCATTCGGAAAGGAGATTCCAATTTTGGCAAGAACCTACAATGATCAATTCTTTGTCACGCTCTATCTTTCCTTCCATTTCGGCCGAAGGTTTCTTTAAATCAATGCCACAAAACCTTGATACTTAACCGTTTTCTAATTTGAACACTCTTCGATTTAATTTGTCTTAATGATCGGGTGATTTTTATATAAATTGCACCTCGTTTTTGGAAACAGAGAAATAACAGAATTATGATTAAAAAAATACTTTTCCCCAGCATAGCCGCGATTATTGGCATAGCCTTAATTTCAGGCTTTTACAATTCTTCAGATCAACAATATTCTGAACGGATAAACAAGAATAACGCAGCTGAGCCTAACATCATGGAGTGGGCGCAGGTTGATGTAAACACCGGGGAGTACAACCCGATGTCGCGCATTGATGCAATGAGCATGATGAAGAAGAGGGCCTCAAGAACCGGGTCAATTGGCCTCGAGTTTGCGATGAGAGGTCCAGACAATGTGGGTGGTCGCACACGAGCCATCATCGAATTGATAGGCAAGCCTGACACGCTCTACTCAGGAGGTGTATCTGGTGGTCTTTGGGTTAGCTACAATGGCGGTGGAAACTGGCAGCCTCACAGCCAATTCAACAACCTTGATTCTTCGTCTGCTATGATTTCTAGTATTCATCAGGATACTATTTCCAAAAAAATATACGTGGGAACCGGATGTAGTTTCGATGCTTTCGCCAACACTGCAAGGGTTCCTTGGCCAGGCTTTGGTATTTATGTATCAGAAGACGAAGGAGTTACTTTTCGACATCTTACGAGCACCACCCCAGGAAATCGCTTTACAGAATCTGGAGAATCATGGATCGCTGTAAATCGCATTAGAACAACAGCTGATGGAAAGATTTATGCAGCAACGGAGAGAGGATTGCAGTATTCAGAAGACGGGGGTGTGACATGGGAGAATCCAGTTTTCAATGACATAAATAACCCTAATACAGCAGTTAACGACAAATGCGCTGATGTGGCAGTGTTGAAAGATGGAAAAGTAATTGTCAGCTACTATGGAGGTCGTGTTTTTGTTAAAGAAGATGCAACGTCAGATTTTGTGTATGCCAATTTAGATCGCGGACTTCAAACTTCTGGTACACGCACATGCATTGCAATTTCTCCAAGAGATGAAAACTATGTTTATATCATGTTCATTGATGGTAGTGCATGTTTGAGCGCTATCTACAGATCTACCAACGGAGGTGCTTCTTTTACCAAGCTTTTAGAGCCACATGACGATTTTCAACCTATGAGACAAGGTGGAAGTACCAGTGGGTGTCAAGGTGTTTATGATGCGGCAATTGGAGTTTCCGCTCAAGATCCAAATGTCTTATACATTGGAGGAATCACCATTTGGAGATATGACGGTTCACTGACAAGAATTGCATCAGAAGGTGGTTCTCCGCCCTTCCAAGACATTCTTCCATTTTATGTGCATGCGGACAAGCATTATTTCTACAATAGCCCGAATGATAGTAGAAGGTTGTACGTTACCACGGATGGTGGAATTTCAATGACGATGAATAGAGGGACTACTTGGCAAGGTCTGAACAAGGGTTTCATTACCACTCAATTTTATGGCGTTTCTCATTTCAATGGTGGAGGCATAGTTATAGGTGGTGCTCAAGACAATGGAACATTAGCCGTATTAGGCGACAACGAAAACGATGGCTTAATTGGCTATCAAGTTTTTGGAAATGATGGAATTCTAAGTGACGCCTCTCAGTACTTCCCAATAGCATTTGCTTCATCCCAAAATGGGCTAGTTGTGAGAACAGATCTTTCAGCCGGCACGGAAACCCAGCCTCCATTTTCTTTTTTCAGCGACATGAATTCAGGAGGGCCATTCCACACTGTAGTTAGACTTTGGGAGAACAACAATGACCTATCAAGCAAGGATTCTGTGGTATTTTCTCTCGAGAGAACTGAAATTGCAGTTGCCACCGGTAATGGAATTATTCGAAACTTCAATGAAAGCTTTTCTCCTTTGCAAGCATCTGCCAAAGTGATTCAAAATAGCGTTGAAGTGCGATCTAGCGGACAAACACTAAGTATCGATCCTGCTAACCCAGGAAGCCTTATTGGTGATGGTGAAGGAACGGTAACTTTTAATGGTGATAATTCCATTGATATTTCTGTAACATTTGATGTTGCGCCTACAGAAAATTCGAATGTTTTTGTAAGTTATGATGAACGTTTTACTGCAAACTCGATCATCGTCCTTGAAAGTGACAATTTAAATTCACTACAAGGTGCTTACACGTTTGAGCATCGTCTCGAAAATGATTTGAACCCTGGAGACGCAATTAAAGTTCAGGATCCTGTTCAGTCATATCTTTTCAGCACAGGAGCTGCTACAGCTGGCGGAGGAATTCGCTTTTACAGAAACGTGCTCAATTCTCAAGAGACAGCCCCTCCAGCAATTGGTATTGCCGGAATATCTGGTTCACCAACATTCGTTGAAATATCAAAAGATGGAAATGTCGCATTCGTTGGTAATTCATCAGGAACGTTAAGAAGAATCACAGGATTGAACGATGTGTACACCCAAGAAGACGCAGATACTAAGTTGACTGTTGAAACGATTTTGAACCTAGGGGCTGGAGGTATAACGGGTATCAATTTAGATCCAAATGACAACAACAGAATGATTGTGTCTGCAGGTGGATATGGAGGATCTAACCGAGTTCAATATTCTGAAAATGCGTTATCGGCTACTCCAACATTTAAGAACGTTCATGGCGACCTTGCTCCAATGCCGATATACGCTTGCCAGTTCAACCTGAACGATCCAAACATGGTGTTGTTGGGCACAGAATTCGGAATTTGGGCTACTGAAGACATAACTGCAACAAGCGTAACATGGAGTGACGAGAACAATGATGCAAGCTATGTCCCCACCTATGCTTTGAAACAGCAACAACTGTCAAGAGAAGTAGCTTCTAACTCTGGTGTAGTATATGTAGGAACTCATGGAAGAGGTTTTTGGCAATCAACTTCAGAGAAGCTAGTTGGAACTCCAGAATTTGGAGATGTACCGAGTTCTGAGAAATTCTTATCTGACTTCAAGATTTACCCAAATCCGATTCAAGCGGAAGGAAAAATTTCTTTCGAAGCGGCAAACACAGACCAGGTAACTATCGTAATTTACGACATCAATGGTCGCCAAGTTAAGAGTTGGACTGAACGTTCAAGAAGCGGACAGAACACAATTTCGTTTAATACACAATCAATGAAATCGGGTTCTTACTTTGCAACAATCACTTCTGGAGGAAATCGTGAAACGGCTAAATTCTTAGTGATTAAATAAATTAACTTTCTTAAGGTTATTTAAAAGGGCTCCTTTTTCGGAGTCCTTTTTTATTTACGAGTATACCTTTGATCAATTAAGCTAGACGAATAATGGGGCAACTGAGAATTGCGATTAACGGTTTTGGAAGGATTGGAAGAACATTCACACGCGTAGTTCAGAAACATCCAGAACTGAAGATCGTAGCTATAAATGACTTAACCGATTCGGAAAATCTTGCCCACCTGTTGAAGTATGATAGTGTTCACGGTAAATTTCCAGGACATATAGCTGTTAGCAAAACAGAAATAATCATTGATGGCTTTCCAATAAGGATCTTTAATGAGAAAGATCCGTCACAACTACCTTGGAAACAAATGAATATTGACTATGTTATTGAAGCAACAGGTCAATTTAAATCGCAAAAGCTTGCCCAACAACACATCGATGCTGGGGCGCGAAAAGTCCTCATTTCTGCGCCAGCTGATGATGCTGAGACAAAGTCCATTGTGCTAGGTGTAAACGATCATTTACTGACAAAGGAGGACGTAATTGTATCAAATGCATCGTGTACAACGAACAGCGCTGCACCACTTTTAAAGGTTCTACTAGAAAATTGGGGAATCGAAGAGGCATACATTTCTACTGTGCATTCGTATACTTCTGACCAACGTTTGCATGATGCTCCTCACAAAGATTGGCGAAGAGGCAGAGCCGCGGCAGAGAGCATAGTTCCGACTACTACAGGAGCAGCAAAAGCACTATCCAAAATTTTTCCCGAATTGGAAGGGCACATTGGAGGTGCAGGTATAAGGGTACCTGTTCCAAACGGTTCATTGACAGACCTTACGTGCATGCTCAATGCAGATGCACAAGTTGATGAAATTAATGCTGCCTTTAAAGCTGCCTCTTTAGGCGATTTAAAGGGAGTATTGGAATATACTACAGACCCCATTGTTTCAAGGGACATCATAGACAATCCACACTCTTCAATTTTTGACGCACAACTAACTTCTGTTCTCGGACGAATGGTAAAGGTTGTGGGCTGGTATGACAATGAATGGGGATACTCGAATCGACTTGCAGAACTTGTGATCAAGCTGAATCAGCTTTCAAAAGCATGAAGATGAAGGTCGTTGCCATCGAATTTGGCATAATTGCATGTTGAAAACCATTCACCAAGATTAACGTACCTAGCGCCTTCTACGTTTTCATCAATGACCAAGTGGCGATGACCAAAAATGAAAAAGTCAAAATGTTCATTTTGTTGAATCATCTCGATATACTGAATGAGGTATTCCTTATCGCCAAGAAAAATCTGGTCTTTATGACCAGTTGACTCCCTGCTCGTTTTCGAAAAAAATGTTGCTAATGACACGCCAATAAACGGGTGTAAAAATGCAAACAAGCGCTGTGCAAGTTGATTGGTAAAAATCGACTTAATCAATTTATACCCATGATCGCCAGGTCCCAATCCATCTCCGTGTCCAATCATAAATCGCTTTCCATTCCATTCTTTGATGATGGCCTTCTTATGTATTATTGCACCGAATTCATCTGTAAAATAACCGAACATCCAAACGTCATGATTGCCGGTAAAAATGTGAATTGGAATTCCTCGATCTCCGAACTCTGCCAACTTACCCAATAGCCTTATCCCTCCTTTGGGTACTACATGCTTGTATTCAAACCAAAAGTCAAATATGTCGCCTAATAGGTAGAGTTCAGCACAATCATCAATTATGGAATCGAGCCAACGAACGATCTTTTTTTCTCGCTGGTGAGGCTTAGCTCGATCGGCAAAAGAATTCAAATGGAAATCTGAAGCGAAGTAAATATTTGATCCTTGACTTTTCAAATGCCTAAATTACGTCTAAAGTCCAATATGTTGAGTTTATTAAAATCAATCTGAAAGCGCACCAGATCACCCAAATTATAACCATTGGCGTCAATTTCTGATTGAATATTGGATGAATATAGCAACGGAAAATAAACCTTAAAAACATCCTGTATAAACCTAATGTATAATCCTCCGTCAGCAACGAGCGTATTGTTGCTCGTATAGCCAAGATCACCAAACACTCCAATGGGAACTTTACCATAGCTCAACTCAGCATTGTATGAAAGTAAGCTCGCATTTGAACTGCCATTGGCTGTTGGAAGTTTAAATCCGCCATGCGTTGCAACATACTGATTTCCAAATACTGCACTTGATCGTGACCGGTCAAACAACATCGCATCAAAAGCATAGTCGTTGCGACCAGTTTGACCATCCATTCGCCAATTATATTTCGGGTCGACAGCGTTGTTAAAAAGGAAATGCCCACCAAATAACCTTGAGCACAATTGAAGATCTTCAGTGACCCTCCATCTGTTATTTACTTCAAGGGAAGCTTTCAGGAATTCATCGAAGAACTCAACATCTCCCGAAATACTTGTGTTGAAAGCCGGATGCTTATACTTTGCGGAGTAATTCGCCCTACTAAAAACTTCATTGCTGCTTGTTTTCTGCGTTCCATTCATTGCGTCGCTTTGAACAAAAACAGCGCTCAAAGTCAATTCCTGACTCCAATATCCGTTGTAGTTAGCCGGTCGGAAATTAAAACGCAGGTATGGTTCAATCCGTGTAAAATTGAGGTCAACATTTGAGGCAGTATCATAAACGAAGCGCTTGGCTTTCAAACCTAAATCAATGGACTCAAATGACGATGAGGTAGGTTTTAGCATATAGTAGGCCTCCCCAACTCCAACCACTTGATTCCTTTGAATTGAATACATAGGAGTGATCAGGTAATTGAATTTTTTTACGGGTAAAATCGAATTATACAAACTCACTCCCAGCATAAAGCCATTGGGGACGTTCCAAGCAAAAGCGGGAGTCCAAGAGACTTGATTCTTTTTAGGGTTCTCAATTTTCCCTAAAAATGAAACCTCTAATGGTTCTATTCTTGGAAATAAGCCCGAAAGATTCGAGTAGTTATTGTCTCGTTTAATCTCCGGCATAATCCAATTGGGATCAATCTCTACGCGGTCTGTGTTATTGTCGATTTGAATAAGGGTATCATTTCTGAAGCCGTTCATCCAAAAGGTAGAATCCAACTTTCCGTCTTCAAACAAGCCAATCTGAACAGGCCCTGAGATGTAGCCCCTATTGCTCAATTTAAGCTTACGAATACCATCTTGCTTTCGAACCCTGCCAATTTTATAATCGAGCTTAGATGTTGATTGCAAAACGTCTTGTCGAAACCATGAAAAATCTTCTTCCGTTTCCTTTTCTAATATCATAAAAAAGTCATCTGGTTGCGGATGCTTGAATTTATAAGCCTCAAAGTAAGCCTGCATCGCACGATCCATCTTTTCATCTCCTAAATAATGCCGGAGATAATTAAAGAAAACAGCACTCTTTGAATATACAATTGTACCGTAATTGATGGCAGAATAGTTTCCTGACGAAATGCTAAGTGCTTGATCGCTATTGGCTCGAGCTGAAAGAAGATAAGAGAAGTAATGAAGGTCTTTCATGCCATAGTCAGAAAACCCAAACCTTTGCAATAGTTTGGACGAGCTGTTACCAAAAAAGAGATATCCATTTGGGTATTTCGTGCTGAGGTAACGCTGCTCATTGTAGCTGTTTAAACCCTCATCCATCCACGCAAAATCGCGTTCGTTGCTTCCTAAAACACCATAAAACCAGTTGTGTCCTACCTCATGCATGATCACCGTTTCCAATATTACAGCAGACTGCGCGTCACCAATAACGGTCACATTAGGATATTCCATTCCTCCTCCCGCGCTGATGGTTCCATCGATAGCCGTGGCTTGAGCGTAGGGATAATCACCATTCCACAGTGAATAATAGTGAATGGCATCCTTCATGTACTCAATACTCTGGCTCCAATGTTTTGCGTGTTTATTGGTAAACATGGTCCAAACATCAACGCTATTCGATGAATGGGGCAGATCTAAGCTTCCTTTTAATACATGAAAACGCTTATCGGCAAACCAAGCAAAATCGTGAACATTTTCTTGTCTATAATGCAAGGTTTTAAATTGCTTTGAGCTAGTTGGAAATTCTAGGTTATCGGAGAATTCCTTCCAACGTGAGTCTAGCCTTCTGTCTTCTAACCAAGACTTGGTTTTATCACTCAGAGATTCAAGGCGATCAATTTCACTCTGCGTCTGCAGATCACCTGTAGCTCCGACAGTATAATTATCGGGTAGGCTAATTTTCACATCGTAAGATCCATACTCAGAATAGAACTCTCCAATGGTTAAATAAGGCATTCCATGCCAACCTGTGCGATCATAAACAGCAGGTTTGGGATACCATTGTGTTATCTGGTAACTTTCTCCCAAATGACCAAGTCTGGAGATAGTTCCTGATGGAATTCTAACTCGAAAAGGGGTTTCAATCTTCACTTTTTGGCCTGGATTCAATGGCCTTTCCAATTGAAGGGTGCAGATATCAAGATATTTCTTGTTGTAACTCCATACACATGGCAGTCCGTCTATGGTAAAAGACAAGCTATCCATATCCCCCATTTCATCTGAAGACGCAAAGTAGAGGTCTGTTTCACCCATTCGCGTGAGTTGTTTGGCTAACGCAGAATTTTTTCTGGAATAAGCCTTAGGCCACAGGTGAAAAATGAGGTATTCTAATGTATCTGGACTTTTGTTCAGATAGTCTATTGATTCAAACCCATTCAGCAAATGGTTTGAGTCATCAAGCGTTACTTCAATGGTATAATCAACTTGTTGCTGCCAATACTCTTGGGCCACAAGATGATTGATCGAACATAAAAACAATGCGAAGACGGTGACCTTCATCGATTTACTCACCAAAAATTTCAGCTAATTTCTGATCTAGTGAGGCTCCTCTCATATTTTTAGCTGCGATGTTGCCTTCAGGGTCAACCAAGTAGGTAAGCGGAATCCCTTTGATTTGGTATTCTGGAACTACTTCCGACTGCCAATATTTCAAATCACTTACATGTTTCCACTGCAAATCATCCTGTTGTATTGCATTGAGCCAAGCCGATGAATTTTTATCCAACGATACTCCTAAAATTTCAAACCCTTTTGAATGATATTTCGCGTACACCCTTTTTACGTTGGGATTCTCTTTTCTGCATGGACCGCACCAAGAAGCCCAAAAGTCAACGAGAACATACTGTCCTTTCAAATCTGAAAGCTTCAATACTTCTCCATTCGGTTGTGGGAGCGCAATTTCTGGAGCTGGTGCACCTATCGCCAATTTTCCTTGCTGCTGAACTTGCATCTTAACCGATTCATAGAATTCATTGCCGTCTGCTTTTCCATTCAATGCTTCCACCACCTGCTTGAAGTATTGAAAATCATTATCCATACTCAAGTTTTGAATGGCCGCTAATGAAGCCATAGATCCTGGATCTTTTGTAATAAATGCTTTGATCTCCCCGTCTACACCCTCAGTGATTTGATTGTACACCACCACTGCCTCCTGAAACAATTGCTGATTTCTAGTCATTTGAGCCTTTTGAAGCACCAAATTGATGGAATCGCGAGCGGCTAAAATCACGTTCAACTTGATCAATCCGTTACTTTCTTTGGAGCCTTCTACACTGTATGTTTTGTAAATATTTGCCCCTTCAGCATTGATTTTAATATGATCGTTCGGATAAACTATCAATACGCACATGTTTTGTTCCGTTAAACCCATTCGGTAATAACCCGGAGATGAAATTGAAAAGGAAAATGAAAAATTCCCTTGTTCGTCTGTTTTCACGGTATCAATTCCAAGTACACTAGTGGCACCTAGCGCCTGCAAATAAACATTTGCGTTTGCAGCTCCCTTTAATGTGCCAGATATTTTAGCAGACGATTGCTTTGCATTATCTACTCCAGCCTCAATCAACTCACCTTCGGTTTCTCCACTTTGATTGGAGCAGGCTACTGCCAGTAAAACAAATGATAAGATGAAAAGTAAATTCTTATTGAATGCCATAATTTTTTAATCTATTGTTCTAACGCTTTTTGAATCAATTCACTGGTCTTTTTTGGATCGGCCTTACCTTGACTTAAGCGCATCACCTCACCCATAAACAAGCCCAAAATACCTTTTTTACCACTGCGGTATTCCTCCACCTTGTCCGGATATTTCTCCAAGGTTTGTTGAATCCAGTTTTGGAGTTGATCTTCATTCCCAACTTGTACCAGCTGATATTCTTCGGCTAATGTATTTGCTGATTTATTCGGATTTTGTAAGATCAATGGAAAGAGTTGTTGCGAAGCCAGCGTACGTCCCATTTTACCGCTGTCCACCATATTGATTAATTCGCCCAACCTTTCTGGAGAACAATCAAATTTATCAATCTCTATAGCCATTTCGTTGAGGTAGCCTTTTACCTCACCCATCATCCAGTTTGCAGCTGTTTTAGCACTATTTACTTGATTAAGTAGCTCTTCAAAATACAATGCGAAATGTTTATCATCGGTCAAAACAGCAGCGTCATATTCACTCAATTGCAACTCATCAACGTATTTCTTAACCAATTCATTCGGTAGTGGTGGAAGGGTCGATTTAATGCTTTCAATATAATCGGAAGTAATGGTGAGCGGCTGCAAATCGGGCTCAGGGAAATAGCGATAATCATCCGCTTCTTCCTTTGTTCGCATCATTGCCGTTTCACCAGTGGCTGCATTAAAAGTCAGCGTGGCCTTTTTAATCTCGCCTCCAGTTTCAAGCAACGAAATATGGCGAAGTATTTCAAACTCGATGGCGCGCTTGACATTCCTGATACTATTGAGGTTCTTAATTTCCACTCTTGTACCATAAACATCACTGCCTTTTTTCATTACGGAAACGTTCGCATCGCAACGCAAACTACCCTCTTCCATATTGCCATCGCAAATCTCGAGGTAGCGAACAAGTTTTCTTATCTCAGTGAGGTATGCATATGCTTCATCGGCAGTTGACATATCTGGCTCAGAAACTATTTCGAGCAGTGGAACTCCCGCCCTATTAAGGTCAATCAGGGTTTCGAAAGGTGATAAGTCGTGGATGCTTTTGCCTGAATCCTCTTCCATATGAATTCTTGTCAACCCAACCTTCTTTTCTTTTCCATCTGCAGTTTTAATGGTGATGAAACCACCCGTGCATATTGGAGTGGTATCCTGTGTGATTTGGTATCCTTTGGGAAGGTCTGCATAGAAATAATTTTTTCGTGCAAATTCATTGTGTTCTCTGATGCTACAATTGCACGCCAAGCCTAATCTAACTGCGAATTCAGCCGATTTTTCATTTAATACAGGAAGTGTACCTGGATGCCCTAAGCTGATTGGACTGGTGTTGGAATTAGGCATATTGCCATACTCATTTCTATCCGATGAAAACGCCTTCGACTTTGTCAATAATTGGGCGTGCACTTCCAAACCAATAACAGCTTGATATTGATCTATAATTTCTTGGCTAATGTTCATGGCTGGCAAAGTTAAGGTGCTATTAGATTCCTGCGAGAAATGATTTCACAATGGCACTCATCTTTGGTTCGGCTTCATTCGCGGCTTTTTGAACCTCTTCATGACTCACTTCCTCTACCACACCTTCTATTCCGAGGTCAGTGATTACGGAAAGTGCAGCGATTTTCATTCCAAGATGCTTTGCTGCGATGGTTTCAGGTACAGTGCTCATTCCCACAGCGTCAGCACCTATAATTCGTAAGTATTTGTATTCGGCCGGTGTCTCGAAACATGGACCTGAAACACCAGCGTAAACACCTTCTCGTAATTCTATTGACTCAGTTTTTGCTGCTGCTTTCAACTTTTGAATAAACGATCTATCGTATGGTTCGGACATATCTGGAAAACGTGGCCCCATCGCATCATCATTCGGACCAATCAAAGGATTGGATGGAAACAGATTGATATGGTCATTGATGAGCATAATATCTCCAACCTTAAATGAAGGATTAACACCTCCGCTTGCATTGGAAAGAATCAAGCTATTTACGCCTAAACGAGCCATTACTCGAATGGGATAAACCACTTCCTGCATATTGTATCCCTCGTAAAAATGAAAGCGCCCCTTCAAGGCGAGCACCATTTTTCCAGCAAGTACTCCATAAATCAATTTTCCATCGTGGCCCTCAACGGTGCTCTGAGGAAAGTGAGGTATATCCGAATACGGAATCTCGGCTTTGACATCAATTTCATTTACAAAACCACCCAATCCAGTGCCCAAAATGATGCCTATCGGGTTATGCAGATTGAATCTACTTTGAATAAAATCACTTGTCTGCTGAATACGAACTGATAAAGTCATTGATCTTTTTTTCAAATGGAACCTGATCCTCCTCAAAGAAGCTCATTTCGTGCTGAATGGCATACATCGGAAGATCTGCGAATTTCTTATTTTGAAACAATTTGTTAAGGCGAACCGCATCTTTTTCTGTTGTTAACAATAGCTTTTTTTCAGCTTTCATTCTAACAAAGACGGATACAATCATGTCAAGATCATCATCAGAAAACCAATGGTGGTCTTTGAATGCGATATGCTCTATTTCCTGCGCATTCCTTTTTGCCCATCGCTCGAGGTTTGATGGATCGGCTAATCCTGAGATAAGCACTGCTGAATAATGCTTTAAATCGTGCAAAGTGATTTCTCCGGCCGTTGTGTTCAATGGTCGAATACCCTTATAATCTTCAAAAGCAAAAAATATCGGAGCGTTTGAGTGCGAGGCAATCCGCTTTTCTATTTGCTGCCTTTCAGCATTGGAAAGGGCTGGCGGACATTTAGTTACAACAATCGCATGTGCCCTTTTTGCTGAGGATTTCGGTTCTCTAAGTCTGCCAATCGGAAGGATATAGTCATTTACAAACAACTTATTGTAGGCCGTTAAAAGAAGTAAAAAACCAGGATTAACAGACCTATGTTGCATGGCATCATCAAGTAGAATTATTTCTGGACCATTATCACTTTCAATGCTCCTTAATCTTTCAATCCCACGTACGCGTTTTTCATCTACGGCCACGGTTACATCTTGAAATAAAAATCGAATCAGCTTGGGTTCATCTCCAATTTGTTCTGCGGTAGAATTCTCAATGGCCATTAAAAATCCTTTGGTTTTTCGACCATATCCTCGACTCAATATTGCAACATTGAAGCGCTTCTGCAGCATCATTAAAAGGTAGCTGACCATAGGTGTTTTGCCCGTTCCTCCTACCCGCAAATTGCCAACTGCAATTACAGGAAAATCAAAAGATGTGCTTTTTAATAGACCAAAGTCAAAACACAAGTTTCGGAGCACAACAATCAATGCATATAAAAGGGCAATTGGACTGAGAAGAAATTTCACCAAGCAAAGGTAGCTTCTCCTATTATCTTTATCGGCCATTAGCCGTCAATTTTAAACGAATATGACCATTCATAACATTATAGAATATTTAGAGCACATAGCACCCAGTGCATATCAAGAATCGTATGACAATTCTAGGCTAATTTGCGGAGAACCCAACCAAAAGGTGAATTCCGTTTTATGCACCTTAGACTGTACAGAAGATGTTGTTTCAGAAGCGATAGCCAAAAACTGCGAATTAATCATTGCACATCACCCCATTGTATTTAAGGGTTTAAAGTCATTGACCGGTAAAAATTATGTGGAGCGAACAATAATCAAAGCCATTAAGAATGACATTGCCATTTATGCGATTCATACCAATTTGGACCATAGTTGGCAAGGTGTAAATCGAATGATCGGAGAGAAGCTTTCATTGAAAAATTTGCGCATGCTCGCTCCCAAAGATGGGGTTCTGTACAAACTTCAAACTTATGTTCCGAAGGGTAGTGCTGAATCAGTAAGACAAGCGATATTCAATGCCGGTGGTGGTCACATTGGTGACTACAGCCAATGCAGTTTCAATGTCGAGGGAACGGGAACTTTTTTAGCAGGAGATAATACCAATCCACATGTGGGTGAAAAAGGATCGCAACACTTGGAAAACGAAGTGAAAATTGAAATCGTCTTTACTGAGCATTTAAAATCAGTAGTATTAGACGCTCTCAAAAATGAGCATCCATATGAGGAACCCGCTTTTGATATAATTGCTTTAGAAAATGACCATCAGCGCATTGGTGCAGGCATGATTGGCGAATTGGCGGAGCCTACTTCAGAATTAGAATTTTTAAATCGTCTATCTGGCGTATTCGGGCTTTCGGTGGTTCGTCACACTCATTTACTCGGTAATCCAGTGAGAAAAGTGGCATTTTGCGGTGGTGCTGGGAGTTTTCTCCTTTCGAACGCTTTGCAAGCACAAGCCGATGTTTTTATCACTGGAGACTTCAAATACCATGAGTTTTTTGACGCAGAAAACAAGATTCTTGTCTGCGATATCGGACACTTTGAAAGTGAGCAGTTTACACCCGAATTATTGAAGCAATTATTGGAGAAAAAATTTCATACCTTTGCCGTCCTTTTGTCAGAGGTAAAAACAAACCCTGTACATTATTTCATTTCATAATATATGGCGACAAAAAAAAGCGCGAAGGACGTATCAGTAGAAGAAAAGCTAAGGGCATTATACCGTCTTCAGCTGATTGATTCTGCAATTGATAAAATCAGAACAGTAAGAGGTGAGCTTCCTCTCGAAGTAGAAGATCTTCAAGATGAAATTGAAGGTTTACAATCAAGGTCGAATAATCTTCAAACAGAATTGGAGGATTTAGAGCATAAAGTTTCTGAAAGAAAGAATGCTATTCTTGAATCAAGCGATTTGATCAAGAAATATGAAGAGCAGCAGAAAAATGTGCGAAACAATAGAGAATTTGATTCTTTATCTAAAGAAATTGAATACCAAACATTGGAGATTCAGCTTTCTGAGAAGCGCATGAAGGAATTTGAAGCGCTGATTATTCAGAAAAAAGAAGTCATGGCAATTGCTGAGACGAACTTAAATGAGCGAAAGAAGGATCTTGAGCATAAAAAAGCGGAACTAGACAGCATTGTGAAAGAAACAGAGAAAGAAGAAAAAGCTCTTGTTTCTGCATCAAAAGAAGCCGCAGATAGCATTGAAGAGCGCCTTTTCTCTGCTTACAACAGAATCCGAGGAAGTGTGAAAAACGGTCTTGCGGTAGTTCCTGTTGAAAGAGGTTCTTCGGGAGGTTCTTTTATCAAAATTCCACCTCAAAGACAGCTTGATATTGCTTCACGTAAGAAAATCATTACAGATGAGCACAGCGGTAGAATTCTTGTTGACGCAGAATTAGCCCAGGAAGAGGCTGAGAAAATCAAAGATTTAACGCAAAAAGCGATTGTAGCTTAAGCACTCAATTCTTTAGATATTGAAAAGCCCCATGGAATTCCATGGGGCTTTTTTATGCTTGTTTAATTTGGCTTCGCTCAAATCTAAACTGGTGTCGTAAAACCGATAAAATTGGATCATCTATCTATTCACTAGGGCTTAGATTGAACAAAAAAAATGCTCCAGTAAGTGCAGGAGCATTTTTTGTTGAATTATCTATTATTCGATTAGCGCTTGGAAATATCGCGATAATCTCTCTGGTTTTCACCTGTGTACACTTGGCGAGGACGCCCAATCGGCTCATTATTCTCGCGCATTTCTTTCCATTGACCAATCCATCCTGGAAGCCTTCCTAAGGCAAACATCACCGTAAACATGTTGGTTGGAATACCCAATGCACGGTAAATGATTCCTGAATAGAAGTCAACGTTTGGATAAAGCTTTCTCTCAACGAAATAAGGGTCAACTAAGGCTGCTTCCTCCAATTTCTTTGCAATCTCTAAGATTGGATCATTCACTCCTAACTTACCAAGAACGTCATCCGCAGCTTTTTTAATGATTCTAGCCCTTGGGTCAAAGTTCTTGTATACCCTGTGACCAAATCCCATCAATCTGAAAGGATCATCCTTGTCCTTCGCTTTGGCTAAATACTTGTCAGCATCGCCTCCATCTGCCTTAATCGCCTCCAACATTTCAATCACAGCCTGGTTTGCACCTCCGTGAAGCGGACCCCACAGCGCGTTAATACCAGCTGAAACTGATGCGTATAAACTCGCATGAGAAGACCCAACAATACGCACTGTGCTTGTAGAGCAATTCTGCTCGTGATCAGCATGAAGAATCAACAATGTATTCAAGGCACTTACAACAACAGGATCTGGTGTGAAGTCTTCAGCTGGAGTAGCAAACATCATCCTCAAAAAATTGCTTGCATAGTCCAAGTTATTCTTTGGATACAACAATGGCTGGCCAATTTCATTCTTATAGGCCCAAGAGGCTAAAGTTGGAAGTTTCGCCATCAACCGAACAATGCTAATTCTCACCTCATCTTTAGATCTAACTGGATCTAATGAATCGGGATAAAAGGCTGTAAGTGCAGTAACACATGAAGAAAGCACACCCATTGGATGGGCATTAGATGGGAAGCCCTCAAGCAAAACTTTGAAATCCTCATGAATTAGCGTATGGTAAGTGATTTCTGTTTCCCACTTCTTTAACTCCTCAGCATTAGGCAGCTCACCATAAATGATCAAGTACGCTACTTCAAGAAAAGACGATTTTTCAGCCAACTGCTCAATGGGATATCCCCTATATCGCAGAATCCCTTTTTCACCGTCTAGAAAAGTGATTGCACTTTCAGTAGACCCCGTATTCTTATAACCAGGATCAATTGTTATCAAGCCTGATTGACCTCTCAATTTAGAGATGTCAAGCGCTTTTTCATTCTCAGTGCCTTCAACTACTGGAAGCTTATACACCTCTCCTTCAAAGTGTAATTCTGCAAAATCTGACATCTTCTCTATTTTTTTTCTTGTTATTGTAAATCCCCTTCACATCGAAGGCTCACGAAAGTAATACCCAAACACTCAAATTACAAACAAGGTTCACTATATGAACTTGAAATTTCTGCCAATAAATCGTGCGCTTGAACCAAGCTCTTCTTCGATTCTAAGTAATCTATTGTATTTGGCAATACGATCGCTTCTAGACGCTGAACCTGTTTTTATCTGTCCAGTGGATAGCGCGACAGCTAAATCCGCTATAGTTGTATCCTCAGTTTCGCCACTTCTATGACTCATAACAGAGGTGTAAGAATTCAAATGAGCCAATGAAACAGCGTCAATGGTTTCAGTAAGTGTACCGATCTGATTGACTTTCACCAAAATGGAATTGGCTATATTCTCGTCAATTCCTTTCTGTAAGCGCGCGGTATTGGTAACAAATAAATCATCCCCTACAAGTTGCACTTTATTGCCAATGACTTCGGTAAGTTTTTTCCATCCTGCCCAATCGTCTTCAGCCATTCCGTCTTCGATGGAAATAATTGGATACTTGGCTGACCATTGCTTCCAAAAATCTACCATTGCCTCAGGTTCTAATTCTTGTCCCGAACTTTTCTTGAAAACGTATCTATTCTTCTTTTCATCAAAAAATTCGCTGCTTGCTGCGTCCATCGTAATGAAGATGTCTTCACCTGGCCTGTAACCCGCTGATTCTATAGCACGCAAAACGTATTCTATTGCTTGCTGATTGCTACCTAGGTTTGGAGCAAAACCTCCCTCGTCTCCAACGTTGGTTGAAAATCCATCTTTTTGCAAAACCTTCTTCAAATGGTGAAACACTTCAGTACCCATTCTCAAAGATTCACTGAAACGATCAGCGCCAACTGGCATAATCATAAATTCCTGGAAGTCTATTTTATTGTCTGCATGTGCTCCTCCATTTAAGATATTCATCATTGGAATGGGCAACACGTTTGCATTCACACCGCCTATATATCGGTACAATGGCATTCCATGGTCTTGAGCGGCAGCTTTTGCAATGGCCATTGAGACGGCAAGTATCGCATTTGCACCCAAATTCGCCTTATTTGGCGTTGCATCCATTGAAATCATCAATTGATCAATGGCTCCTTGACTTGACACAAATGCACCAGTCAATTCTTTGGCAAGAACCTCTCGCACATTTTGAACTGCTTTAAGAACTCCTTTACCCATGTATCTTGAAGAATCCCCGTCTCTGAGCTCAACGGCTTCATGAACACCTGTTGACGCCCCAGAAGGCACAGAGGCTGTGCCAACAATTCCAGTTTCAAGAATTACATCAACTTCAACCGTAGGATTACCTCTAGAATCTAAAATTTCACGTGCAAGAATCTGTGATATATAACTCATAACTATGCTTCTATTGTTTGGTTCTTTACACTTCTGATCAATCGTACAAAATCATCAAATAAATAGCGCGAATCATGCGGACCCGCAGAAGATTCAGGATGATACTGCACTGAAAAAGCATTTTTGTTTTTAATTCTAATACCTGCAAGTGTTTCATCATTTAAATGAATGTGCGTGATTTCAATATCATCACGCTTTTCGGCCGCTTTCCTATCAACAACAAAACCATGGTTTTGTGATGTGATTTCGCATTTGCCTGTAGCAATATTCAAAATAGGATGATTGATTCCTCGATGCCCATTGTGCATTTTGTATGTTGTCAATCCTGAAGCAAGTGCCAATAATTGGTGTCCAAGGCATATTCCGAACATTGGAATGTTCGTTTCTACCAGTCCTTGAATTAACTCAATCGAATCACTCATCGCAGAGGGATCTCCAGGCCCATTGCTCAACATGATGCCATCTGGGTTCCATGCAGTAATTTCTTCCACTGTAGAGTCCATCGGAAACACTTTCAAATAGCAACCTCGCTCACTCAAACAACGAAGAATATTGGTTTTAATGCCAAAATCCAATACAGACACTTTGAATTCAGCTGTTGGATCACCAAATTCAAAGACTTCTTTGGTACAAACCTTTGACGACAGCTCTAAACCTGCCATGCTTGGAACTTTGGACAACTTTGATTTCAATTCATCCAAATCCAATATCTCACTCGAGATAATGGCATTCATTGCACCCTTATCTCGGATATGACGCACCAAAGCACGTGTGTCCACATCAGAAATACCGACTAAATTTTGCCGTTCGAAATAAGCTTGAATTGACTCATCAGAAGCTGTTCTTGAAAATACCTGAGAGAATTTCTTACACACCAAACCGGCAATTTTTACCGATTCAGACTCCACTTCTTCATCATGTATTCCATAGTTTCCAATGTGTGAAGGGGTCATCAAAAGAATCTGACCAAAATAGGATGGGTCAGTGAAAATTTCTTGATATCCGGTCATCCCCGTGTTAAAGGCAATTTCACCGGTTGTCGTACCGATTGAACCAGCGGCCTTTCCCCAATAATGAGTACCGTCTTCCAGTAAGATAACTGCAGCTTGTCCTTGTTTATATTTCATAAGGCAATATTGTCAATTTTTAGGCAAAAAAAAGAGGACAGGTTTACCCTATCCTCTTCGTGTTTTCAACAAGTTTGAAACATCAATTACTTGTCATCTTCTTTTTTCTCATCTCCTTCCGCCTTCGATTCAGCCTCTGGAGCTTGTTGAGGTTCTTCGGCTTTTGCTTCTTCCTTCACTTCAACCTCTGCTTCCGCTACTGGAGTAGTTTCTGCTTTTGGAGTTGACTTGGTTTCAGTTTTGGCAGTGGATGAACCACTTCCTCTTCTAGACCTTCTTGTTTTCTTCGTTGCAGTAGAAGACTCTGAAGTATAAACTTCATTGAAATCAACCAATTCAATCATACACATTTCAGCAGAGTCACCTGATCTAAAACCTGTTTTTATGATTCGAGTGTAACCTCCTGGACGTTCCGCAATTTTCGGTGCAACCTCTCTGAACAATTCAGTAACTGCCTCTTTGCTTTGAAGCTGACTAAAAACTAATCTTCTACAGTGCGTAGTATCGTTCTTCGACTTTGTGATCAAAGGCTCTACGTACCCTCGAAGCGCTTTTGCTTTAGCCAACGTTGTTGTTATACGCTTGTGCGTAATCAAGGCGTTAGCAAGGTTCATCATCAACGCCTCACGATGCGAAGAAGTTCTACCTAATTGATTGATTTTATTACGATTTCTCATTGCTCAAGTATCAAGCGTTCTTATTCCTTTTCTAACAAATATTTTCCTACGTTCATTCCGAAATGTAGACCCTTAACTTGAACTAAGTCTTCTAATTCAGTAAGAGATTTCTTACCAAAATTTCTAAACTTAAGTAGGTCGTTCTTCTCGAAAGTTACAAGATCTCCTAACGTTTCTACGTCAGCAGCTTTAAGACAGTTCAGTGCACGAACCGAAAGGTCCATATCTACCAGCTTAGTCTTCAAAAGTTGGCGCATGTGAAGCGTATTCTCATCCAATTCCTCCTCAGCTTTCTTCTCCACTTGATCAAGCGTTATGCGCTCGTCACTGAAAAGCATGAAGTGATGAATCAAAATCTTAGCAGCTTCTTTCAATGCTTCTTTTGGATGGATGGAACCATCAGAATCAATATCAAAGATCAGCTTCTCGTAGTCAGTCTTTTGCTCAACACGATAGTTTTCAATGGTGTATCTCACGTTTCTTATAGGCGTGAAAACTGAGTCTAAGAAAATAGTTCCAAGTGCAGCATTCGCTGTCTTGTTCTCTTCTGAAGGAACATAGCCACGGCCTTTTCCGATAGTAACTTCCATTTCGAATGTTACTGACTCATCCATATGACAGATCACGTGATCAGGGTTAAGCACTTGAAAAGAAGTAGTGAACTTTCCTATATCACCAGCAGTGAACTTATCTTGACCGCTCACTTTAATGCGCACCTTCTCTGTATCTTCCTCTTTAATTTGTTGCTTAAAGCGAACTTCCTTAAGATTAAGAACTATCTCAGTCACATCTTCGATAACACCTTTTAGAGTGCTGAATTCGTGATCAACGCCTTCAATGCGAATTGAAGTAATTGCGAACCCCTCTAAAGAAGACAATAAAATTCTTCTCAAGGCATTCCCTATCGTAATGCCATATCCTGGTTCTAGCGGACGGAATTCAAACTGACCTTTGAAGTCATCTGCCTGAATCATTATGACCTTGTCTGGTCTTTGAAAATCTAAAATTGCCATATTATGTTTCTTCAGTTTTAATTGAATCTAAGTGTCTTCGTTTGATTAGCTTGAAGAAGAGCACCCTCAAACATTTTTGCTCAGATACAATGAGTTAATTAATTATTTCGAATACAATTCAACTATCAATTGCTCGCGGATATTTTCCGGGATTTGATCTCTTGTTGGAGCAACGATAAACGTTCCAGACAAGGTTACCTTATCAAAATCAAGCCAAGGATAGTTCTTTACTGAACTTCCACTCACCGAGCTAGAAACTGCTTCAAGAGATTTAGACTTCTCTCTCACTGCAATCACGTCACCAGGCCGTAAGTGGTACGATGGAATATTCACGATTTCACCGTTCACTGTAATATGTCTGTGAGACACCAACTGACGAGCTCCTCTTCGAGTTGGAGCTATGCCCAAACGAAATACGGTGTTGTCCAATCTTGATTCGCACAGCATTAAAAGGTTCTCACCTGTAATGCCTTTTCTTCTAGAAGCCTCAGCAAATAGATTAGAAAATTGACGCTCAAGGATTCCGTAAGTATACTTCGCCTTTTGCTTTTCTTGAAGCTGAACTGCATATTCAGACTGTTTAATTCTTCGCTTGTTAGGCCCGTGCATTCCCGGTCCGTAATTCTTACGCTCAAGTGCCTTATCCGGTCCGAAAATTGGATCGCGGAACTTTCTTGCGATTTTAGACTTGGGTCCTGTGTATCTTGCCATTTCTTCTAATTATTAAACTCTTCTTCTTTTGGATGGTCTGCAACCGTTGTGTGGTAGCGGAGTTACGTCATTGATCTCGGTCACCTCAATACCCATATTTGCGATACTGCGGATTGCGCTTTCACGACCTGAACCAGGTCCTTTAACGTATACTTTAACTTTACGTAGGCCAGATTCATGTGCTACCTTAGCACAGTCCTGAGCGCACATTTGTGCAGCGTACGGAGTATTCTTCTTGGAACCTCGGAAACCCATCTTTCCTGCAGATGACCAAGAGATCACATCACCATTAGCATTGGTCAACGAAACAATAATGTTGTTGAATGATGCGTGGATGTGTGCTTCTCCTAACGCGTCTACTTTTACTTTCCTTTTTTTTGTCTGAGTCTTCGCCATGGAAAACGTATTCTAGTTAATTATTACTTCGTTGCCTTCTTCTTATTGGCAACAGTCTTTCTTTTTCCTTTTCGAGTGCGGCTGTTATTCTTGGTGCGCTGACCACGAAGTGGTAAGCCCACTCTATGACGAACACCTCTGTAACAACCAATATCCATTAGGCGCTTTATGTTCAGCTGGACCTCTGAACGAAGCGCACCCTCTACCTTGATATTTTGATTGATGTATTCTCTTACAAGAGCCAATTCATCATCATTCCATTCACTGACCTTCTTGCTCCAGTCAATGCCTGCTTTTGTCAAAATCTCTTGAGCCTTCGAACGTCCTATACCAAAGATGTAGGTTAGTCCGATTTCGCCTCTTTTATTTCTTGGTAGATCTATACCTGCTATACGAGCCATATCTTAAAATTTTATCCTTGTCTTTGTTTGTGTTTCGGATTCTTCTTGTTGATGACATAAACACGTCCTTTTCTCTTGACGATCTTGTCATCAGCAGATCTCTTTTTTACGGATGCTCTTATTTTCATGATCCAGCCTTTTATTTGTATCTGTATGTAATTCTTCCTTTTGACAAGTCATAAGGCGACATCTCCACCTTTACCTTATCACCAGGTAATATTTTAATATAATGCATTCGCATCTTGCCAGAAATATGAGCAGTAATTACGTGACCATTCTCAAGTTCTACGCGAAACATTGCGTTCGACAATGCCTCTGTAATCGTACCGTCTTGTTCTATGGACGCTTGTTTTGCCATATTCTTCTATGCTTCTATTTTTAATTTTTCTTCTATGAACTCAAATGTTGAAAGCACTTCTGCCTTTCCCTTTCTCACAACGATGGTGTGCTCATAATGGGCTGAAGGTTTTCTATCAGCCGTTACAATTGTCCATCCATCTCGCAATTGAGACACTTCCTTCTTTCCTAGGTTAATCATTGGCTCAATTGCTATCACCAAACCCTCCACTAAAAAGGGACCTCTGCCTCTTTTACCAAAATTTGGCACTTCAGGAGCTTCGTGCAATTTTTTACCTAAACCATGACCTACCAACTCTCTCACTACACCATAGCCATTTCTTTCTGCTTCAAGTTGAACAGCAAAACCGATATCGCCAACACGATTACCAGCAACTGCTTGCTCAATTCCAAGCATTAAACTCCTTTTAGTGGTTTCAAGCAAATCATCCACTTCCTTTGAAACCTCACCTACCTTAAACGTGTAGGCTGAATCTCCATAGTAACCATTCATAAGAACTCCACAATCCACAGATAGAATGTCTCCATCTACAACTTCCTTTTTATCGGGAATACCGTGAACTACTGCTTCGTTCTTAGAAATGCACAAACTATTCGGAAAGCCATTATAGTTTAAGAATCCTGGCACTGCACCATGATCATGTATAAACTCGTAAGCTCGCTTATCCAATTCTAAAGGAGTAACCCCTGGTCTTACCAAGGAGGCTACCTCTGCTAAAGTTTTTCCAACAAGTAAAGAACTCTCTCTAACTAATTCAATTTCCTCTTCGCTTTTTCCTCTCAACATACCTATCTCTCTTAGCCTGCCATTCCAAAAGCGGAGGAAGAGCGGCCTTTTATTTTTCCGGATTTCATTAATCCATCATAATGTCTCATCAACAAATGACTTTCAATTTGCTGCAGTGTATCCAAGATAACCCCTACCATAATCAAAAGTGACGTACCTCCGAAGAAGTATGCAAAACCTGTCGACACACCTGCGATCATCGCAAAAGCCGGCAAAATTGCAACAATTCCCAAGAATATAGAGCCTGGAAGTGTAATTCTCGAAAGAACGTTATCCAAAAACTCTGATGTCTTCTTTCCTGGCTTCACTCCGGGAATGAAACCACCATTTCTTTTCAAGTCTTCGGCCATCTGATTCGGGTTAACCGTAATCGCAGTATAGAAGTACGTGAATGCTATGATCAATACAAAAAACACAAAATTGTACCAGAACCCAGTGATGTCAGCAAATGCTGATGCAAAGCCAGTCGCAGCATCAGAACTTGTGAAACCCACCAAGGTAATAGGAAGGAACATTAACGCTTGAGCGAAAATGATCGGCATAACTCCAGCTGCATTCACTTTCAAAGGAATATACTGTCTTACGCCTCCATATTGCTTATTACCTACTACCTTCTTTGCAAAATTGACAGGTATTCTACGAGTACCTTGCACCAGAGCAACAGTAGCTATGGTTACCAGCAACAGGAATACAAGTTCGATCAATAACATAACAAAACCACCAGCACTTGTTCTCTGCTCGATCTCGAAAAAGAACGAACTTGGAAGTTGAGCAATGATACCGATCATGATGATCATAGAAATACCATTTCCAATTCCTTTATCCGTAATCTTTTCTCCCAACCACATTACAAATACAGTTCCTGTGATCAATAAAACAATCGTGCTTATCCACCAAAATGTAGTTGTCCCGCCAGCAACCGCTTGTGCAGGAATTTGGGTTGAAATGTAACTTGGAGCTTGAAAAGCGGTAATACCAATGGTTAAGAAACGCGTATACTGGTTGATTTTTCTTCGTCCACTTTCACCTTCACGCTGCATTTTTTGGATGGCCGGAACGGCAATACCCATAAGCTGCATCACAATGGAAGCGGAAATATAAGGCATAATACCAAGGGCAAAAACAGAAGCTCTTGAGAATGCACCACCAGCAAAAATGTTAAGCAGAGCTGCTATACCAGAAGCCTCACCATTAACATCCCCCAAAACAGCAGGATCAACACCTGGCAATACCACGAAGGCACCCAAGCGATAGATCAATAGAAAACCTAGGGTGTTCAATATTCTTACCCTAAGATCCTCGATCTTCCAAATGTTCTGAAGCGTTTCTATAAATCTTTTCATGCTTATTCTATGATCTTTGTAGATCCACCTTTTGATTCAATGGCCTCCTTAGCAGTTTTTGAAAACGCGTGAACTTCAACTGACAGTTTCGCACTCAATTCTCCACGGCCCAACACTTTAATCAAATCCTTCTTTCCTACAATTGATTTCTCAACTAGGAACTCCGCATTAATTTCAGTTGTCTTGAACTGATCAGCCAATGCCTGAAGTGTATCTAAATTGATACCGTGAAACTCTTTTCTGTTTGGGTTTTTAAATCCAAACTTAGGCACACGTCTTTGAAGTGGCATTTGACCTCCCTCAAAACCAACCTTTTTAGAATAACCGCTTCTTGACTTGGCACCTTTGTGACCACGAGACGCAGTTCCTCCACTACCAGAACCTTCGCCTCGACCTAGTCGCTTGTTGTTCTTCTTAACAGAACCTTTTGCAGGTTTTAAATTACTTAAGTCCATAATTGTGGATTATTTAACGTCTTCTACTTTTAATAAATGGTTCACTTTGCTGATCATACCCATGATTTGTGGAGTACCCACAACTTCAACTGTAGAGTTCATCTTCTTAAGACCAAGTGCAGCAACTGTTGCTTTTTGATCCCCCGGTCTCTTGATGGTTGAACGAACCAATGTCAATTTTAACTTTTCCATATCTTCTTATCCGTTGAAAACTGTATCAAGATTAACTCCTCTCTGACGAGCAACAGTATTGGCATCTCGCAATTGAGTTAATGCCTCAATTGTAGCTTTCACCACGTTTGCTGGATTCGATGATCCTTTTGACTTCGCCAAAACGTCAGTAATTCCAACACTCTCCAAAACTGCACGCATCGCACCACCAGCAATTACTCCGGTACCATGAGATGCAGGCTTTAAAAAGATGAATGCTCCACCAAAACGACCCAATTGCTCGTGTGGAACAGTTCCACCTTGAATAGGCACTTTGATTAAATTTTTCTTAGCGTCATCGATGGCTTTTTCAATAGCACTTGTAGCTTCTTTAGCCTTACCAAGACCATGACCTACCACGCCATTCTCATTTCCAACAACAACTACTGCTGAGAAACCAAAAGCACGACCACCTTTGGTAACTTTCGTTACTCTTCTTACTTCAACAAGACGGTCTTTTAACTCGATCTCGCTTGATTTTACTCTCTTAATGTTTTCGCTTGCCATCTTGGTTGCTCTTAGAATTTTAATCCATTCTCACGCGCTGCCTCAGCCAAAGCTTTAACACGTCCGTGATACAAATAGCCATTACGATCGAATACTACAGTACTAACACCAGCAGCCGCAGCTACTTCGGCTATCTTCTTTCCAATCAAAGAAGCCTGTTCGATCTTAGAAACTCCTTTGGTTGACTTATCACCCAACGATGATGCAGCGGCTAAAGTCTTTCCATCCAAATCATTGATGATTTGGGCGTAAATTTCTTTGTTACTTCTGAACACCGTCAACCTTGGGGTCTCAGTAGTTCCTGTAATATTCTTACGGATACGCTTCTTAATTCGCGTTCTCCTTTGTAATTTGCTAAGTGCCATTCTTACTACTTATTTTTTAGCGGCCGACTTACCGGCTTTTCTTCTAATCTGTTCACCAACGAAACGAATACCTTTTCCTTTGTACGGTTCAGGTTTTCTTAATGATCTCAATTTAGCAGCAACTTGTCCGATCAACTGCTTGTCGTGAGATTCAAACGTCACGATTGGGTTCTTTCCTCTTTCTTGTTCAGCTTTCACTGATACTTCAGATGGGATTTCAAACAAAACGTTATGAGAATAACCGAGAGACAATTCAAGTTTTTGTCCTTGAACGGCAGCTCTGTATCCCACACCAACCAATTCTTGCTTGATAACAAAACCATTCGAAACGCCTTCGATCATATTGCTCACTAACGAACGATACAATCCATGCTTTGAGCGCTGATCCTTGTGATCATTTTCGCGTGCAAAGGTAATGACGTTATCCGCAATTGTA
>Ga0181601_10000031_pt1 | contig 98820 bp, 88 predicted proteins | sample 041ome_8_FD_133020 | JGI IMG/M metagenome (GOLD analysis project Ga0181601, IMG submission 133020) | Coastal salt marsh microbial communities from the Groves Creek Marsh, Skidaway Island, Georgia - 041407BS metaG (megahit assembly) | ecosystem: Environmental > Aquatic > Marine > Intertidal zone... | reverse complement strand
GTTAGAAAGAATTAGGCTGCTATAGAGCTGCTTTGACGGTTTTTTGACGGCACGCTATTCAGTCTGATTTTGGTTAGGTAGGTTTTATAATGAAAATTGCAACTAATCCAAGTGCTACTGCTATCTCTAATGCGTTGTCTAGAAATCAACGTGATATGGCGGTATCAATGGAACGCCTTTCGACTGGTTTAAGAATTAATTCAGCTGATGATGCTGCTGGACTTTCTATCGCTTCTAAAATGACCGCACAAATCAATAGTTTGGATCAAGCTGGTCGTAATATTAATGATGCTATTGGGTTGCTGCAAACAGCTGATGCAGGTCTTGAAAATATTGAGCTGACCTTACAGAGAATTCTTGAATTAAGTGTTCAATCTGCCTCAGGCGCAGTGTCAGACGACCAACGTGTGATGATTGGCGAAGAAGTTGCACAGCTCATAGCTTCTATAGATTCGACTGTTGAATCTACTAGTTGGAATTCTTTAGATTTGCTAAATGGAAATTTCAAAAATAAAGAATTTCAGATCGGTGTTACCAATCAAGATCGAAAAAATTTTTCACTGGCCGATGTTTCTGCGAAAGCCCTATTTGACTACACTATACCTGAAATTTCATTCGCTAACGGTGATTTCTCATCATTAGATGGTTGGGATATTTATCTTGAACAGATAATTTTAGGGCGAGATGGTTCCAGTGGTCTTACCCAGGTTGCGGGATTTCCAAGTCCTGAAGATCCAACTCCTTATCCAGCAAATGCTTCAGGAAAAACTAGTCGCGGTGACAACTATTCACCTGTAAACCCATTATACTCTTACTCTCTATCGTCGAGTTTGCGCCTAGAATCATCGATGACAACTTCGTCTGGAGGGGATGTTGTTCATGGGCCGTACGTTGTTTCTAAGGACAGCGTATTCATTTCAGCTGGCTCAACGGTGAGCTTTGATTGGCGGGCTCAAGGAGGGAGCGATGCCTATGATGTGTTTGCCTATATTCTTGATGTAAATTCTGGCAGAACCGTTGAATTATTGAACTTAACTGGTTCAGGAACTCAAGACTCTGGGTGGTCAACCGTTACCCACACCCTTGCTAATGAAGGAAATTACAAATTCGTGTTTGCTTCCGGAACATTTGACGAATCATTTGGTAAAGCGGCTGGTGCTTCATTGTTTATTGATAATATTGAGGTTTCTGGGAATGTCGCTCCAATTGATTACTCACAATTACTTCCTCATGCGAGTCAGTCTGATGCCGCATTAGCATTAAGCAAAATCGATACCGCGATAAAAACAATCTCAACTTCAAGAGCGTATGTTGGCGCGGAGATCAATACACTTGGCTCTACAGCTAGTAGCATTCACAACGTGTCTCAACACTTAGCATCGTCAAGGAGTAAAATTGAGGATACTGATTATGCGTCAGAGACTACTCAATTGGCTCGAACAAAAATAATTGAGGATGCTGCCACCGCTATGCTTGCACAAGCTAACCAGAAAACGAAAAGAATTTTGGATTTATTCGAATAACACAAGTCGACAATGCCAATTGGGCAGGGGGCAATTAATACCTACGAGCGCTTACGATGTGTAGTCCCCATTAGTAACCGAGTTTTTCAGTAGAGGGTTACGCCGCCATCATTAACCTTCGCGGCGGCACGCCGCCAATGGCGGTATTCGGTCGAAAATTATTGTATCCAATATCTATAGGCCATTTCACGCCGGGAAGATGGCCTTACAACTCTGCCTCAAGGGCTTCCTGCCGCAACTCTGACTTGATCCGCTCTTCGGCATACATCTTCTTAAGACATGCGCTCTCTGCTTCTAGATCTTTAAGGCGACGCATCAGCGAGGCATCCATATCACCGTATTTCGACCGATGTTCCTAAAAGCTGGCACTGCTCAGGCCGTATTCCCGGCAGAGGTCGGCAACTGGCGTTCCCGCTTCGGCTTGCTTGAGAATGGCTACTATCTGACTGTCTGTAAATCGAGACTTCTTCATAAATCACTCCTCGTGATGTCGTCATAAAAGTCTCTACTTAAAACCTCGACTACTTTTTGGGAGGATCACAATCAGCCTTAGTCAGGCACTGTTTAATCCATGGATGGCAGGCGTGATCACCGCCCCAATCTTGTCGGCAATAATGTCGACTATCGATTCGCAGCTGCTTGTGTGTTCGTCGGTTATTAGCGAAGACTTTTATAGAACATTCCTCCGCCCGCACGCGAGCAGCAGCGAACTCGTGACGGTGAGCCGCCTTGCGGTTGTAGGCGTGGCACTCATCTCGTTAGTTATCGCGATGGATCGAGAAAGCCCCGTGCTCGATTCAATGAATTATGCGTGGGCAGGCTTTGGTGCTGCGTTTGGGCCAGTTATTTTATTGTCACTCTTTATGCGCAGCATGACGGCTCAAGGCCCAATCTCAGGCATGCTGGCCGGCGCCATTACAGTCGTGGTGTGGTCTAATCTCGTCGGCGGAATTCTCGATCTTTACGAGATTGTTCCAGGTTTTGCCGTTTCGCTCATTTGCGTGCTTGCCGTAAGTCTACGTTGGTCTGAACGCCGCAAGGAAGTATTGGGACAGTTTGATGAGGCAAGGGCGCTGTCCTAGTCTAGATAAATTGCAGGCTCGCTAGACGCTGGCGTGATTGCTGATTTTCGTTAAATAGTAATTTCCTTCTCTCCCGGCTGTATCTTGTACTCAACTCTTTCTAAAAATTTCTTTTGCTTTATTGGATCTTGGAAAACGCTGAAATATATCTCGCGAAATTCTGAGCTGGCCGTAAGCTTTGGATCAAGCCATTTGAAAATTTTGTCTGTGTTTTCTTCTGTAGAAAACTCTGCCCAATGATTAATTAGAAGCAACAAGCAAAGCGTAATATCACGATTGGTTTTCAACCCTGCGACATGATCAGGAAGCATTGGAAAATCTATTCCGCCTAATGCGACCGCATTCGTGCAGAAATCCCAGTCAATAGACCATTTAACCATTAAAAAGTGCGCTGTTTCACGATATTGAAAGGTACCATAACCACCGTTGACATAAAGGAAATTCAAAAACTTCAAAGAAGTTGTTTTGTCGATGACAGTTAAAAGGTTCTTCCTAAGTTCAATTAAATAGTAGCCGCTAAAAAATAGCGTTGCGGCGGGAGCTAGTGCCAACAGCGCTAACAATCGATACTCAGCTTGTTCGATTAAGAAATAGGAGGCGAGCACAATTGTTGAAAGGCTTAATAAATTTAGAATAAGAAAGGACGTTTTGACATAAATATTAATTTTTAACACCAGGCACACCGCCGGCGAAAGAGACCAAATAAGCACTAAAAATAGTAAGTAGTATCTTAAGCTTCCTATACTCTCTGCGCCCTTAAAGAAGCTCATAATAACTAATAGTTCGATGCAAGTGATGACGAAAAGCAAGGAGATTAGGTTGTCGAGATTATTTAGCCGCCTGTCGTTTATCACAGAATAAGTGATCTTAAAATCGTCGACTGCGTATTCTTGCGATTTACTGCTGATGAGCTTTAATGTTTTGATATACGCGTTTTCTATATTTATGCTCATATCCTTTGCCCTCTTACTCCTTATCGATTCTATTGCCAAGCGAATATGCAGATGTCTTTTGTGCATTCAAAATGAGCCGGGTAGGCGCCAATAATGTACCGTTACAGATTTGACTTATGGTTTTATTAAGGTCATCTCGATGTGTGGAATTCCGTCCACCTGATAAGGTGTCGATAATGTCTCAAAGCCCAGCCCACTATAAAAATTTTCAAGGTGCTGTTGTGCTGAAATGGTAATGGGATGTCGCGGATAAAATGTTTTATACGCGTCAATGGCCACTAGTACCAATTCTTTCCCTCTTTCAGAACCTCTTATGGATGCGTCTGTAACTATGCGACCTATCGAGGCACCGACGTACTTGATGCCAGGCGCGACGATTCTTGCACAACACAAAACTTCGGTGCTTTCCTTGTCTTCGAGTCCGATAACGTGATGAGAGTCTTGATCATAATTGTCAAGGTCTTGATACCCGTAGGCTTGCTCCACAACAAATACTTCGCAACGTAGCCGAAGCATCGAATAGAGCTGACCGTTAGTTAGCTCGATAAATTTTCTGGTATGTCAGCTTAACGTCTTGTGATCCTATTTTGGCTCGCTATTAGCTCTACGGTTGGTCTGTTTGAACAGTCTAGCATCGTACTTAAATCGGTCAAATGTCTGGTTTGCTCTTTGTTTCTCGAAACGAAAAATCGAGCGAAACAGTTTGCAAGACTGTGATAGACTTTTCCCTGAAGTAACCAAATTTTCTTTCGCGTTTTACGCCCCGGTGGCGCAGCTGGATAGCGCGGCTCCTCTGAAGGGGCAGGACAAAGGTTCAAGTCCTCTTCTGGGCACCGTGACTTCTGTAACACCCCAAAAGACGCTTTACTCAGTTGACAGTGAACGAAATGGGTTCTGAGTTGTAATAGACATTACCTTGCCCTCTCAATTGATAGCCGACGCGCAAGTCGTAGCTGCCTGCCTCTGCTCGGCTCAATGAAAATTCATCAAGGATCTCTACTAATACCCTCGGCGCAGCCAATTTTGAAAAGTAGCTGGGAATTTTAGCCTCTCCTCTATAGGTAATAAGCCCTAAAGGCGTAAGTAGCAAAGTAACGCCTTGGGCTGGGCCAAGATTTCGAGCTCACCTTCAAAGATGTTTACGATATCGAGTGGGACGCTGCCGTGCCTATTTTGGCACGAGTAATAGAAATTACCGCGGCTGATTCACCTCGCTAGGCAGGTAAGCGGCGGAATCATGGCAAATCCTATTTTGCTACTCCATTTGCCGGTGTTTATGTTAGGTTACCTCCGTATGTTTTATCAATTTACCAAAAATCATCTTGATATCTAAATAAGGAGTTAACATGCTGAAACTTTCTAGCGTGCTGGTACTTTCATCGCTTGTAATGCCAGCACTAGCAATGGCTCAAGCCTCAATGTCTGTGGAACAGAAAATCGCAGCGGCACTTAAGGGCGAGCACCGCACTGAAGCCGAGCTTGCGCGCGATGCCGACCGTGACCCGATGGCGGCTTTGCAATTCATCGGACTTAGAGATGACATGACAGTGATCGAATTTCTGCCAGCAGCGCAGGCCTACTACACCAAAATCCTTGGACCTGTTCTTGTCGACAATGGTCACCTAATGACTGTTGATAACAGCAATACATTCAGTAGCTGGGGAGACTGGACCGAAGAACCTGAGTTTAAGATGACTCACCCTGTGGTTATCGAAAACAATTACAGCCGCGAAGAGGGTCGCTATGTTCCGGGCGAGATCGAGTTTGGTGTAGCCGAGGCCGATTTATTCTTGCATTTCCGCGAGTATCATAACTTTAACGAAGCAGACAATATGCGCATCAATGCGAAAGTATTCGATACGCTGAAATCTGGCGGTGAGTATGTGGTTGTTGATCACACGCGTCGCCATATGCAACCCGAAACTGGTGTATTAGGCCGTCGTGAAGATCCAGTCGATGTGATTCTTCAAGTGCAGCGCGCAGGCTTCGTTTTGGATCGAGCTTCGACTATGTTTTTCGAAGAAAGTGATGATCTTTCGAAGGAAGTCGGCCAGATTCCGAACATGACCGACAGGTTCTTCCTAGTATTCAAAAAGCCGTAACGGCGCGTCGTCATTAACGAAAAATTTGAAGAGCCCGACAGTATTTCGGGCTCTTTTCTTTTTCCGATTAACGAGTTTATTTTTCCTCTTCGTGCGGCGACTTTCTTAAATTGGTAAGTTCGTAGCCGAGCGACTCTACAACCGAAATCAGCTCTGAATAATCAGCGTCCGAAATCTGCGGCGTGCGAGCCATCACCCACACATAGTCTCGCGCATTGCGCCCAATAATTGTTTGCTCATAGTTATCATCGAGGTAAACGATTCTATAATCGGCCTTAAAGGGCCAGATAAACTGCATCCCCCATACCGCATTGCCGGTGTCTTCAACAACGAATCCCTTGGGATTATACTCCTTGCGCTCTCCGCTAAATTCGCCTTTGTTAAAAGCAAATGTGGTGGCCACCGTGCCGTCTGCATTCAGGCGATAAGTTTCAACTGGGTTATAGGCGTCGGTTTCGATAAACGTAGGTATGTTGGCGATCACATACCAGTCACCCATAAACCGATTGAGGTCGACGGCATCTACTACCGGCATCGGCTCTGCTGTTTTACAGGCACTCACCATCAGTAATAAAACTGTTGGAACTAGGACTTTGAGTAACCGCATACGTTTTCCTCGGGTATTTTCAAACGCTAGTGTGTCGCGAATCTTGGCTAACGCGGGGTACAACTGAAGCTGAAGAATTCTAACCCTTATTCGTCTTCGCTACTCAGAAACACGCTGGGATCGCCTTCGTTATCGATATTCGCGTGAACCATTATCGGTCTGCAGCATACTTGGCAGTCTTCGACATATTCCTGCTCATGCACCGAGCAGTCGATTATCAACTCTATCGGTTCTCCGCAGTACGGACAGGAGCTATAAACTGATTCTAGTGTAAATTTACTCATGCCAGAGAATACGTTCCCACGCCTAGTTGCGATCTATGTCCTCGCAGTGAGATAGCGACGTTCAAGCCGCACGGGCCGCTGAATCTGTTAAAAGGCGAGCCGCCGCGTCTCTCAAGCGTTTGGCCGCAGCTGGATCGAGCTGATGCTCGAAGAGTGTTAAATGCTGAAGGAAGGTTTGCTCGACCGCGCTAGAATCGAATGCTTGCTGCGTTTCGCGAAGATATTCGAGTCCGAAGCGGATGAGAATTATCGCGTTAACCGTAAGATTATCGATTCGGTCCTCAGGCCAGTCTAATAGCCCGACCCGCACCATCTCTGTGAAGAAAGCCCTAAACTGTGCGCGGCTTTTATCGTAGAGACCGGTGATATTGTCCAACACGATCTGGCTGTGGCCGCCGTAGTCGGCCTGATCGCGATAGAGAAACCGGTAGAGCAAAAGCTCGCGCTCGTGAGCCATCATAAGCTCGATATAGCCCTCGATCACATCCGTCTCGCTACTGGGCCTAAGCGCTAGACGCTCGTTCGAGTAACGTATGAATTCTTCAGAGATCGACTCGAGAAGGTGACGCTTGGTTTTAAAGTGATACCAGAGATTGCCCTCCGAGATGCCAAGCTCCGCCGCTAGCGCAGCGGTGGTCACATTGCCGTAGCCAAACTCATTAAAACGAGCCTGTGCTAGGGCAATTATGCGCTCTCTGGTTTTCATTTTTCCGCCTAGTGTTGTGCCTCTGGCATGTTGACTATCAAGCCATCTAGTTCGTCGGTAAGTGCAATCTGGCAGGAGAGTCTTGATGTGGTCCTCACGTTCTCGGCGAAGTCGAGCATTGACTGCTCCATCTCACCGCGCTCGCCCACTTTGTCAATCCACGCCTCGTTAACGAATACGTGGCAGGTTGCGCACGCGCAGGCGCCGCCGCAGTCGGCATCAATTCCTGGGACATTATTACTTACTGCGGCTTCCATTACGCTGCCGCCCGCGGGGACATCGACTTCGTGCGCCGTTCCATCAAATTCTATAAAGGTAATCTTCGGCACTGATGCCTCCTTTTGATATCTTTCTACTATTAATAATCGTCACTCGCGCGCGAAGTAAAAGCCCGAGCGCATGCCTATGTTACAAGAGCATGCGCTAAGCTCATCGTTTATTTCGCGTGAAGAATCACAGGGAGGGAAGTATAACCAAGCACGAAGTTAGAAAGAACCCGCTCAGGCTCGCCCACAACCTCGACACGCTCGAAGCGATTGAGTATTTCCTCCCAAAGAATGCGCAGCTGCATCTCGGCAACACGATTACCCATGCAGCGATGTATTCCAAAGCCGAATGACACGTGGCGACGAGCATTCTCACGATCGACCTTAAATTTGTCGGCCTCTTCGATGACTTCCTCATCGCGATTTCCAGAGATATACCACATCACCACGCGGTCACCTTTCTTTATATGCTTGCCCTGAAACTCAATATCTTCGAGCGCCGTACGGCGCATATGACCCAGCGGGGTCTGGTAGCGAATAATCTCTGACACCATGTTAGGAACGAGCTCGGGGTTTGCCTTTAATTTGTCCCATTGCTCTGGGAAGCGGTTAAGCTGCAGCACCCCCCCGGTCATGGAATTACGCGTTGTGTCGTTACCGCCAACGATGAGCAGGATTAGATTGCCTAAAAATTCCATCGGATTATCGAGCATGTCTTTTGTTTCGGGGTCATGCGCGAGCAGCGAAATGAAATCGAATTTGCGTGGCTCATTTTTTCGTTGATTCCAGAGCTGACCAAAATAGTTGAGGCATTCTTGCAAGACTTTGTTGCGCTCTTCAAATGTCACGTCACTGCGACCCGTTGATGGCGACGCGGTTGCGACATCGGACCAATAGGGAAGAAGATGCCGATCCTCAAAAGGGAAGTCGAATAACGTGGCAAGCATTTGCGTTGTCAATTCGATTGACACTCTGTCTACCCAATTGAATTCTTCGCCTACAGGAAGCTCATCAAGAATAGTACAGACGCGCTGACGGATGAGTCCTTCTAGATCGGCCAGCTGCGTTGGTGCAACTGCAGGCTGCGCGGCTCGACGCTGCACATCATGAATGGGGGGGTCTTGTGCGATAAACATTGGCGAATAAAATTCATCAGGACCGTCACCGACAACTATATTTTTATACGACGAAAAGACTTTATGATTGGAGTCGATCGCCACAATATCGTTGTATTTCGTAATCGACCAGTACGCGCCAAATTCGCTATCTGCGGTGTAGTGAACTGGGTCTTCTTTACGAAGCCGGCGAAAGTACTCTTCGTGTACGTTCTCTTTAAAGAGTATCGCCTGCGCAGGATCAAGCGATTCAAGCGGAAGACTCCATGGGTCGCGCCACGCTTCGGAATTGCGAGCTTTGCCGAGAGGTTTTTGGTTAGTTGCTGCTTGGGACATGAGCCTTCCTCGTTTATCGTTTATTCCGAACGCTAGTTATGCACTTCATTTTTGTAGCACACCCTTGATTAGGTTATAAACCCTAATTAAGAATAAATGCAAGGACGAGAAAGTGCGCCAGATCAATTGTTTCACTCAAACATCCAGAAAAAGTCGGAATGAAGATTCCAATCACGGCTAGGGGGCCTTTCCCAAGCGTAAAGAAGGAGAAGAAAAAATTGGATTATTGTGAACATCTTAGGTAACGTGACCGAATCGTCGAAATATGCTCTTCGAGGCAATTCGTATGTAATCGAATTCAGATTCTGACGATTTTTTGAGTATTAACGTTACAGATAGTTACCGATAGTGACGCTGCGCTCTGCAGATTATTGGTAGTGACGCCGACTAAGCCATGGAATAAACCTGCAAAATAGCAGAGTAGACAATGGTAGGTGTAATTTTGCTGTATACCCTCTCCTCAGACAAGATCAGCGGCAGTTATCTGCTTTTCAGTCTTCTAGTCATTCCTTGCCAATGTCGGACACTCGCTACGCCAAGCTTTTATTGCCTTTTAGAAACAGACGGCGATAGGAAGACCTTTGCTTAGTGAGGATCAGATCGTCCTAACTAGGACAAATAATTACAATAACGAGGGGATGAACATGCAACATCGGAGTAAATTCACTACCCAGCTAATGGGAGCAGCAGCTTTATTTTCTGCAACAAGTTTTGCAGGCCAAGTCTTCGCACAAGATGGCCAGCGCCGCATCGAGGAGGTGGTCGTCTCTGCCGAGCGAAGAGAGGCATCAATCCAAGATACCTCTATTTCGATTACCGCACTGACGGGAGATAATCTCGAAGACTTCGGTATTCGTAACCAAGAGGATTTACAGAATTTTATTCCAGCAACAACTATCCAGCCGTATGACTCGACGATTCGCGGCGTCGGCCGAAACTTCCGCGCGCTCGGCGGCGACCCCGGTGTAGCGACTTACACTCAGGGAATCTATTCAGAAGATTTAATCACGGCAACGGCGGCTACTTTCTGGGATGTCGGCCGAATAGAAGTGTTGCGTGGCCCACAAGGCACTCTCTACGGCCGTAATGCAGTCGGTGGTGCGATTAATATCTTGTATAACGAGCCGGGGTTTGAAAAAGACTTCGCGTTCAAATCTATTGTGGGTAACTTCGGTACGAAAGAAGCCTACGGAATGATCAACACGCCTTTGATCGAAGACAAATTAGCGATGCGCGTAAATTTCAGTCTTCGTGACCGTGACGGTATTGTAGAAGAGATAGGCGGACAGACCGGCGATGTCGACGGCCTGGGTACTGATAACGGCGCGATTCAGTTTAAATGGACGCCAACTGAAGACCTCGAGTTTAACTATCGTCAGAATTTCCTCAAAGTCGACCGCTCATTCGGCGGCGCTAACGGCGCAGGTCTAGTTGTGCTCAACGAGGGTGGCGAAGACAATCGAATCACTGATGCGCTCGTGCCTGGCTATCGCTTTATCGACACCAACAACACCGATCAAGCTAACTATTTCCAGAATAATTTCTATGATTCGAGCAAGCCAATCCTAAACTTCAACCATCCGGTAACAGGCGCGGTTGGTCAGGCACAGCGTAACCGTGCAGGTATCGATTTCGGTGACTTCGATGGCATGCAGAACGCGATGGCTTCGCTCGATGGATTTAATAATACGAGCGCCGAAAGCGCAGCGCTTTACAACAGCTGTGTGTTCTCCGGAAACATTTCGGGAGACGACCTCTGTGCAGCATCTGACGGACTTAACTCCGAAAGAATTAAAAATACGTCAACTCAATTCAGCGCCTCGTGGACGGTTAACGACAGGCTCGAATTAGTCTACCTCTATGGCGAGACGGTACTTAGCTACAAGCGAAATACAGACGACGATAATTCCGCTTCAAAGATTCACGATAGACAGTTCTACGTGAATCATGAGGCCGATTATAAATCACATGAGCTTCAGGCGTTTTTCGACGTCACAGATCGCATTACGCTCACCTCAGGCATTTTCTCTTATGACGCGACAATCGACCAACGCGGCGATTTCTATTCCTCATTAGGTGAGGCGCGCCTGGTTAATGCGTATGAAGACAAGACAGCTATCAGTGATGCAATGTCAGCAGCAACCGGTATTCCTGCAGGCCTAAATGCATCGACGCTCGCGTTTGGTGGACGTCCTATGGTGAGCCTAAACAGCGCTAAACTGTCTTGTCAGGTTGCCTCTCCTGCTGCGAGTTGTGCAGCCAACAATGGCGGCAACAATCTGCAAACCTCGGCTTGGTATGGCGACGATGGCAGCAACCCTGATCTGAATGTTGTTAATGGCATCCAGAGCAGTGCATCTGATCTTCTTTACGCAACGCAAACCAAGCGTGATGCATTCGCCGCTTACTCACAGGCGGCAATAGAGCTAAACGAGAAATTCACTCTAACACTCGGTATACGCTATGCCGAAGACAAGCTGAATGCTGAAGAAAACCTCTGGCGCTATTCAGAAACCGGTGCAGCTCCCGGCGGTTTCCTTGGCCTCTATGGCGGCCTCGCTCAGGTGAATATCACTAATGGTGGCCTTGTGCAGGATGCCGATGGCAACTACACAGTCCCAACACCAAAAGCAACTAACGGCGGCATTCCCTTTGCGTTAAGCGTCTATCGCCCCTTCGAGCGAACAGACAAAAAGACGACTGGACGTATTAACCTAGATTGGGATATCAACGACTCAACAATGATGTATTTCTCGGCAACATCGGGCTATCGTTCTGGCGGTTATAGCTTAGTGTATTTCAGCACTACGCCTACTTATGACCCAGAAGAGTTGATCGCGTATGAGATAGGCTACAAGTCACAACTTTTCGATGACACGCTGCAGCTTAACGCGTCTGCGTATATGTATGACTACTCGTCTATTCACACCTTCACTACTGAGGTGGGCCAGCTAGGCGGCACGACTACATCGGTTCTAGCAGCGCCAGGTGGTGAGGTTATGGGCTTGGAGGCAGAGGCGTTATGGCTTGCGAGCGACCAGCTAACATTAGGTGGTAACTTTAGCTTTACGCCAAGCAAGTACACTGAGTCGTTCGATATCTCTGACACATCGAGCAGCCTGATCCCAGGTTCGCTTTACCCTGAGTTCGACACACTCACGCAAGATATCAACGGGAACCAATTGATTCAGGTGCCTGAGAAGAAATTCACTGGGTGGGCAAGCTATAACGTGCCCCTCAATGGCGGCGATTCAATTGAATTCTTCAGTGTCTATAGCTGGATCGACGATGTGTATTATTCGCCGTTCGAGTCAGAGCGAGAAATGGCGCCGTCCTATGGCCGCGTTGATGCTCGCGTAACTTGGAGGTCGGGTACTGGTAATTGGACAGCGACAGGATTCATGAATAATGTCTTAAACGATATTGGTCATCTGCAAATCATGCGTACGGGCGAGGCTGAGTTCTTCCGCAATAACTCAACGACTACCGCTCCGCGCATGTATGGGCTTGAGCTCTCTTATAATTACTAAACAATCATGATTAGGTTAGAGCGCAAGCGTGGTTTCAATCTAAAAAAGTAATTGTAAACGACAGAATAGAGGCTTTCAGATAACGTATCTGAAAGCCTCTTTTTTATTGGGGCGAGGATTCGACAGGGTAATTCTCGGTGTTTAAGCGCAATAATACATCGGCCGACTGCAACAGCTTATTTGCTAGACGCGGTGAAAGCTGAGGGTTATTAGCTAGATAACCACCGATAATTTCGGCGGCGCGCTTCGAACTCGTTTGTCCAAGCGTTGCATCCAACCATCGCCCAGGAAAAAAGATATCGCCCGTCTCTTGGATCTCTTCGACTAGGTTAAGCGCAGGCAGAATTAAATGAGGAGCGCCGCCTCTCAACGGGCTCTGTAAATTGCGCATGGCTTCAAGCACCCAAGGTTCATTCGATCGATTGTCTGCATTCGCAAACGATGTAAACAGCGCATCTCGCGCCTCATCCGAATCAGACAGTGAAGGACGCACAAACCGATAGCGTGCAAGCCTGTCAGTATTCTTTATTCTCGCTTCTTGTTCATCGAGCCGGCGCTCACTCCCATCGACTCTGCGCAGCGCCAGGCCTGAGACCAAGGAAACCATGTCGGCCTCGGAAAGCGGCAAGCCTGCAACTTTCTCATCGCCTTCCCACAGCCTTATGAGGCGCTCTACCCCTGTATCCGTTGTCGCCAGGGCTCGATAGCTGCGATAAAAAGCGGCGCGCGCCGAGGTGTCTCGCAACGTCGACTCGACTTCTCGCCAGAGCATTGCTTCGAGCGGCCCGCTCACCGCCAGCCTGGCTCGCGAGTCTAGTCTTAGCCAGTAAGACTCGCCGAGGGTGCCAAGCACGCGATTAATAATCAGCTCGTTTTGCTCGGCCGGTAATTCGCGCAGCACAGTTTCGAGGTATAAGCCTGCCCCAAGTCTGCCCTCTTGAACCTCTTCCCACAGCGTGGTCCAAGCAGCACCGCGTGCGACAGCAGGCTCTATAGAACCGATGTCATGGAGTAACCCTGTTTGACTCTGCGGGTCGAGCATGAAGTCGGCGTATTCGATGCCACTCGCATTGGGCAGAAGTATCATCGCGGCTGACGCGTCACCCGCAGGCTTAGGTATCACCATAGCGTCTGCACCCAATTCGATGGAGTGCATGGTTTGACTATTATTAGTTATCGCCAGCAGGCTTAGCTTCTGCGGCCAAATTCGGCCCATTCCGGCTGGGTCTTCTTGCCGCACAACGAACTGCGCAGGACTCAGTTCACCGCCCCCATCTCTCGTAACAACAATACGAGGTCTGCCTGCTTCATAAACCCATGCCTTGTTCCACGCGTCTAGATTCAGCGCGGTTTTGCTATCAAGTAACGCGATCAACTGCGGCCATGTGGCGTTTCCATAGGCGTTGTCTTCTAAATATTCACGCAGTCCCTCACGAAGAACATTCGGCCCGATTAAATTTTCGAGATGGCGCATCACGATAGGTGCTTTCTGATAAATAATCGCGCCATAAAGCGTACCGGCATAGCGCAAATTCTCGAGTGACTGCCCGATAGCGTTCGCACCGGCGGTGCGATCGACCGCGTAGGCGGAGGGATGGTGCGCCGTATGAAAGCGCAGCTCATGATCAACTTCGGGGAAGGCGGGATTGACAATTTTCGCCGCCATAAAATTGGCGAAGACCTCTTTAGTCCAAACATCGTCGAACCAATTCATGGTAACGAGATCGCCAAACCACATGTGTGCAGTTTCATGTGCGATCACGGACGCCCGCGCAAGAATCTGATTCTGAGTGGCGGTTGCGTCTAACATCAGGCTTGCTTCACGGTAAAGTATGTTACCAGGGTGCTCCATGCCACCGTATTGAAACGACGGAATTAGAACAAAATCGAACTTCTCGAAGGGATACGGAATCGCCGTGTAGTCTTCGAGCCATGCGAGTGCCTGTGCATGCAGGTCAAAAATTTCATCGATATTGGCGTCTACTTTGTCGCGATCGGTTTCGCGGTGATACATGGTCATTTCGCGGTCGTTTATGGTTTTTGTCTCACGCTGAAACTTGCCCGCCGCAAAAGCAAAAAGGTAACTAGGCAATGGCTCTGTGCGAGCAAAGGCTCGAGTCGTTTGGTTCTCCTGTGCAAGTTCACTCTTTACAACGAGTGCCGATAATTCGCTTGAGTTAGTTACCACCTGCCAGTCGCTCGGCGCGCTAATTGTCCATGCGACGGAACCTTTGAGGTTAGGCTGATCGATAAGTGGCAGCGAGAAGTGTGCACGGTCGGGCACAAACAAGGTGTAGAGAAAGTCATCGCTGCGGTTAAGCGCCGCATCGCCGGCCTCGAAAGCGAGGGTAATACTATTGCCACCCTCTTCTAACATTGCTGCCGGAATGAGCACATGGTCTTCGCTTGAAGACCATGTGCTTTTAGCGCCATTGACGAATACCGAGTCGAGCCGCTTGGCCGCATCGACAAAGTCGATTACCAAGGGAAATTCTATGCTATGCGGACTTTTCCCAGACTGTTGTGTCTCGTCTCCTTTAGCTGGGACGCCTGTGGCAAGCGCACGAGAGGTTTGAGGGTTGTACTGAAACCGCAGGGTCGCCTCGCCTCTAATCGGCACACTTAGCTCATTCGGAATAGAAAGCGCAAAGTCATACTCTAACGCCGACAGCGTTCGCTTGCGGTGTTCGGCGAGCTGCCAAGAAACTCCTCGTTCGAGCCGAGGATCGTCTAAAAAACTGCTCTGGCTCCCGCTGAGAGATTTATCGGCAGTCGGTGCGCAATGCGACAAAATAGCCAACATCACAACCGGTAACCCTAGGCGCATAAGCGTCGTGCTATTAGATTGACTTGTCGCCAACTTCCCGTGCCTCTGCTGCATCCTACTTTCCTCACGCTATGATTCATTCATCCTTAGCAAGTGTAGCGTTGTCTCCGCGTCATTGCAGCCAGCCCAATGAATCTCGCCCCCGCGTCTTTGCGTATGCAGGTACAATAGCGAGCAGCAACTCTCGATACGGCTCAGGATAATAATTACCCATGCAAGACGTTTTGATAATCGGCACAGGAATGGCAGCGACCGCGCTTGCGAGTAAGCTCGCGGGCAAAGCACGCGTTACGCTCATAGAAAAGTCGCGGGGGTTTGGCGGCCGCATGGCGACACGCCGGCGCGAAGGCTTTGAGTTCGATCATGGCGCTCAATTTTTCACTGCGCGCTCGACAGAGTTTAAGCAGTTTCTCGCCCAGCCAGTTGAACGCGACGCGATACAGGAGTGGCAGCCACGACTCACAACACTTGAAGCTGGCCGCGAGCCCTGCAAGCGCGAGTGGTTCGAACCTCATTTCGTCGCAACACCAAGCATGAACTCCCTTTGCAAAGAATCGTTGAAGGCAGTAGAAAATCATGTCGACATTATTCTTGGATGCGAAGTTGGATCTATCGAGAAAATAGACACTGGCAATGCTCCCTGCCGCTGGCGAGTGTTCGGCAAGCAGTTAGATTCAACGCAAGAGGTCTTAGGCGAATTCGACTGGGTGCTAAGCGCCGCGCCCTCTGCACAAACCGAAGCGCTTTTTACTAATACCGCCTTTAACCATTTAGACCGTCTTCGCGATGCAGTACACCTGCCCTGCTTTAGCTTGATGCTCGGATTCGATGCGCCGCCCAAGCTCAACTTCGACCTCGCGACAGTGAAGGAATCATCGGTGGCGCTTATAGTGGCCAATGCGAGCAAGCCTGGGCGAGCAGCGAGTCACTCGTTACTCGTACACAGCGATAACCATTGGGCCCGCAAAAATTTCGAGGGCGATCGGGCGGAAATACAGCAACAACTTATTGACGAAACCTGCTCACTGTTAAACTTAGACGCCGCCTCTATTGTGCACACCGACCTGCACGGGTGGCGCTATGCGAAGACCGAGATCGCCACCGAAGAAGACTTTTTGCTTGATGACGCAAGACAGCTCGCCGCCTGCGGAGATTGGTGTTTGGGCGGGCGCATCGAAGACGCCTTCTTGAGTGGAAATAGGCTTGGCACCACTCTCGCAAAATTGTTCGGCGAGTAACCTTACCTGCCGCACGATCCTTTCAATTTTTGCTGAGAGTCGCCACACTTTTAGATGCGACTTTACCTCGCTATTTGGCTAGTTTTGCGATAATTGACTTGAGCTGAGTCGCATCGAGTCGACGATCATCAAACACTGGCATTTTTCCTAAACGCCCTTCTTGCAGCGTAGTTAAAATGCTGTCGATGTCGCCCCCGTATAACCAGATATTGTCAGCCAGATTTGGCGCGCCAAGAAACACATTGCCTGCACCTTCTGTACCATGGCAAGCAGCGCAGCTTTGCTCATAGACCGAGCGTCCGCTATGTTCTCTGTTTGAAAAATCAAGGAGGTAGCGCGCTACATCGCGCGTTTTCTCTTCACCGATAATAGGCCCCCACGCCGGCATGTTGGCATTACGCCCGCCGCGGAGAGTTTGTTCGATCTGCTCGGGGGAGCCTCCCCATTGCCAATCGGTGTCCATCAAATTTGGAAAAAGCGACGCCTGACCGCGACCATCGATACCATGACACGCCGAGCACTCGCGGCGAAAAATGCGATCAGCCGTTGCCATAAGCACTGGGTCTGCCTGCACCTCAGCAAGGCTTAGGTTAGCTATCTCTGCACGGCGCGTGTCGAAACTCGCTTCATAGTTTTCGTAGCTAGACACTAAGCGCTTACCCTGCGACCAGTTTAGCAAGCCCTCGAAAGACCCAAGTCCCGGATAGAGCATTAAATAGGCTAAAGAGAAAACCATCGCGCCCAAAAGCATCCAAAACCACCACTACAGCTAGGAGTGGCTAATATGAAACAAGAGTATAGCGAGGACGCCGCCTACCACTTTGATCTAACTCAAGCGCAGCGCACCAATGTCCTCGGAGATGCCGCCTGAGAGGACTATTGAGCTGAATGACTAAAGGACAACCGGGGGAAACTCACAGCACCCAAACTAGCGCTGGGGTAATACGAAAATGCCCTCTTACTGGGGCAGAGCGACTTCGAATGTGTATTCGCCGGCGTAGTCAGCATCATCACCCTCGACACGCGTTTTCCACTGCACGGTGTAGTGTCCGTTGGTTAGCGCTGGCTGGTAGATTTCGACCATGAGATCGTCGGCGCCCATTGTATGCAAACCGCGAAGGCTATAGTCGCCCGCAGGGCCCGTGAGGGTGAGTTTGCTGTTCTCGACATCGGGAAGCGCGGCGTAAAACAGGCGTAACGTTCGCGGAGTGCGCTCGCTAATTGTCTCGCCAGCACCCGGCTCCGAATTAAGCAGCGGGGTGTAGTCGCTCACGCCTGTGCAGGATGTGAGGACTGAGATAAGGCAAGTAGCAGCAAAAAAGGGAACAATACGATTGAACGATAAGCGATAAAAATTGAACATACACTGCCCTCAATAATTTCGCGCTTGCGGCGGAGTAATTAGCATGGATGCCTAAGAAAACTTCTTAGTGGCTTGCGCGATCGCGCTGCGCTTGTGCAAGCTCTTTGGCGAATTGATCGAGCCTGGCACGTATTTCCGCTTCGTTTAGCGGCGCTGCCTGCGAGCCACTTTTAGCAGTGGTGGGACTGGGCGAACGATCTAATGACGCATCGGCATTGCTGTTCTTTGCACTGTAATTATCAGAATAGGCCTGTGCGCGCTTGTTCATCTCTCGAAAATCCCTCTTGTTAGCCAAAACCTAGCAATTCGTTCGATAACGCAAGATATAGTCTTGCACACTATGTGTCAAACAATATCTAGACATCACCTCATCAGAATCAACCCATAAACACCAATTCTCGATACATGTGTCGCTGTTTATGCAGTATTAACAATTCATTACGCGACTAAATCCCAGAATATCAAAGGAGAATGTGGAAAATAAAAAACAAAGGACACCCAATTAAAATACAAATCTGCCTTATCTTCGAACGCCCCACAGCGATCGATTCAGCGATCGATCCGAACAAAGCCAACATTTGGAACGTGTACTATTTAGAGGACACCCAATTAAATAAAAAATAACCTATTCGAGCACAAGGTTGATGCAAACAAATGATCTCCTTCGTCGAAATAGCGAAGAAATTTGAAATTCGAAAAATTAGCGCTTAATTTGGTGCGGTCTAGACGCTTTTTCACATAAAAATGCAGCGTTTATTCGCCACGAACTAAGGATCACTGAGGAGATGATTAACGGAGAGAATATCTAGACGGAAGGAAGTTGCAGAAGCGGGGATCACAGAGGCAAGGGCAAGCGCGAAGGCTCTAGCCTAAGTTTCGTAGAGCAGCTTGGCGGCGACGGTGCCGCGAACCCACTTAGTGGTCGACCGCATCACCTCGCCAGATTTAACACGTCGCGCCTGATAGGCGATAAGCGAGTCGGTGCTGCCAGCAGCGAGCGCGTAATGCCGGTGGAATTTTGTGACCGCCTGCAGCCAACCATGCCCTTTCATGCCCAGCTGCGACAGCAGCGAGTGACTGCCTAGCGGGTTCAGCAATTCAACACCCATAGCCTGTTCGTAACGCAATGCGCGCACGCTAGCATCGAGCAGCGCAACGTAGCTCGACCGGTCAATCGGTAATGCATTCTGCGCCCTATTCCCTGGCTCGGCGAGCGGGCGCAGCTGTTTTGGCGCCTTCGATTTTAGTAGATGACGCGCGTTACGGCGTTTAAGCAGCCGCTGCTGCCGGTAGTTCGGTTCTTTTGCGCGTTGTGCCTGACGAACGAGACGTTCTTGGATAGAGGTAAAATCGCTTGCCTCAAGGCTATCGCTAACGCCAGCTCGAATAGGGTTGAGGTCGACATACGCCATACAGGTCACTAACGCCCGCTCGTCGAGAAGCGCCTGGCTCTTGAAGCGGCCCTCCCAAAAACGCCCAGTGCAATTGTCTTCGCGATTCGCTGCACGGGCGATGCGCTCATTCAAACAGCGCATAAACCAGCTAATGTCCTGCAGTCGTTCTCGCCACTCGGCTAACGTCTTAGCTTCAAGCTCACCCGCTTTCTTACTGCCCGAGTTAAGGCGAAGGGTTTCGATTAGCTTTGCATTGCGCGGGAACAGCTTAGTCCACCGGGCGAGCACCTCATCGTCGCTCCAAGAGCGCGCCTTGGCTACATTGACGCCCAATACGAGATGGTAATGATTGCTCATTACCGCGTAAGCACAAACATCAATGGCAAATTGGCTCGCAAGCCATTTCATCCGCTGCACCAGCCAGCCCTTGCGGTGATCAAAGTTCTGACCGGTAAGGGGATCGTCACCGCATAAATAGGCACGCCGGACACACCGCGAGATGCAGTGATAGTATGGCGTATCCTCGAGTGATACCTGTTGGTTGCGGGCGCGTGTCACGTACTATGTTCCGAATTGCTAGACAAAAATAAAACGGGAAATCGATTTTAGAGAGATTAGTGTAGACTTCAAGATCTAACCTAACTTTGTAAACGCACAGAGAATCATTTATGCGTATCGGCATCGACCTCGGCGGCACCAAAATCGAAGGTATCGTCCTCCGAAATGACGGCGAAATAATCCATAAACTCCGCGTACCCACTCGAGGCGACTACTACGAAATTATCCTCGATGACCTCACTGCGCTTATTCAGTCGTTTCAAGCGCGGTTCAAAGATCGTCTCAGTGTGGGTATCGGCACGCCGGGCTGCCTCTCCAACAATGGCGAAATGAAAAACTGCAATGCGATAGAGCTTAACGGCAAGCGCTTGCTTAATGACGTCGAGGCCAGACTCGGCTATGAGGTTCGCATAGAGAATGACGCCAACTGTTTCGCGCTCTCAGAGGCCTGCTATGGCGCGGCGCAGAAGGCACGTTCGGTTTTCGGCGTTATCGTCGGCACGGGCTGCGGTGGCGGCATCGTAATCGATAAGAAGCTGGTCACAGGGCCCAACAGTATTTCGGGCGAATGGGGTCATAACTGTATGCCGGCCAACGCACGTGCAATGATTTCGGCAGACAGGGAATGCTACTGCGGACGCACCAATTGCATTGAAACATTACTTTCAGGGCGCGGTTTAAGTCAGAGTTATTTTGATGCCACCGGCGAGAAGTTGTCCGCCGCCGAAATCGCCGAGCGGGCAAAAGGCAAATTTGCACCTGCGAAAGTGTGTTTGGAGATCTACGCAGACCAACTCGCGCATTGTCTCGCCACGGTGATCAACATGCTCGACCCGGAAGTCATCGTGTTAGGCGGTGGGCTGTCGAATATTGCGTCGCTCTACAGGCGTGTTCCCGCCCTCTTGCGGCCGCATGTATTTAATGACCAGATGCATACGCGCATTGTGGCGCCCACCTTCGGCGATGCAAGTGGCGCTATTGGCGCCGCTTGCCTATGGGAGCACTAGCTCTTTACGCGTCGAACGGATGTCTGAGGATGATTGTTTCTTCGCGATCAGGGCCAGTCGAGATGATATCGACAGGCACCTCGATTGCCGCCTCAATATACCGAATGTAGGCGCGGGCGTTTTCAGGCAATTCGTCGAGGCTCTTCGCGCCGACAGTAGACTCGGTCCAACCCGGGAGATCTTCGTAAATCGGCTCGAGCGCTTTGTAGCTGTCTATATCCATCAAGCTACCCGATGCGCTGTCGCCCTGACCTTTATAGCCAACGCACACGCGAATGGTCTTTAAACCGTCCAACACATCGAGCTTCGTCAAACAGATACCCGAGACGCTGTTAATACGCACTGCGAAGCGCACGGCAGCAGCATCAAACCAGCCACAGCGTCGATCACGTCCAGTGGTTGCGCCCTTCTCATGTCCGACGCTCGCAAGGTGCGCACCAACCTCATCAAATAATTCGGTTGGGAAAGGCCCAGAGCCGACGCGAGTGGTGTAAGCCTTTGTAATGCCCAAAACATAGTCTAAATACAATGGTCCATAGCCACTGCCCGTCGCAGTACCACCCGCAGTCGTGTTAGATGAGGTCACGAAAGGATAGGTGCCGTGGTCAATATCGAGCAGCGACCCTTGGGCGCCTTCGAACAAAATATCGGCGCCGGCTTTGCGGCGGCTGTGCAGCAATTCGATTGTGTCGTCGATCAGCGGACGGAGATTTCGTGCGAGCGCTAACTGACTAACAAGCGTCGTCTCGAAGTCGACAGGCTCAACTCCGTAGTAATTCTCGAGCATGAAATTATGGTATTCGGTGAGCTCTTTGAGCTTTTCGGCAAAACGCTCTTCGTTCAGCGTTTCGGCAAGACGAATGCCGCGGCGACCCACTTTGTCTTCGTAAGCAGGGCCAATGCCACGCCCGGTGGTACCTATTTTACCTTCGCCTTTTTTGAGTTCACGCGCCTGGTCGAGGGCAATATGTGATGGAAGAATGAGCGGACAAGCCCCGCTGATGCGGAGGCGATCGCGGACAAAAATCTGTTTGTCTTCGAGAGCGGTTATTTCTTTGACCAAGGCATCGAGGCTTAATACGACGCCATTACCAATGACACACATCACGCTTTCGCGAAGTATGCCGCTAGGCAATAGATGCAGCACGGTCTTCTCGCCATTGATAACCAGCGTGTGACCGGCGTTATGACCACCTTGAAAACGCACGGCAACCGATGCCTGATCGGTAAGCAGATCGACGATTTTCCCTTTGCCCTCGTCGCCCCACTGCGTTCCTAACACTACAACTGATTTAGCCATGTCGCTCTCTCGTTACCTTGTTCGTTGCATTCGTTGCCCCGCAAAACGCAGAGCGCTACTTACACCAGGCCTGTTGAGGCTGGCTTTTCTGTCCACGCTAAATCGGCTTAACTTCCCAACCAGATTCACTTTTCACAATCACACGATCACAGTCTTGTTCGACAAGCTGCGCTGCGCTCGCAAGCCCTTCGCTTAAACTCGACACAACGTGTTCGCCCGACGCGCGTAACGCGGCAACCAGCGCAATGAGTTCTGAATCGGTTGAAAGTGGTGCTGCAATACCCGCAGGCTTTGGAAAATCGGCCAATGAGAGTTTCACGAGTGTTTTAAGATCGCTGTCAAAGCCTGACGCTGGACGCGCTCGACCGAACACTTCACCGATATCGTCATAGCGACCGCCTTTTGCAACGGCTCGCCCATGAATAGGCGTGTAGGCAGCGAAAACGACACCTGTATGATACTGATAGCCGCGCAATTCGCAGAGATCGAAACAGAGGCGAACGCCGGGGACACGCGCCTGCACGCCCGCAGCGATAGCGGCCAACTCGTCAAGCGGCGCGCGCACCGAAGCGGGCGCAGAGGCAAAGGCCGCTAGCGCTTCGTCGAGAACGTTCTCATCGCCGCTCAACTGCGTAAGTTTAGTGAGCAACTCCCGCAGTGCATCGCTTGCAACAGAGGCATTAAGAACCTCTGAAATTTCGTCATAAGCCTTGCGCTGTACCGCGTCGAACAATCTGGCCTCGGTGTCCGCATCAATCTCTGCGGCGTCAACGAGCGCGCGAAAAATTCCAACATGGCCAAGCACATGATGAATGTCCGGCACCGAAGCTGCCTCGAGCGTGGCATGCATCAGGCAGATCAATTCGATATCGCATTCGACGCCCGCATGTCCATAGAGCTCGGCGCCTACGCGAATTGGGACGCGTGAAGTCAGCAGCCCACGCGGTTTAGTATGCAGAACACTGTCGGCGTAGCAGAGCCGCACGGGGCCTTCGCGGTTGAGGCAGTGTGCATCAATGCGGGCGGCCTGCGGCGTTATATCCGCGCGGATGCCCATCATGCGACCACTCAGTTGGTCTGTAATCTTGAACGTGTGAAGGTCAAGATCATGTGATGAGCCGACCAACAGCGAGTCGAGGAATTCGATTAGCGGCGTAATCACCAACTCATAACCCCAGGATCCGTAGAGATCGAGCAGTTTTCGCCTCAGCGATTCGAGCTTGTGAGCTTCGCGCGGGAGGATTTCCTCCACGCCATCGGGTAGCAGCCAGCGCTTAGCGGTGGTCATATAGTGATAATTCCTTAACTTTAAGAGCACAGGTATTTTACGCCAGCCGCGCCTATCAATAAACGGAAGAATCACCGAATCTGCGTATCGTCTCGCTGAACGATGGCTCAGAAACCAAAAAGGCCCAGAAACTCTTGAGCTTCTGGGCCTTTTTTACCTCTTGCCTGCCAACTAGTCAGGCTTAAGTAACTATTTCGCTATATCGCCATCTTTCAAGTATTTGAAATAATCACTTTCTGGATCTAGCAGCATTACGTCACCTTTATTGCTAAACGTCTGCCTGTAAGAGTTGATGCTGCGGGTGAAAGCAAACCACTCTGGGTCCTTCTGATAGGCCTCGGCATAAATGTTGGCGGCCATCGCGTCTCCCTGACCTCGGATCTCCTCGGCATCACGGTACGCTTCGGCTCGGAAAATCGTCGCCTGACGATCGGCGTCGGCGCGAATGCCTATCGCAAGCTCTTCGCCGCGCGAACGCAGCTCTTGGGCTTCACGATTACGCTCTGTGATCATCCGGTCATAGACCGACGATCGGACGTCGTCAGGTAAATCGATTCGCTTTACCCGCACGTCGATGACTTCTATGCCAATATCGGCAGCCGTGTTTTCATTGAGATCGGCAGTCAGGTCGAGCATAAGTTGATCGCGTTCGCCAGCAACCACTTCTTGGAGGTTGCGTGCGCCGATCTGGTCGCGCAGGCCATCGTTGATGCGCTGCGCAAGCAGACGACCAGCTGTCGCTATTTCGCCGCGAGTCGAGATGTAGAATTGACCTACATCGACAATCCGCCACTTCGCATACGAGTCGACTTCAAGCGCTTTTTGCTCAAGCGTCAAATAACGCTGCCTTGGCGAGTCCTCTGTGAGAATCCGCGCATCGAACTTACGTACGGTGTTTACCAAAGGCATTTTAACGTGCAGACCCGGCTCGATGTCCGCGTTTACGATTTCACCGAATTGCAGCATCACTGCGCGTTCGGTCTGCTTCACTACAAACAGGGAATTGGAGGCAACCGTCACCGCCAACACCAAGATTCCTAACAGTAGAAAATTTCTCATTAGCGTACTCCTCGCGTATTCGTCGGCACGCGGCTGCGATCGATAGAGTTGCTGTTGTTATTCGCCGAAGGCATATACGGCGAGAGCTGCTCGGCTAGCGCACGAAGGTCTTGCGTACTAGACGCGCCACCGAGGCCACTTCCGTTTTGCTCCATAATCTTGTCGAGAGGTAAGTAGAGCATGTTGTTGCCGCCCTCTACATCGATCATGATTTTAGTGCTTGCCGTCATGACATCTTCGACTGCTTCGATATACAGGCGCTGGCGAGTAACCTCTGGCGCCTTTTGGTATTCAACAAGGAGTTGGTCAAAGCGCGATGCATTACCTGTCGCCTCAGCAATAACCTCTTCACGGTAGGCGTTAGCCTGCTCGATCTGGCGTTGCGATTCACCGCGCGCCTCAGGGATTATCTGATTCGAGTATTGCTGCGCTTGGTTCTGCGCTCGCTGCTCATCTTCTCGGGCACGAATCACATCGTCGAATGCTGGCCTTACTGCCTGTGGCGGCTGCGCCTGCACAACGTTCACTTGGCTGACAAGAATGCCGGTGTTGTAGTTGTTCATGTAGTCTTGCAAACGCTGCTGAACATCATCAGCCACGCGGTCGCGCCCTGTTGTCAGAATCTGATCCATGAAGTTGCCGCCAACCACGTGACGAATAGCCGACTCGGCTGCGTTGTCCAGACTCCGCTCAGGATCTTGCACCGCGAGCACATACTTAACGGGGTCTTCGATTCGGTATTGCACCGTGACTTCGATATCGATGATGTTTTCATCGGTAGTCAGCATCGCGTTGCTGTCGTATGTCTTGGCATTGAGCTCCGAGATGTTGACCAGTGACACTTCATCAACCATCGGTGGATTCCAATGCAATCCAGGCTGAACCGTCGTGTCGAGCACCTTACCAAAGCGCAGGACGACAGCGCGCTCAGCCTGATCGACGATATAGAACCCGCCAAACGCCCAAATCACTGCTGCTACAACTACGAGACCTGCGAGCAAGCCACCGGAGAAGCCACCACTGGGGCCAGAGGAGCCACCGCCTGAGCGCGCGCCGCCGCCAAACACGCCGTTAAGCTTTTTGGTTAATGAGCGAATGACCTCATCGATATCGGGAGGGCCTTGCTCTGGCCCTTTACGGCCGCCACCGCCCCAAGGGTCGTTGTCGTTTCCATTGTTGCCGGGTTCGTTCCAAGCCATTGGTTTCTCCATAGCTTTTTATTACGGGATGGACGCGCCACAGGCTCGTCCGGTATTTCTCTCTGTTGATGTTAGCGAATTCGAGACCAATAACCCAGCGTAACCGGACTATTCTGCCCCGCGCCTCACGCCCTCAATAACGACACCACCGAGCAGCTTAATGCGATCGAATTCCGGAAGAGGCATTCGCACGCGCAGAAGGTAGTGGCCATCGTCAGTGATCTCTTCGTTCTCGACATAGTTGGCAGCATACAGTTTACTTCGCAACTTTGCTTCGCTAGGTGCCACACGCAAAAGCTGATCGGACATCTCGCCTGCAAGCAACTCGCTCACCGCCTCTAATAACGTCTCAATGCCCGCTCCGGTTTTAGCCGATACCCACACTCTATAAGGTTTACCGGCACTATTTCGCTGCAGCTCTGGTTCTCGCCCAGGCAGAAGGTCTATTTTATTAAAGACCTGCAATTGTGGCACTTCTTGCGCGCCGATTTCGCTAAGCACCGATTCGACCTCGCGAATGAATTCCGGATGATAATCATGCGCTGCATCGATTACATGCAGCAGCAAGTCGGCTTGCACCGTCTCTTCGAGCGTCGCGCGAAAAGCTTCGACCAATTGATGCGGGAGATGGCTAATAAAACCGACCGTGTCGGCCATAATCGCCTGGCCAAAATTCGGCAACTCAACCTTGCGCAACGTCGAATCTAGCGTAGCGAATAGCTGATCTGCCGCATAGGTCTCAGCTTGCGTAAGACGGTTGAATAAGGACGACTTACCTGCATTGGTATAGCCCACGAGGGAGACGGTGGGCACTTCGGCTCTGCGCCTTGAGCGGCGACCTTGGTCGCGCTGCGTCCGCACCTTAACCAGCGCCTTGTTAATCGATTTGATGCGCTGCGCAATAATGCGTTGGTCCATTTCGAGCTGCGTCTCACCGGCGCCGCGCATCCCTATGCCGCCCTTCTGACGATCGAGATGAGTCCAGCCCCGCTTTAGTCGACTGCTCATGTGCTGCAGTTGCGCGAGCTCGACCTGCAACTTACCTTCGTAACTGCGAGCGCGCTGCGCGAAGATATCGAGAATCAAACCCGTGCGATCGATAACGCGGCATTTGAGTTCGCGTTCGAGGTTGCGCTCTTGGCTTGGCGAGAGCGAGTGGTTAAACAGCACGACTTCGGCTTTATGAGAGGCCACCGCTGCTTGGAGTTCTTCGAGCTTGCCAGAGCCCACAAAATAACTAGGCGAAGGCTGGCGGCGGCTACCGGTAATAATTGCGACCGGCTGCGCGCCTGCAGAAAGTGCGAGTTCTTCGAACTCTACGATGTCGTCTGCTTCACGATCGTTATCGATCTGCAGGTTAACAAGAAGGGATATCTCTCCCGAGTCGGGGCGATCGAAAAACAATCAAAGTCCTTAGGCCTAAGCCTCGTTGCCGATTTCGTCGCCGTCGATCTCAGCGTCGTCTTCGCCAGAGTTAAGCGCAGGAATCTTGACCATGCGCGCAGGCACAACTGTCGAAATCGCGTGCTTGTAAACCATCTGACTGACGGCGTTCTTTAGCAGAATGACGAATTGATCGAATGACTCAATCTGGCCTTGGAGCTTAATGCCACTCACAAGGTAGATCGAGACTGGAATCCTTTCCTTGCGCAATACATTCAGGAAGGGGTCTTGCAGTGTTTGTCCTTTAGACATTATTGTTCTCCGTTCGTTCGACAATGCGCTTGCTTCAGCAGCCTTGCATTATTGGATGCTATTTATATGGTGGCAGATACAACAATTTTCAACAGCTTGTGCAAAGAATCGTGAGTGGAGCAAGGCAGACTATGGAGATCGTCCCAACTGCGTAGCCAAGTAACCTGCCGCTTGGCTAACTGACGCGTGGCGATGATACCCCTATCAACCATCTCCTCATAGCTCAATTCGCCTGCGAGGTGTTGCCACACTTGCTTATAGCCAACGGAACGCATTGAGGGGAGCGAGAGCGAAAGGTCACCCCGCTCGTAAAGCGCACGCACTTCGTCGACTAGCCCATCCTCCAACATCTGAAAAAATCGCGTTTTGATTCTTTCATGCAATACGCCTCGCTCGACCCCTTGGATCGCGCAAAACGTTAAGTCCAGCCCACTTTTATTGCCTTTTAGGCGCTCTGCCGCTTCTTCAGCGTGCAGCGCACTGAGTGTTTTTCCTGAGACACGATATACCTCTAGCGCGCGTTGCAAGCGCTGCGGGTCGTTAGGATGAATCCGCGCGGCAGCCTCAGGGTCGACCTTTTCGAGCTCGGTGTGCACTGCAGCCCATCCCTCGACATGCGCCTGCGCCTCGATTGCAGCGCGCACCTCTGGATCTGCATCTGGCATCGATGCCATCCCATCGCGCAGGAGGCGGAAATACATCATCGTTCCACCCACCAGTAACGGGGTATTGCCGCGCGCTTTTATTTCGCCGATTAAGCGAAGCGCGTCGCGGCGAAAGTCGGCGGCAGAATAGGTCTCGGCAGGATCGAGGAAGCTGAGCAGATGGTGAGGCGCACGAGCGAGGGTATTAGCATCTGGTTTTCCTGTGCCTATATCCATGCCGCGATAAATCTGCGCCGAGTCGACGCTGATTATTTCGACCGGATGGTGTGCGAGCAGCTCGATGGCGAGCGCGGTTTTGCCCGATGCCGTCGGGCCCATCAGGCACACGGCGTCTGGCAGCGTGACAGCTCTAGTACTGCCCATCACTGACCACGCAAAAAAAGCTTATCGAGTTGACTTAAGCTTTGATACACCCAGGTTGGCCGCCCATGATTGCACTGGCCGCTGCGCTCGGTAATTTCCATGTCGCGCAGCAGCGCATTCATTTCTGGTACCGAGAGCTGGCGATTCGCGCGCACAGAACCGTGGCATGCCATCGTCGATAAAAGCTCGTCCTGATGCGCCTGCACCCGTTCACTGCTGCCGTATTCGAGCACATCCGATAACACATCACGCACGAGTTGCTCGACATCGGCGTTACGCAAAATAGACGGGATTTGCCGCACAACAAGCGACTCGTCGGCGACGCGTTCGAGGATAAGACCAAGACCCTGAAGCACGTGCTGCTGAGACTCGGCGCAATCGGCCTCGGACCTGCTCACTGCAATAGAGATCGGCACAAGCAGCGGCTGCGTCTTGAGCTCTTCGTTTTGACACGCCGTCTTCATGCGTTCATAGGTTATACGCTCGTGTGCCGCATGCATGTCGACAACAATCAGCCCTTCTTTATTCTGCGCGAGAATGTAAATGCCATGGAGCTGGGCAATGGCAAACCCCAACGGCGGCACCTCTTTGTCGCCATCGATGTCGTTGAGGTCGGCATAGTGCGCAAGCTGATCTCGAACGGCGTTCGGATTGACATAACTACCGCTCGAGCCAAAATTTCCGGCATAGCGAGGCTGGCCTGTCGATTCCGAACCCTCTCCAGCTGACCCAAAAGCATAAGAGCGCTCGGCCCAGTTCGTCGCCTGCATTGATCCCTGCCCATTTTCCGCTAGCCCAAGGCTGCTTTGCTGCGGCGCGTCAAAACCTTGTTGAAGCCCTGCCCCGGCGTGTGTTTCTGCGCCGGGCAATCGATCCTGAGGCTGAATTGCAGCGAGCGCCTTGTGAAGTGAGCTGAATAAGAAATCGTGAACGAGTCGGTTGTCGCGAAAACGCACTTCGTGTTTTGTCGGATGCACATTCACGTCGACGCCTGCAGGGTCCATCTCGAAGTACAAAACATACGCAGGATGACGACCGTGAAAAAGCACATCGCGGTAAGCCTGCTTAACCGCATGCGTGACCAGCTTGTCGCGAATAATACGACCGTTAACGTAAAAATATTGCAGGTCGGCTTGGCTGCGCGAAAAAGTCGGCAGGCTTACCCAACCCCACAGTCGCATGCCCGCCGCCTCGCGCTCAATAAAAACCGAATTCTCGACAAACGCTGGGCCGCAAACTAACGCTACACGTCGCGCTCTTTCGGCTTCGGTAGTCGCGGGTAAGAGTTTATGAATGGCTCGCTGGTTATGGTTAAGCGCAAACATCACATCAAAGCGACTAAGTGCCATTCGCTTCAGGACTTCGTCGATACGTGAAAATTCAGTTTTCTCTGTTTTAAGAAATTTGCGCCGTGCCGGAGTGTTAAAGAACAAGTCGCGAACCTCGACAGTTGTGCCTGCAGGATGCGCCGCTGGCGTTAGCCGCGCTTCCATTTCTTGTCCCTCGGCCTCGACACACCACGCGGTGTCTTCAATACTGCCTTCGCGCGAGCGCGACGTCATGCTAAGGCGGGAGACCGAGCTGATACTTGCTAACGCTTCACCCCTAAACCCGAGGCTTGCAATCGACTCTAGGTCATCGAGCTCGACTATTTTACTCGTGGCATGACGGCTCAGCGCGAGCGCAAGATCTTCTTTGTGGATGCCCGCGCCGTCATCACGAATGCGCAGCAATTTAACGCCGCCTTGCTCGACATCTACCTCGAGCCGAGTCGCCCCTGCGTCGAGGCTGTTCTCGAGCAGTTCTTTCACCACCGAAGCGGGACGCTCCACCACCTCACCGGCGGCAATTTGGTTAGCGAGTCGTTGGCTTAGCAGGTTAATGCGATTCATAGAGTCGAGGCCGGCAGTGAGCGTAATTTGGCGAAATAGTGGCGTGTGGTGAGTATACCATTGCCTGCGCTGATTCTGCGCGCACGGACTCGGCGGGCGAATCTAGTCCGCCGAAAAAGATACTAGCTAGCTGGGATTCGGAGGACTTGCCCAACCAGAATACGATCGGCGCGCAGTTCATTTAACCGGCGCAGGTCAGCGAGGCTAACCCGATAGCGAGCGGCAATACCCGACAGTGTCTCCCCGCTCTGGATTTTGTGCTCCCGTGCAGCGGGCTCAACGCCGCCGGGCAGCTTGATCACTTGGCCGATCTGAACGCCATCGCTTTTAAGTGAGTTATGCTTTTTTAACGCAGCCATCGTGGTGCCAAAGCGCTGCGCAATCATCGACAACGAATCTCCGCGCCTCACCGTATAACTGGCGGGCGTTACTCCATTTGATTTTTGCCACGCAACAAGGCTGCCTTCGGGCGGGGCATCATAGAAGTAAGCCATCACTCCTCTGCCGATGCCCTCGGCTAGCTGCTTCTGAAAAGACGAGGTATTGAGACGCTTAGCCTCTTCAGGATTCGTGAGATAGCCTGTTTCAATCAGAATAGACGGAATGTCGGGCGATTTGAGCACCTCAAGCGACGCTTGCTGAACCTTGGTTTTACGCAGCCTTGTAATACCGCCTACTGCGTCGAGGACGCGCGAGCCTGCAATGACGCTCTGCTCCATGCTCCACGCCATTTGCAAAGAGACGAGTGTGAGCGCGACATCGTCATCCCATGAGCCCAGGCTTAGATCGCTGCCCACTCCGCCAAGCAGATCTGCCGTATTCTCTTTCTGCGCTACTCGCCGCGCATTTTCTCGGTCGGCGCGATCACCAGACAACGCGTAGATCGTTAACCCGCGCGCACGCGACGTCTTATACCAATCTGTGTGCACCGCAACGAACAGATCCGCTCGGCGCTCTCTTGCTATCTCGGGCCGCCGCGACAGCTTTACATAGTAGTCGCCATCGCGAACCATCACCGGCGCATAGCCTGGCATGCGGTCTAAATAGTCGTATAGCGCCCGCGCGATGCGCAAGGTGATGTGCTTCTCTTGCAACTTGCCGTCGTAACCAATGCCCCCAGGGTCTTCGCCGCCGTGGCCAGCAGAAATTGCGACAACGATATCTCGTCTCTCGCTAGACGGTGGAGCCACGTTTGAGGCCACTCTATTAGGTGCCCTCTCCGGCTTGTCTCGTTCAGACCCGTCTTGCACGGACAAAGCTGTTGCGACTCGTTCATCGCTCGAGTCGTACAGATCGACAACGAGACGATGGCCCTGCTCTGCATTGGGCTCGAGGGTGAAGCTCTTGGGCTGGGTTTTGGTGTTTAGGTCGATAACCACTCGCAGCAGACCGCCGTCGCGCGTCGCACTGCGCAGGCCTGTGATGGGGCTGTCTTCAAATTCGATGTCGCCAAGGCGTGTCGCTAAAGAGGAGTCGGCGATGTCGATCACAACCCGTTCTGGAGCGTCGAGGGTAAAGAGCTTGTACTCGACCCCTCCGCTGAGGTCGAACACAAGCCTTGTGTGGTCAGGAGCACGCCAGAGCCTGAGATCGCGAACCTCAGCGGCATAACTCACTGGCGTGGCAGCGGCGGCGCACAGCAAAAGAAGCAACGCGCGACACCTTACTCGCAGCCGCGAGAAACGCGGTCGCGCTAGAGCCATAGCATCAATCGGATGCGAAGTGAGCGGTGTCGGTCGAAATGCCATTTACCCTTCCAGACGAGATGAATACACGCGGCCGCCGCAATCGGGCTTTTTACGCGCACAGCAAGGTGCCGTCCTCGATTGTCGGCACTCTCGCCCTATAGAGCGGCAGCTAGCGGCGAATCTTCAGGGTTTCAGATTAGCCGAATAAGGCAGAGAGCATCTCAGAACCACGCTGAGACAGGGCGCTGCAGCGCGCTGTTCTGCCCGCGTCGGTCTCGCAGAGCTCGATTCGTAAATCCGCAGAAGGCGCCCAGCCCGCGCCATGTTCTGCCCACTCTACCAGACAAAGGTTTGGCGATTCGAAGTATTGGTCTGTGCCCAAGTACTCAAATTCCTCTGGGTCGGAAAGCCGATATAGATCAAAGTGATAAATGTTGCAGTGTGCCAATTCATAAGGTTCGACTAGGGTGTACGTGGGGCTTTTAACCGCCCCTTCGTGGCCATATCCGCGCAAAAATCCTCGGGTTAACGTGGTCTTTCCCGCGCCGAGATCTCCTTGCAGGTGGATAATCCCCCCGACGGTCTCCGCGCCAAGCCCCGCCGCAGGCGCCATTGCGTGCGCTTTGCGCTGAGTCGATTGAGCGAGTTTATAACCAAAGGCGACGGTGGCTGCCTCATCATCGAGGAACACACTGCGAGTCTCGAACAGCGCGGCGCTGCCGTCGGGACTTGCCTGATTTGAGGACACAGATGAAAGGGTGGTCATGGCGCGCTGCTCTACCTCGGCTGATCGATAAAAAGTAAGAATGACTAGTTAGGGTATGCATGAATTGTGAATCGCCAGTCGTATCCAAGCAAGTAGCAGGACGCATAAGCGGTGATAAATTCTGCCAGGGCGAGTCGCAACAATGAGTAGAGCCGTGGGCCGGCGCCCAACTCTCTACTTGTCGAGGCGCTGTATTAGACGGCGAACCAGTCGGAGAGACGTCTCGAGTTCTTCGATAGGGATGTCTTCGGTATTGCGAATAGCCCAGGGGTCTTGAACCTCACGCAAGGCGTGATAAGCGCTTTTCCCTTCGTCGGTAAGCAGAACCAGCACCGATCGCTTGTGCTTAGGATTTGGCTCATAGGTTATCAGCCCGTCCTGCGCCATCACATCGGTAATGCGTTGCACAGCCTGTCGCGACTGTCCTAGCACACGCGCAATGCCGGGTACCGTGAGGCCTGCCGTAGAGAGGGCTACCACACCGATTACCTTCCAACGCGCACTTGTCAGTCCAAGGTCTTCCGTCATCGCATCGCCTTCTGCGACGAGCAAGCCGTTGAGGCGAAAAACTGACAACACGAGGTCGAGAAACAGCATTCTCTTTGGAGAATGGCCGACCGTTGAGGCAACGCCTGCCGAAGGCGCTACCGCCCGAACCGCACCGACTCTCGCTACGAGTGCGTCCATCGATACTCTTCTGCTATCGGGCTCATTTAATGCCAAGGTAGTGTCTCTTTGTCTAAAACCATCGACCGAACAGGTCACTTATCAACCACGCGCGGAACGCGGTAGTGCAATAATTCCAATTGCACCGCATTGATTATGTCAGCATGCTGTCATCATCAGGCGCAGAGGTCAAGCTGAGGTTGCTGCGACTGCGGCAGCAAAGTACCCGCTGTTGATTCGACGCATATTTGTATTCTCAAGATGCATTACGCGAAATTTTGTTGCCTAGACCAAACGAGATCTCGATTGAGAGCGAGCCTAGGTCACAACAGTGCTCGGGGATGAAAGAAACGAGGAGTAACAGGAGGGCCTGCTTAGTGGGTAAGCGAGTACATAAGATAGTTGATACCTAACCGGTAGGCAGAGTTTGCGTACCGCGTCGGATAATCGGGATGATAGGTGTGCTCCCATCCATCGCCCATATCCGAATTCCAGTTAATCAACACCATTACCCGACCCTGATCATCGAGTATCGCGTGATTGCTCGCCGAATTAATTCCTTGCTCACCGTATTCGTCCGAACGATAGAGGGCGGGAATCATCTGCGGCCCATCGATATCATAATAGACGTGAAAAATTTCATGATCTGGCGAGAGCTCGACAATTTCTCGATCGGGGAAGAGCTGCGAAAACGCCGCGTAAAAATTATCCCACTGCCGCTGCCCCCAAAAATCGTCGATCAATAGGAATCCGCCGCGCAGAAGGTACTGCCGCAAATTTTCAAGTTCTGCAGGGTTCAAAACGATGCCGCCGCCCTGACCTACCTCGAGCATGTACAAAAACGGATAATCGAAAATTTCTGGGTCGTCGAACTCGAGCACAATCGGCTCGCTCATCACGCGAATATTCGTTAGCCTCGACACACCTCGCAGGAAGTTAGTGTCCGCATCCGGAAAATCGATCGCCCAAGGGCCATCACCAAACCCACCGCGAAAGCCCCCACCACTAAAATAAGTGTCAAATCGAACGCGCACGAAGTTGAATTCTCCGGCCACATCGTCGATGAGTGCCTCGTCATTTTTTGGCTGCGACCCGCGCCCGAAAGATTCTAAGCGCTGAGCATGCGCCAGGCCTGAGCACACTAAAAACACTATTAATGCGGCGCCAAGAGATTTCATTCCTCACCTCGCATTCCTGCGCAGTAGTCTTTATTGGCCAGCGCCGGCGTAAACCATAAATAGTCGTACGCCGGTAACTCAATCGAATCCTCTAGATAATGCTCCGGCTGCGTCCCCCCCTCTGCGACTTCGAGAAACGCGACAGACGCAATGGCCTCGCGTTGTAAACTCGGCTGTGCGCGAAGCAAATAATTCGGAACACCGAGGTCTTGGCGAATATGATAGTTACCCGCGATGAGCACAGCGGCTTTGCCCTCGACATTGTTTGCGCCTACTAAGCTGCGCGCCAGTGACTCGTCTCGGCCTTGCTGCACGCGCACCATGGCGTCGAATTGCGATTCGGGCAACAGCCCGCAATGACTCGAGTCGATATCTGCTCGTAGCTGCGCCCGCGCTAACTCGCCAACCGCGCCTACGGCAACGGGGCTATCGGAGGCGTAAAGCGCAGACATTTGTGCTCGGCTTATATTGCCCGCATAAATTGGTAGGTTGCGTTCATAGGCTAGCGACACGAGTGGGCCGTAGAAAGCCCAACCCCAGCCCTGGCTGTCCCATTCGATATACTCTGCGAGTAGTTCGCTACTCGCAAACTTTCGCGTGCCGAGCGTCTCTAAACGAGGCGCAATGTCTGTCGCCATCATCTCGAATGACACCGCGCCAAGCCCGGCTTCCGCGCTAAGTGCTGTGAGAATTTCGCGCTGTAAAGAATGATGGTCTGGATTATCGTGCTTCTCACCGAGCAACACATATTCGCGCGATTTTAAATTTTCGAGCAGTGCCTCAGCGCTGATAAACCGATGCGTCGAAACCTCCCAGATCTTACCGACTAATGCCTTGTCGGCGCCCAGCGACGTTTTCCATCCCTGCTCTGGGCTGTTAACCGGCGCCGCTTCACTGAGCAACGCCGAGCCGCCGGTCGCACAGGCACCCAAAAAACAGGCTAACCCCAACGCGCTTGTCACTACTCTGGCTTGTCGCCGAAGAGTTTTTTTCTCAGCACGAAGACAGTCGCTGCGGAGGCCTCGCATTTCTAACATTTACTTTCCTTTTTAGGGTAATCGAACTCGATCAGCCGAGCATCGCCAAGCGCTATGTGCGCCCAGCTCTCTATGCCAAGCTCAAACTGCAAGAGGCCGCTTGTTGGCACAGTGTCAATCGCGATCCCGCTATTTAAACCAACGAGTTCGTTGACGAAGTCAGTTACTGCTGGATTGTGCCCTACGAGCATGACTGCAGCGCAGGTGTCGTCGAACAAACTGGCGGCACGCAGCAGCATTGGCGCGCCGGCAAAATACAGCTCTGCGTTGATAGATACGCGATCAACTGACAATCCGATTGCCGATGCAAACAAGGCCGCTGTAGTCGCCGTACGAACCGCCGGGCTGCTCACGATCGCGTCGAGAGCACAACCCCGGTCCATGAACCGTGTCGCCATGGTGGGAATATCGTCTATTCCTCGTTGTGCAAGGGGCCTTGCGAAGTCCTTCAATCCAGGTTCAGTCCAGCTAGATTTCGCGTGCCGCATAACAAACAGTGTTTTCATCTTGTCTCAATTCGCGAGTTAGACACATCGACCTGCGCTTTCATAAGGCGTCAATGCCTTGGCCTGAGTGTAGCAAGCATGCCGACTCAGACGCCAATGCAACGCTAATCTGACGCATCTTATACTGCGACTATTCTAAGTTCTGCCGATACAGATTATCTAAAAATTCAATTCCTGTTGTATCAACATAATTCAAAATAGCCCTTTGCCGGCATTATTCTCACAACTTAGCCTCAATGCCACCGTATTTTCAGGAGAACACCCGTGCTTCGACACTTAATCCGCGCCCTCTTGCCACTCTCCGTCAGTGCTCTGGCCCTTCCTAGCTTGGCCCAAGAAGAAAACAGCGTCTCGACTGAGCTCGAATTTGGGGCGATCGTGACCTCAGGAAACTCCGACGACCAGAACGTGAAATTCAAGGGCACAGTTGATTGGAACCGCGGTGATTGGATTTACGGCTTTAGCTCCGATGGCTTTCGGTCCTCGAAAAACAATGAGCTAAACGCTCAGCGCCTCTATCACGTCGGGCGGGCTGGGCATAACATCAACGAGTTTAGCTTTATTAATGCGCGCGTCTCATACGAAGATGACCGCTTTAGTGGTTTCGATAGCCAGAGCGATTTTTCTGTGAATTATGGCCGCAACATGCTGCGCTCGAGTAGCTCGATGACCCTCGCAATAAATGTAGGACTTGGTATGAGACGCTCGGTTCGGATGGATAAAAGCAGTAACGAGGCAATCGGCCGTGTTGAAGGCAACTATGTGTGGAACCTCTCGCCCTCAGCTTCATTTACACAAGACTTCAGCTTAGATTCGGGCAGCGACAGCAGCATTTTTAGGCTAGAAAGCGGCTTACAATCGCAAATAATGGACAATCTTTCGCTGCGCTTCTCGATTAAGATCAAGCATCAGACACAGGTGCCGATCGGCCGCGAAGAGACCGATACAGAAACCGCAGCCACCCTCGTTCTTAGCTTTTAAGCAACGCTTGAACGAAAGGCTTTAACAGCCGCCCACAAAAAAGCCGCATTACTGCGGCTTTTTGCGCACTCTGTCCCTCGTTCAATACCCTTAGTGCTCAATGAACGAGGCTCATGCAATGTCGAACGCGTTGGCGTTCGATATTTTATGGCTACTGACGTGAACCAGTCACGCCGAAAGCACCGAAGTCGCTGCCGAACTCGCCGCTGACAGAATCGCCTTCAACCGTACCACTAAATTCTAGAACGAGCATTTGGCCTTGCGCATCAACTTCTGCGCTGAACATAAACATGTTGCCGTCAAAAGTTATGCCGTCTATACCCGTTTCGCCGAGTGCGTCTGAAGCCATAGTGCCGGTGCCATCTTCATTAACTGTCAAAGTAGCGGGCAGGTTGCCCAAAGGAGTATTCAACTCAACTGACCAAACGCCAACTGCTGGCGCGGGCGCGCTTGCACAGCCAACGAGAACAGCGAGAGTGAGGGCCATTAATCCGCCAAGTATTTTCTTCATAGTCGTCTTACCTTCCAAAGTATAAAAATGAATTTTTTGTCGCAGTTAGTTTCGATAGAGTAGCCTGCTATTAAACAGCCCATCTCAGTCTTTGGCTCAGCCACACTCAAATGCGAGCGCCGCTAGAATTTTCTTGCCTTCAGCCCAGCAAAACCTGACAAAAGCCTGAGTCGCTGCCGGCCAATTAAGCTAGCAGACCGCCCATTGTCCTGTTAATACTTCGCGAGTCAACCGAAATCCCACCAAGCCGACCTGAAGGAAGTCTGCGTTGAAGTAGACAAAGAGCTACTATAGACTCGGCAAACTTGATTTAAGACCGCGCGATCAGCAAATCCCAAAGGGAAATATTATGGCCAATTTTAAAGTTAACGGCGAAGATAAAACACTCGATATCGAGCCAGATATGCCACTTTTGTGGGCACTACGCGACGAACTCGGTATGACCGGCACTAAGTTCGGCTGCGGCGTTGCCGCCTGCGGCGCCTGCACTGTCCATATTAACGGCGTGGCGGTCCGCAGCTGCGTAACCCCTGTAAGCTCTATCGAAGGCCAAGAAATTACCACAATCGAAGGACTCGCCAGCGCAGCCGCCGGCAGCAATCCTTCGGACCCCGCACTGACTGCGGTCCAGCAGGCGTGGGTTGATCATCAGGTCCCCCAATGCGGCTACTGCCAGTCGGGAATGATTATGGCGGTGTCGTCTCTGCTCGCGCAGAACCCCAATCCAAGCGATGCCGATATCGACAGCAGCATTACCAATGTTTGCCGCTGCGGGACCTATCCCCGCGTACGCCGCGCCATTCGCTCATTAGCCACAGCCTAAATACCGGAAGAAAAGGACACAGACATGAAAATTAATCGACGCCGTTTCCTCCTTAGCTCTGCTCTCGTTGGCGGAGGGGTTCTAATTGGTTACTCAGCAACGCGACCAAGCCGTCATCGCCGCGCCAACACAGAGCTAGCTGGGTCAGGCGAAAGCTTCGTCACCTCGCTGCTAAAAATCGAAGCCGACAACACCGTTACCATTTATGTCCCGCACTCTGAAATGGGTCAGGGTGTCCATACATCCTTATCGATGATGGCAGCAGACGAGCTCGATGCCGACTGGGAGCGCGTCAACATCGAACAAGCGCCGGCGATCGACCTGTTCGCGAACGGCGACCTGATAACGGGCTTCTCGGGCGAACTCGGCGCACCAAGCTTCCTTGCGCCGCTCATTAGTGTGAGCGCCGTGAAAATCGCCGAACTCGCTAATCTGCAAACTACTGGCGGTAGCTCTTCTGTCCGCTTCACCGGCGAGCACTCGATGCGCTATGCCGGCGCCGCAGCACGGGAGCTCCTCGTGCAGTGTGCCGCGAACCGCTGGGCAGTGCCTGCGGCCGAGTGCACGACCGCGCTAAGCCATGTTCAGCATAACGCGAGTGGCCGCTCGCTGAGCTATGGCGAACTCGCCGCCGAGGCTGCAATGCTCGAGCCTTCGAGTGAACCCACGCTCAAAACACGCGACGAATACAACATTATGGGCAAGGCGATTTCGCGTAACGATATCCCTGCCAAGGTTGACGGCAGCGCGCCCTATGGTATCGACGCTCAGCCCGATGACATGCTCTACGCGGCCATCCGGTTCGCGCCTGTCTTTGGCACTAAGCTCGTCTCGGTCGATGCGGGTGACGTATTAAACCGCCGCGGTATCAAGAAAGTCGTGCAGCTCGAGGACTCTGTCGCAGTGGTTGCCGACAGCTACTGGCGCGCAAAAGAGGCGCTCAAGTCTGTCAATGCGGTATTCGAAGAGCTCGGGAATGAGAACGTCTCCAGCGCGACGATCTATGAGCAGTTCGACGCCAGCCTTGCCGGCGACGAGAGTGACAAAGATCGCGAAATCGGCGACACCCAGGCCGCCTTCGACTCAGCGGCAGACGTGATTGAGGCAAGCTACCGCGTGCCTTATCTGGCCCACGCCGCAATGGAGCCAATGAACTGCACCGTGCACTTAAAAGACGGGCGCGCCAATATCTGGACAAGCACGCAAGACGCGCTTGGCATCAAGAGCCGCATCGCCTCGATTTTGGGCATTGCAGCAGAAGACGCGACTTTCCATCACAGCTATGTAGGTGGAGGGTTCGGCCGACGCCTGCCATTTACCTGGAATGTGATCGACCACGCAGCCCTCATCGCGAAAGAATTCGATGTGCCGGTGAAGACTGTACTAAGCCGCGAAGACGATATGCAGCAGGACTATTATCGCCCTGCCGTGGCCTCGAACTTTAAGGCGGCATTCGACAGTTCGGGCCTCGTTCGTGGTTGGCAGAATCGCTTCACCGGCCCCGTGCAAACGCCCGGTGCTGCTCATATTCCTTACGCTATCGACAATCAATCGATTCGTGTGGTCGATGGCACTACACATATTCCGATTGCCGCGTGGCGCAGCGTAGACCATTCGCAGCAAACCTTTTTCACCGAATCGTTTATCGATGAGGTGGCACATCGCGCAGGCAAAAACCCTTACCAGTTCCGCCTCGATCTTTTAAGCGAGCATCCACGGCATCGCCGCGTGCTCGAGACGGCTGCCGAGGCAGCGGGCTATGGCCGCGACCTGCCCGAAGGCCATGCGCTAGGTATCGCAGTACAGGAAAGCTTTGGCAGTGTGGTTGCCGAAATCGCTGAGGTCTCGATGGGCGAAGATAGGCGTCCGATTGTGCACAAGGTGACATGTGCGATCGACTGTGGTTTTGCAGTGAATCCCGACTCCGCAGCCGCGCAGATCGAGAGCGGCATCATTTTCGGCCTCACGGCCGCGATGTATGGCGAGATCACGATCGAAGGTGGCCGAGTTGCGCAGAACAACTTCCCCGATTACGAAATGGTGCGCATGGCAACAAGCCCCGAGATCGACGTGCATATTCTCGAGTCGGATAATACGCTTGGCGGCTTTGGCGAACCTGCAACACCGCCTATCGCAGCAGCGGTCACCAACGCGATCTATATTTTAACCGGCCAGCGCGTGCGCGAACTGCCGATTAAAAATCATGACTTCGGCAAGCCTTCACTCGCCAAGGTTTAGCGTCTCAAACGCACCTCTCACAGCACCTGTCACAGCACGAGAGCCTCGCAGGGTAGCAAGCATCAACGCTTCGCCCTGCTTGGCTGACAGTAACGCGAGGCATCTCGATCACCCAGAGATGCCATCCCCATTGTTTAGATGTCAGAGGACGATTTAACGATCCTGCTTACGATTCCGTATTCAATGGCCTCGTCAGCGCTCATCCAATAATCTCTGTCAGTATCCTGCGCGACGCGCTCCAATGGTTGGCCCGTTTCATCGGAGATAAGCTTGTTAATGCGCGCACGCATTTTAACAATTTCCTGCGCCTGAATCGCAATATCACTCGCCGAGCCGCGCGAGCCGCCGGACGGCTGGTGCACGAGAAAACGAGTATTTGGCAGCGAGAAACGGTTTTCTTTTTCGGCGGCAAGATAAATTGTTGTTGCCGCGCTTGCCACCCACCCTGTCCCGATGACGCGCACAACGGGCTTGATGAATTTGATGATGTCATAAACGACGTCGCCCGATTCTACGTGACCACCGGGCGAGCTAATGTAGATTGAAATCGGCTCATCGTTCTCGGCAGCCAGCGCTAAGAGGCGTTCGGTTACCGAACGCGCCAGCTTGTCGTTAATCTCACCAAAAATGGTGATCGCCCGCGAGTTGAACAATTTCTCGTCGATCAGCCCTCCACGCGCCGGCTTTGCCTCTGCTTTAGCATCGTCGTCTTTCGTATTCATTGCAGGCTGTACGCTGTTCGCCAAGTGCTTTTCTAGATTATTCTCTGTGACTAAACTCATTACCTTCCTCTTCTGCTGTTCGGATATTTGTTCTGATCGTGTATCGACGCCTAACCTACGAGGCGTCGCAATATTTCGATTTATCACCTTATCACTGCGCGAGTTCTCTACTCTTCGCTGTAGGACTGTGTCTCACAGGCCGACGCCATCCGAAGGTATCCAATCAGCGCCGCATGGTCGCGTCTCCCTTCGGGAAAATTTGACCCAAAGCCTACCATGCGGGTATCGGCTATGCCCGCAATGATCACTTGTTCGATCTCAGAGTCGCTCTTGGTTGTTATCCATGCGCAGTCAAAAAGATCGGGGGCATCACTCGCACGACCTGCTGCAGTCGCTGCGAGCGTTGTGGTCACCACATCGATAGCGCTGGGTCCTCTGCCATGACAGAAATCACTGCAGCTGCCAGCGTAAAGCGCTGCGCCACGCATAAGCGCAGGCGATGGAGTTTGCAGCCCAACCGCGGCTGTGACCTGACCGTCGTCTGCGCAGCTTGCTAGGGCGCAGCTAACGGCGATGGCGCAGAGGAGTTTCACCCGCGGCAGGGTAAAACCCGTTACCGAGCTTCTATTTACTGTCATCGCTTATGCTCTGCTAACTCCCTAGGGGCCCATCAGCTTGAGTCTCAGGCCCAAGCGGCTTAAACACAATCAATAGTTGAGGGAGCAGCGTAAGCGAACCGATGAGCGCGACAAGCATCGCAAGGCTCGTTAGCAGGCCAAACACAATTGTCGGGATAAAATTGGACAGCGCCAAAATCGAGAATCCAGCAACAATCGTCATGGAGGTGAAATACATCGCACGCCCGATACTGTTGTGACAATAGAACATGGTCTGCCGGTAATTACCAAAGCGCGGGTATTCCCGACGGAATCGATGCATGTAGTGAATGGTGTTGTCGACTCCGATGCCTACAGAAATTGCCGCGATGGTAATAGTCATAATATCAAGAGGAATACCAAGCCAGCCCATAATGCCGAGCACGAAGGCTGCGGCAATCGCATTTGGAATAATGCAGATCATCGCTATCGCCAGCGAGCGGAACAGCAGCAAGAACATCAACATGATGACAAACATCACTACGCCAAGAGTAAGTATCTGCGATTCGTAAAGGCTCTGCAGAACATTGTTGTAGAGGACGAGAACCCCTGTGACATTCACTTGGTCATCACTGAAGCCAAATTTTTCCTCAATGCCGCGCTCAACTCTTTGCAACAATTCGTTGCGCTTGAGATCAGGATCGGATTCGATTACCCGCACGTTGAAGCGCAGCTGATTTTCTTCTATCGAGATAAAGGGTTTAAGCACCGTGTCTTTTAACGTTTCGGGTATACGCGAATAGAGAACGGCCCATAGCACACCATCGATTGGCTCGTTTCCATTGAGCTGCCGCGCCAATTGCACGACCGCGCCAAACGAAAGCACTTTCCCCGTCTGCGGATCGTCATCGAGATAGCGGTGAATTTCTTCCACCAAATCCATTTTCGGCGCAGTAAAATAATAGGCATCGTCATCGCCGCCGTCACCGAAGCCGTCATCGAAGCTGTCGCCAAAACCATCATCAAATCCATCGACGTCCTCGGGTTCGTCGGTCAGATCGACGATGACATCGAAAGAGAGTGTGCCACCCAGCTTTTCGTCGAACAGGGTCATGCCCTGAAAAATTTCTGTTTTCTCGCGGAAATAATCGATGAAGCTATTCTCGACCTTAAGCTGAGCCAGCCCGACAATGCTCAGCAGCGTGATAACCGCATAAATCGCCAGCACCTGGTTGTTCAATCGAGCAGTTAGTCGCGCAAGTCCGGTCGTAACACCAAGGCGAAGATCCGATGAGAGTTTAGTTTGGTCCTGTGGTAGTAGACTTAGCACCGCAGGGAAAACACCAAAGACAACGACAATTGCCGCTAACACACCGATCACCATCATCCAACCGAAGGAGATAATAGGCGAGATGCCGCTGACAATAAGCGAACCAAACGCAACGGCGGTGGTAAGCCCTGTGTAGAGGCACGGCTTAAACATGCTCAAAATAGCGTGGTGCATGAGTTTGTCATGATTACTCGAGCGGCGGGTCGCGCGAAGCTCACGATAGCGCACCGTAAGGTGTACGGTGAGGGATATAGTAATGATGAGAAGCAGCGAGATAAAATTCGACGATACGACCGTCACACGCCAATCCATCAAGCCCAAAATACCGACCATCGTCACGCCCGCAATAGCGCAGCAGGCAAGCGGCAGCGCCACCCAACGCAGTTTGCGGAAGATCAACCCCAGCGCAAGAATAATAAAAGCGAGTACGCCAAAGCTAAAGCTAGAAAGATCGCCTCGCACAAAGGTAACGAGGTCATCGGCAATCATCGGCGCGCCGCCGAGGTAGATTTGCGCTTCGCCGCGGTAGTTGTCGAGCAGGTCGCGGATCTCTGCAATCGTGGCGGATTGCCGCGCGCCGGTCATTACCGTGTAAGCCGAGTACTCTTGCTCAACCGCCCGCAGCTCAGCAAGATCATCTGCATCCAGAACGCCTAAAGCGCCTGCCTCGCGCAGTTCGGAGCGGCGTGCGAGTAGCGCTTGCGCCTTGAGGTCTAACTCGAAGCTCACCAGCATTCCGGCAGTCTCGCCGTCGGGACTCACTACCGCATTGCTAAAGACTGGACTGCTCATCAGCTCGGCTTTCGCCGCAGCGAGGTCGATATCTTGCTCGAGGGTGAGGTAATCCTCGGAGATACCTGTAAGCGGCGTGTCCTCGAATATGGGCACGTTCAAAATACTGTCTACCGACTCGACCCGAGGCAGCGTTAAGAGATCCGCACGCAGTGCTTGCAGCCGAGAGAGTACGGGGCGCGAGAACAACTCTCCCTCGAGAGGCGTATAAGCGACAATAACCGACTCGCGGATACCATAGCGCACATTGACCTGACGCGAGTATTCCAACTCGGCGTCACCCTCGAGCAGCAGAGAGTCTGCCGACGCATCGAGGCGAAAAAACTGCGCGTAATAGCCGAAACTGGCAGCGATGAGAATGAGTACAGAGAGCGTCAGCCAAGGCCGGTCGAAGACAAGACCGGAATAAAGCCGAGTGAGGTTTTTTTGTAGTGACATGCTTGCTCTCGCGCTAGAACTCAAAAGTTAATGCTCAAAACTGACTGGTCGCCAACCGCTGCAGCTGCTGGTTGGCGAATGTCGACTGAGTCGATACGATGACCGAACTATACGCCGATTAGTCTGCTATTTCGATCTTGGTTCGATCTCGGCGAAACCTCAGCAAGAGAGGTATCCGTCGCCAAGCAGGCTTTCAAGGCGGCTTGAAAACCCTGCAACTTATTGTGACTAATCAATAAAAACACCTAGGCGCAAGTCCGACTAGTTGTTAACCTCGTTATTTGAAAGAGATAGCGTTTATAGACTCAACAGGAGTAGCCCTTACAATGCATAGTTTGCGAATAGTTAGGCCCGCCTCGTTAACAGGTCGGCTCGGGCGCGGTTTGGCGCTCGCAGCGAGCCTGCTTGTCACGCAGGCCGCCCTTTTACCGCAGGCGCTAGCCGAAGACGACTGGCTCCGATCGATCCCAGAATTTGCCCTAAGCGACCAAGCTGGCGTAATCCATGCACTCGGCGAGTACGCCGATCGCGACCTGCTTGTGCTTTATGTACAGGGCGTGGGATGCCCGATCGCACGTATCGCCGTGCCTAGCTACCGCGAAGTGCGAGCCGAATTCGAATCTAAGAATGTCGAATTCATGATGTTTAACTCTAATATCCAAGACAATATTCCGCGCATTGCCCGTGAGGTCGACGAATTTGGTATCGACTTTACGGTGCTAAAAGACGAAGGTCAGGGCCTTGCCAAAGCGCTTGGCGTTGAGCGTACGGCTGAGGTATTTGTCGTCGACCCCAAGACTCGCGAGGTGTTTTATCGTGGACCGATAAACGACAAACTGGGTTACGAGACGCAGAAAAATAACGCGAGCGCACATTACCTGAAAGATGCTCTCAACACTGTGCTAGCGGGTGGTAAGGTCGACATGGATGACGTGCCAGACTCGAAAGGCTGTCTTGTCGCCATTTTCTAATCCGTTCTCTAGCGCCTTTTTATTTATGCCCGTTATGCCCGCGGCTTACAGCGGTTTACCGCGGCCGCAAGACTCAACTAACGCCAACCTCGGCAACGAAGGTGGCTTTGTTACTTGTGTTTTTCGATTTTACTGCTAGATTGCGCGCATGACAGAATCCACAAAGCCCTCGGCAGCCAGACGCCGCAGCAGTTCGCGCTTACTGGCGAGCACCTCGGTTTTCCTCAAACCTTACCTCACTCAGATCGCTATCGCCTCTGTGGCGTTAGTGTTCACAGCCGCACTCACCCTTGGCCTCGTGCAGTATGTGCGACTAATCGTCGATCGTGGCTTTGTCGAAGGTTCAACGGAGTCGCTCAATACCGCCATCATTGGCTTCTTAGTCGTTGCGGTTCTGCAAGCCATTGGCACCTTCGCGCGCTTCTATTGGGTCTCGTGGCTCGGCGAGCGGGTTACCGCGGACATTCGTAAAGCGGTCTACAACCATATTATCAATCTGCATCCTGGCTATTTCGAAGACAATCTCAGCGGCGAAATTCAGTCCAGAATCACGACAGACACCACCTTAATTCAGTCTGTGATCGGCTCCTCGGCGTCGATCGCACTACGTAACCTGCTAATGATGATCGGCGGGACTCTTTTTTTGTTTATCACCAACCCCAAGCTGACGAGTGTCGTGTTGCTCTGCATTCCCCTCGTCATAGGCCCTATTATGTTCTTTGGCCGCAAGGTGCGCAGACTCTCGCGCGATAGCCAAGATGAGATCGCGAATGTGGGCGCCTATGTTGGCGAGAGTATTCAGCAAATCAAGACCGTACAGGCGTATAATCAACAAACACACAATGACGGCGTGTTCTCACGCTATGTCGAAACCGCCTTCGACGTCGCTAAAGACCGAATCTTAATGCGCTCGGTGCTCATTACCATCGTGATGACTCTTGTTTTTGGCGCTCTGGCTGCAATGATCTGGGTCGGAGGCCAAGACGTGATTAGCGGCCGCATGAGCGCGGGAGAGCTTACCGCCTTTGTGGCGTATGCGGTCATCGTGGCGACTGCTGTAGGCGCAATAAGTCAGGTTGTCAGTGAATTACAACGCGCGGCGGGAGCGATGGAAAGGCTCGTCGAATTGCTCGAAGCCGAAAGCCATATCCAGGCCCCTGCAGTCCCTACTCAGTTGCATGGCGCATTCAATGGTCAGCTTGAATTCCGATCGGTGAGCTTTGCCTACCCCTCTCGCCCCGACACTCTTGCCTTAAACGAGGTCTCGCTGACTGTTCGTCCAGGCGAAAGCCTTGCCCTGGTTGGCCCATCGGGCGCAGGCAAATCAACTCTCTTGGACCTCGTTTTACGATTTTATGACCCTCACGCAGGACGCCTTACCCTCGATGGTATTGATGTACGTGACCTCACACCGACGGAACTTCGGAGCCACATCGCTATCGTCTCTCAGCAGCCTGCTCTGTTTACCGGCAGTGTGATTGATAACATCCGCTTCGGCCGTCCCGATGCGACCGTAGAAGAGGTTCGTGCTGCCGCCGAGTCGGCCTTCGCAAGCGAATTTATTGAGTTATTGCCGCAAGGCTACGACAGCTTTCTCGGTGAAGCGGGCGTGCGCCTATCCGGTGGACAGCGGCAGCGGCTCGCCATCGCGCGCGCCATACTCAACGACCCCGAAATTTTGCTTTTAGACGAGGCGACAAGCGCGCTAGACGCCGAAAGCGAGCGTAAAGTGCAACTCGCCCTCGAAAAGCTGATGAAGGGGCGCACCTCGCTGGTTATTGCTCATCGTCTGGCAACCGTGATGAATGTCGACCGTATCGCGGTGCTCGAAAACGGCAGGCTTATTGCAACCGGGACCCATGGCAGTTTGCTGGAAGATTGTGAGCTGTATGCTAATCTAGCGAAACTGCAGTTCGGCGGAGACGCCTAAAACGCAGTGAGGTCAAACGCGCGCGGTGAATCCAGCCTGCTGCTCCGCGCGTAAATACACTCTACACCCAGGGATCGTTTCATCTCCCGTTACACCTTTTTCATCTTTAACACCTATGCCCTGCGCAGCGACCATCCTGTGGCCCTCTTGGCATCGTTTATCCCGCAGAGAGGAACGCTCAGCAATGAACGCCCCCGAACGGCTCGACCCGCTAGTCACCAAAACTTGCTACCTCAATGGCAGCGATCCGGAGAAAAAGCGCGAGGAGATCCGCAGCTATTTCCATCAGACCTTCAGCCTTTACGAAAGCCTTTTCGACTGCCTCGCTAGCGACGACGCCTATTACACTAAGGCGACGCCACTCCGGCATCCGCTGATCTTCTACTATGGCCACACCTCAGTATTCTTCATTAACAAGCTGCATGTCGCCAAACTCATCCCTGAACGCCTCGACCCGCGCATCGAATCGATGCTTGCGATCGGCGTCGATGAGATGTCTTGGGACGACTTGAACGACGCTCACTACGACTGGCCCACGCCCGCAGAAGTATTGGACTACCGCATCAAGACGCGTGACATAGTCGACAACCTGATCTCGTCGGTACCTGTCACCCTGCCTATTGGTTGGGAAGACCCACTTTGGATTGTCATGATGGGCATCGAACACGAGCGTATACACCTTGAAACCTCGTCAGTGCTCATGCGGCAATTACCCCTCTCGCTTGTTAAACCCTCGCCTCTGTTTAAAGACTGTAGCGATTCTGGCGAAGCGCCGACCAACGCGCTGCTGCCGGTGTCCGGCCGTCGTATCGAACAGGGCCGCAGCCGGCGCGACAACGTTTACCGTTGGGACAACGAATATGGCTATCTCGAGACACCGGTAGCCGACTTTAATGCGAGTAAGTATCTGGCGAGCAACGGCGAGTTTCTCGCATTTGTCGAAGACGGTGGGTATGCCACGCGCGATTACTGGGACGACGAAGGCTGGGGCTGGCTCCAGCACAGCGAAGCGCGGCATCCTAGCTTTTGGTCGAAGGCAGAGACAGGGTATCGCTACCGGACTATTACCCGCAAGATCGACATGCCTTGGAACTGGCCGGTAGATGTTAACGCCCTCGAGGCTGCTGCATTCTGTCGTTGGAGATCCGCGAAAACAGGGAAGAACGTTCGCCTTCCGACCGAGGCGGAATGGTTATGCCTGCGCGAAGAGATCGTAAGCGACCAACCAAACTGGAAGTCTGCGCCCGGAAATATTAACCTCGAACACGGCGCCTCTGCCTGCCCCGTCGATCGTTTCGGCACGGTGACGAAACGCGGCGAAGAATTTTTCGATATTGTCGGCAATGTCTGGCAATGGACTCAGACGCCAATCGATGGCCTGCCCGGTTTCGAGGTGCACGAGGTTTATGACGACTTCTCAACGCCGACTTTCGACGGTCAACACAATCTCATCAAGGGTGGCAGCTATTTCTCAACCGGGAATAGCGCGCTCAAAGATTCACGCTATGCCTTTAGGCGACACTTTTTCCAGCACGCCGGATTTCGTTATGTCGAAGGCGAGGAGCCAATTATCACCACAAGCAATCCCTACGAAACCGACGAGCAAGTCTCTCAATACATCGAATTTCATTTCGGTAGCGACTATCACGGCGTCCCTAATTTCGCCGGCGCCTGCGGCACACTCTGCCTAGAATATTTCGCCGCAACGACTGAGAAAAAACAGTCTCGCCGTGCACTCGACCTCGGCTGTGCGATTGGCCGAACGAGCTTCGAACTAGCGCGCGAATTCGACCATGTCGACGGTATCGATTTTTCAGCCCGCTTCGTCTCGGCAGCGACTCAGCTCAAAGAGAACGACAGCAAACGCTACACTATTCGTGACGAAGGCGACCTATTCAGCTTCAAAGAAACTTCTCTCGCTGAACATGGTCTTGCGGAGACCGCACACAAATGCGAATTTTGGCAGGGCGATGCCTGCAACCTTAGCGACAAATTCAGCAATTACGATCTCGTCTTCGCAGGCAATCTGATCGATAGACTCTACGAGCCGGAGAAATTCGTCAGCCGCATTCATGAACTTGTTAACGAAGACGGCTTGCTAGTCATTACCTCGCCTTACACGTGGCTGAGTGAGTTTACCGATCAAGAGAACTGGATTGGGGGATATAAGCGCAACGGCGAAAACTTCACGACCCTCGACGGCCTAAAAGAGCTTCTCGCGCCGCATTTCGACTTAGTAGACGAGCCACGCGACGTGCCTTTCGTTATTCGAGAGACCGCGCGTAAATTCCAACACTCGGTTGCTCAGATGAGTGTTTGGCATAAACGCAAAAAGTAACAGCGCTTAGCGGCAGCACTGATAGAGAGAAACCACAGAACGCACGACAAGAGATAACAACAATGCGGTTTCCAAACTATGAGCTGAGCGAATACCAAGCGCGGCACAATCCCAAGGCGAAAGCGCGCCTTGGCGCCGCTACGCTTGAGTTGATGAGCCTAGACCAAGTGTTGGCACTCGCGACTCCCGAGCAGCGCGGAGAATGGCAGCACCTGACTCTCAACTATGTTTCAGACCGCGGTAGCTCCGAACTGCGCGCTGCGATTGCAACAAATTACCAAGGCCTGACAGCAGACAATGTAGTTGTCTTCTCGAGTGCAACAGAGGCTCTCTTCTGCTGCATTCACGCCGCGGTCGATCATGCCGATCGCTGCACTGTCATCACGCCGTGCTATGAGCCCCTCGCTAAAATCCCCGAATCGATCGGCGCGTCAGTAAAGGCGATCCCTCTGCGGCGCCAAATAGAAGAAACCGCACAGGCGCGCTGGGCGCTCGACGGCGACGAGGCAGCCGAGGCGATTGCGGCAAGCGAACACCTGCTCATTAATTTTCCGCACAATCCCACCGGTGCCTTGATTGATCATGCGCAGCTCGCCACTCTTGTTACACATTGCGAGGCAAGCGGGACACGGTTGATCGCCGATGAGGTGTTTCGGGGATTAGAGCACTCAGAGCACGCGACGCTCGCGCCAGTCGCAACACTCACGGCTCGTGGCGTGAGCATCGGCTCGCTAGCCAAACCGCATGGCGCTGGCGGCGTCCGAATCGGTTGGATGGTCAGTCAAGACATTGCGCTGCTAACGCGGGCGGTGGAGATCCGTCGCACTTTGTCAGTCTGTTCGGGTACCACCGACGAATGGCTAGCACGACTGATACTCGAGCACTCGCAGCCGCTGCGCGCAGCCTCGTTGCAACGGCTAAAGCACCATGTTGGGATAATCGAAGAATCCTTACCCGCCCTAGACGGCAGGCTGACATGGACGCGACCCGAAGCAGGCTGTGTGGCCTTTCCGCTTATCGCTTTGGGAGATGGTTTCGATCAGCGCTGTATCAGCGAGACTGGGATCATGCTGATCCCACAGCGTTGTTTTATTGGTAGCGCTGAGGAAGGCCGCGGTGATGCGCAGATGACGCTAGCCGGCGGCATCCGCTTAGGCTATGGCCTCGCCGACTTCCCTGAGAATTGGGCGCGTTTTGTTGAGTTTCTTGCCCACGCCTAAGCGCTAACACTGTTTACTCGACGAAGGCGCGCTCGATTACGTAATGCGCCTGAATGCCGTGGCGAGACTCTTTAAAGCCCCACGCTTCGATAATGGCACACGTGTCTTTCAGCATAGATGGGCTGCCGCAAATCATAAAACGGTCATCGTCGAGGTTTGGCATCGGTAAGCCAATGTCGTCGAACAGCTTCCCGCTAGACATGGCATCGGTAAGCCGGCCCTGTGTGCGAAACGCTTCGCGCGTAACGGTGGGATAATAGATAAGCTTCTCGCGCACGTCCTCACCGAAGAACTCGTTATTGGGGAGTGTCGCACTGATGAACTCTTCGTAGGCAAGCTCCGACACCTCGCGCACGCCGTGCGTAAGAATAATTTTGTCGTAACGCTCGTATGCCTCGGGGTCTTGAATAATGCTCATGAAAGGCGCGAGACCGGTGCCGGTGCTCACGAGATAGAGGTTGCGGCCAGGCAGCAGATGATCGACGACGAGCGTGCCGGTAGGTTTGCTGCTAACCAAAAGCTCATCGCCCACCTGAATATTCTGCAGACGCGAGGTCAGTGGGCCGTCTTGAACCTTAATACTGAAGAATTCGAGTTCCTCATCGTAGTTAGGGCTAGCGATGCTGTAGGCGCGCATAAGCGGCTTGCCGTCGACGTGCATGCCAATCATGACGAAATGGCCGTTCTCAAATTTCAGTCCCGCGTCGCGCGTGGTCTTAAAGCTGAAAAGCGAGTCGTTCCAATGGTGGACGGCGGTAACGCGTTGCGTGGTGATGGCGGCCAACTGTCTAGCTCCTGCAAGGGGTTTTAGATCGAATAATTCGAATACGAGCGTTAGTACTTGTGAGATTCAAACCAAATAGCGATCATGCACCGCTAAATCGTAAGTGAAGCCCCGAAATCGAAAGAGTGCGGATTATAGGGGCTATCTGCTAGTCCTGCAAAAACCAATAGTGAGGGTTCTTATAACCTATCGGAATATGAGCATCGAAGGGCTCGTCAGCGATAGGGTCTGAATCTTAAAGATGCAACAAAAAGGGAAAACCATGATCGCTTCAGATGGGCCGGGCGCACAGCCGCGCCGAGTTCGCCTCGCTCAGTTTCTAGTCAATTGGCGACTTTTACTCTCTTTGGTTTCGGTTGCGTTCTGCATTCTGCTCGCCACGGTCATACCACAAAGCCAGTTCGATACGTCGCTTGACGCTCTTCTCACCAAAAGCGACCCATTCCTGCCTGAAGTTGAAGCGCTGGAAGCGCAATTTCCGACCACGCTCGAAGTACGCTTTGCACTGACAGCACCGCCGAATGCGACCGTATTCGATCGCCGCGTCATCGATGCACTTAGCGACCTCAAAAAGCGCTACACCGAAATCCCCTACGCCGCGCGCCTAAGTTCGCTTCTGGATTTTTATTCGCCCGAAAGCCAAACACGCTTGTTTCAGTTTTCGATAGACCGCTACAGCCAGGAGGAGCTCGATGCCTTACTCCAGCCCGCACTCAATGACCGCCTCCTCACCAACAGCCTACTCACCGGCGAAGGTCAGCTTACTTTCGCCGTTGTTGCGCTGAGCGTCGATGAGCTTGCAGGAGAAGCGCGCGAACGAACCGCGCTAACTATTCAGGAGTTGCGCGACTCGCTGCGCAATGCGCATCCAGACATCGGCTTTTATGCGATGAGCGACGTGATCCTTCAACAATCGAGCCAAAAGGCAATGCTTGATGATTTGTCACAGCTTCTTCCGTTTGTCATCATTCTCTGTGTGCTAGTTATCTGTTTCTGCTTCCGCTCCATTCGTTTCGGCGCAGGCATCCTCACGCACACGCTCGCCACATGCCTCTGCACGCTCGGATTTCTCGCCTATACCGGCTTTAGTTTTAATAGTATCTCGGTAATCGCACCGCTCATTGTCGTTATCATCGCCGTTGCCAATAGCGTCCATATTATCTCGCTGTTTCGACAGAGCCTCGAGAACGGCGCGAGCAAAAAAGACTCAATGATCGCAAGCCTTGTGCATAATGTGGTGCCTATTTCGCTCGCTGCGCTGACGACCGCAATCGGTTTCGTGTCGCTCCTGCTCTGCTCTTCACCGGCTATTAAGGGCTTCGGCATCATCGTTGGAATTGGCATTGGATTTGGCTTCGTCCTCACACTCACTTTTTTGCCTGCACTGCTAATGCTGCTTGCCCCCAAGGTCGAGGTGATCGCTGAGGGAAGTGAACGACCTTCTTCGTTGCTCACCGAGGTCGTCACTCTTGGAAAGCGCTATGACCGTCCGATATTCTGGGGTTGCTCACTGCTCGCAGTCGTGACACTGGCACTCCTACCGCTTAACGAATCCGACTTTAACCGCCTCGACTTTCTTGGCAGCGACCCCGAGCTGTCGAGCTACTACGATATTGTCGGCGAGAGCATCAACCGAGGTCCGCTTCTTACCTACGGCGTGCAAACTAATAAAATTGACGGCGCCATAGATCCCGACTTTCTCGCTCGACTCGACGACTATTTTAGCTGGGCGCAGCAGCTAGCGGGGGTCGAATCTATCGCGAGTATCGTCGACATTGCCCGCGCCGTGAACCGAGCGCAGCATCAGGACAACCCCGAGTTTTATCGCATACCGGAGGACACCGACGCGGTGGCGAATTCGTTGCTTGCCTACCAAGTGGTGCAGAGCGACGACTTTCCGCTTAAAGACTTCATCACCGAAGACTTTGCGCTAACACGCTTCTTTCTCAACGCCACGCCATCGACTAATAAAGAATTATTGGCAACCGATGCGCTTTTAAGCGAAGAGTTTGCACGTCGTTTCCCCGAGGCGCAGCTGATGCATGGGTCGACTTTGCTGCTGTTCTCGCGCATGGACGAACTGGTCACGGTTGAATTACTGCAGGGCTATTCGCTTAGTCTGCTGCTCATCACGCTCTGCCTCATAGTCGGCTTGCGCAGTGTTAAGTTCGGTCTCTTGAGCATTATCCCTAACCTGTTGCCCGCAACAATCGTCTTCGGGATTTGGGCCATTACCGTGGGCCAAATAAACCCATTCGTTATGATGTTGTTCAGCATCAGCATTGGGCTTGTGGTCGACGACAGCGTGCATCTGCTAAGCCACTACTTACAGCGGCGACGCGAGGGCGTTGAAGGAGAGGTGGCGATGAACGAGGCGATTCTAACAGCCGGCCCTGCCCTGAGTATCACAACGCTCGTTTTGGCGATTGGGGCGACAATATTGATTTGGGCAAACACGCTTTATTTTCAGCAAGCGGCGCAACTTCTCGTGCCGATTGTTGTGTTGGCATTGGTGCTAGATTTATTCTACCTGCCAGCTATTTTACGCAGGTTCGCACCCACTATTTCATGAGCGCAACAGGACTTTAGCCTAGAAAGGCCCGCATCTACAGCCACAAAAAAGCCCGACCCTCTTTCGAGTGTCGGGCTTTCTTTGGCACAAACTCTCTGCTGCGAATTCTAAGCCCTAGCTAAGGCTGCGCAAGCAGGAATTAGTCCCCACCTTGATCGATATATTTCCAGTTAACCGCACCGAAGAACATCTCATCCCAGCTTTGCTGACCCCAAGGAACATCGCGCTCTGGATCTGGGTTTGCTGGGTTCTGCGCCGAGTTATCAAACGCTCCAACCGCTGTAATCTTCGTGCCTGCCGGGACGAACTTAGGCTCCTCGTAGGTGTAGCTGAGCTGCCATGCGTAGTTGTACTGCGCGATGTTAATCAGCTCTTCCTGCGTGCCGTCTGGGTAATCGGCATAGAAACGCATGTATTTGCCGCGGAAGTGCATGTGCGGCAGGAAGCTCTGCAGCTTTGCGTCCTTATTAATCATGATCGTCGCAGTCTGTTCGAAAGCTGGGTCGTTAGCGGGGATAGTTGTCCATGTGTTGGGGAAAATACATGCGCACTGGCCCGACATACGCTCTTCAGGAATCTCGCCTTCGGGGTAGAACCAGAGGCCGATTTCACCCTCGTCAACAGCCTCGCGGCCGGTTGTGGTGTAGTGAAGATTAAGATTGAGCACAGAGCCTGCTTTGAGCAAGCCACCGGTGTTCGGCGGGTTTAGCTGCGGCGTTGCACCCGGAATATACGCAGTGATGCTTGCCTTATCAGGGTTGCCACTACCAAGGAAGCCGCCGCGAGTCTCGCCCGGGAAATCGAGCCGGTTAATCGTGTGGTGCAGCACCGTGCGATCACCCGCAATGTATTGGCTGCCGCGTAGCCAGCGATCCTCGGGAATATCTATGAGCACGGCAACGTCGCGGTAGTCGACTACGCCGGTTGCTGGGACTGACTGAGGCGGCACTTTAATGATGTAGTCTGGTTCACCGAATGCCCACTTAGTCTCAGGCCACGTGAGTTCGGCTAGTGGATCGTTCGCGTCGTCTTTCGGTGCGCCTGCTTCAACCCACGCGATAATATTGCGCACTTCTTGATCTTCGATCAGCATGTCATTGATGAACTCACCAATGTGGCCGTCGATCTGACCCGGCGGCATACGCTTGGTCATTAACACTTCGCGAATCATTGGCGACCAACCTTTGACCATTGTGTGGCTGTCCATTGCGAAAGGCGCGATGCCTCCCTCGCGGTGGCACGAGGCGCAGTTCTCAGCGAGAATCGGCGCGATATCTTGAGAGTAAGAAGGCACGGAAGCCATCTGTTCATAGCTCACCATTGAACCATTAGTCTCAGTCATCGCGACGCTTACCGCTTCGCCAGCGAGGATCTCGTCGATCGCCGCTTGCGCGCCTTCAAGGCTGCCACGGTATTCGACTTCGAAAGAGCTTGGGCTAAACAGCAACACTTCGCCCGTTCGCGCAATACCTAGCTCTTCGGAAATCACGCGCGCATCGTCCATCAATACAGGGATGTCGACGCCATAGTCGGCAAGCTTGGCCTGCACGGCTATGCGGTTGCGCTTACCCATTGGGTTAATCATGAAGAACTCGACGCCGGCGTCTTCGTAACTCGCCTTGAGCTGCGCAAAGGCGGCAACGGCTGCCGCTGTTGCTGCACTATCGTTTGCCTGCACCAGCAGCGCGATGGTTTTGTGATCGTCATACCAGCTCATCGAGTGGTGATAGCCGTCTTGATCGAGAAGCGAGAAATCGCCGACACGATCGGCGGCAAATACCGCACCGGGCAGCGCGCTCGCTAATCCGGCAGCCGCGACTGCTGCAGCGACGAATAAATATGGTTTCTTCACGTCTGACTCCTGTCCTAAATACTGACCGCAATGTGCTGCGGTATGTGGAAAAATTCTTATAAATCAGTTTGCTGACCCGAGAATTTACGAACTAACAGAGGCTAAGTCAATACTGTCACCTGTGACAAATCTAGCCAGCCGAACGCAGCAACGTTTTCAGTGGTTCGAAAAGCGTTGCATTCGCCACCAATATGTCTTGGCTGTAAAATTGGGGGTCTTCGCCTGCAGGTACGTCACCGAAGTGACCGTAGACCGCTCCAGCCTCCTTTGCGATTAGCTGTGCCGCCGCATAATCCCAAACACTCAGGCTTTCATAGTAGCCATCTAGCCTGCCTGCGGCGACGAAACAGATATCCAGCGCAGCAGAGCCTAAGCGCCGAATATCTGCGCACTCAGCCAAAATGACGCTCAGGCGTTTAATCATTGGCTCGAGACCAGTTTTAACATACGGAAAGCCCGTCGCGATTATGGCTCTGTCGAGTCGAGACTCCTGCGCAACATTTATCGGCGAGCCATTTAACGTTGCCCCGCCCCCGCGCTGTGCGGCGAACAACTCGTCACTAAAGGGATTGAACACAACACCGTGCTGAATCAGACCGCCGTCAACAAAAGCGATAGAGACGCCGGACTGATTGAGCCCGTGCGCATAGTTCACCGTGCCGTCAATCGGGTCGATAATCCAGAGCGGGCCTTCTATGTCCTCGACTCGGCCTAAGTCAGGGGAAGACTCCTCCGAGAGTATCTGATGACTCGGGTAGGCGGCACGAATGGCAGCAGAAATGAGATCGTCCGCCGCGATGTCAGCCTGAGTGACGATCTCGATGCCCCCCTTAAAGTTGCGCTCGAGTGGCTCGTTGCGGCGCTTTTCCGCGATTAACGCACCTGCTTGACGCGCGATTTCGAGGGAAAATTCGAATGTTGATTTCATCTATAACCTTTAATCGTGAGGGATAAGTGAGAATATAAACTGCAGTAAAACCAGTTTAGCCGTGGCAAAAGGCTTAATTTGCCGAGTGTAAACCATTTGGAAGCTAGATATAGTCGCGAGTGTGCACTAAGCTGAATACCTAACTTGTAAACCACCTGAGACAGTTATGGCCTTTTCCGGATGGGGTAGATACCCAACTTTAGAGTCGCGGCTATTCGAACCTGTTTCGGCCTCTGAGATCGAAGCCAGTCTGGGCAGTTCAGAGCCCTGGGGCACCCCAGTTATCGCCCGCGGGGCTGGCTGCAGCTACGGCGACAGCGCGCTGGCCGAAACACTCATTAGCACGCGCTATCTCGATAACTTTTCTAGTCTAACCACCTCAGCGTGCGGTCACACTGTGCTGCGCTGCGCGTCGGGCATGAGCCTCAAGAATGTACTCGAGACAATAATCCCAAAAGGCCTGTTTTTGCCAGTGCTACCTGGCAACAAAGGCGTGACCATTGGCGGCGCTATCGCGGCTGACGTGCACGGAAAGAACCACCATATCGATGGCAGCTTCTGTGATCACGTCGAGTCCTTGCGGATGCTGCTTGCATCAGGCGAGATTATAGACTGCCACCGCGAATCTAATGCCGAGCTTTTTCACGCGACCTGCGGCGGCATGGGGCTGACGGGAATAATCCTCGATGCAGCAATCAAGCTCACGCCTCTATCCTCGCTAGATATTGCTCAGCGTTCTCTTGTCGCGGGCAACCTTCAAGAATGTATGGATTTGATGGACGAACACAACCACGCGAAGTACAGCGTCGCATGGATAGATTGCCTTGCAAGGGGCGCTGCACAGGGTCGCTCGGTGTTATACCTTGGCGAACACGTTAACGAGCAAGACGCTCGAGAGAAATCCAAGCCGGGACGAACAGGACTTCGTGCTATTCAACGCAGCGAGCTCAACATCCCCTTCGATGCGCCGTCATTCTTACTCAACAAATACACGATGGCTGGTTTTAATAGCCTTTATTACGCGATGCAAAAGAATCACAGAACACCCGAACCGATAAACTACGACGCTTTTTTCTTTCCGCTCGAGAGATTACGCAACTGGAATCGGCTTTACGGCGCTAAGGGATTTCTTCAGTATCAGCTCGCACTCCCTCAAGAGTCCGCGCACGCCGGAATCAGCGCCATACTGAGCTGCGCCTCGCAGGCAGGCAAAGGGTCATTTCTCTCGGTGCTCAAAAAGTTCGGCAAAGCCAATAGCAACCTCCTCTCGTTTCCGATCGAAGGCTATACCCTCGCGCTTGATTTCAAATATGAAGCGTCGTTATTTCCCTTGCTCGAGCTGCTCGACACCCTCGTTCTCGACCACGGGGGCCGGCTCTACCTCGCCAAAGATGCGCGCATGAGCAAAGAGTGCTTCCGGCAGTCCTATGGTCAATGGGAGCGATTTGCCGAGCTTCGGCAGAAATTCGACCCCAAGGGCCACTTCTCCTCGTTGCAGTCACGAAGGCTCGGACTAGGCTAATGCGGACACTCTCAGCTACTCAACCCTAGTCGAGTCCTGTAAAGTCTGCCTAATAAACCTCTGCGAGCCCAACTCTTATTCATGAATATCCTCTTGATTGGCGCCAACTCGGCTATTGCCACAGCCATGGCTCGTCTTTATGCACTCGACGGCCACAGCCTCTTTCTGGTTGGGCGAGATTTGCTTAAGCTTGAAGCTCTACGCGACGACCTCGTGGTTCGCGGAGCCGAGAAAGTCGCTTTGTTGGAATTGGATATCACCCATACTGCGCGTCACCCTGAACTTATAGAAAGAGCTAGCACCAACTTTGGCAGTGTCGATCTCGCCTTGATTTGCCACGGCCTCCTGCCTGACCAGGCGAGCTGCGAGCGCGACTTCGTCGCACTTAAGGCGAGCCTTGAGGTGAATGTAATCAGCACACTGTCGCTGCTTGTCGAGCTGGGTAACTATTTAGAAACACAAGGGGGCGGCACGCTCGCAACAATTACCTCGGTGGCGGGCGATCGCGGCAGGCGCAGTAATTATGTGTATGGAGCGAGCAAAGCGATGATCTCGACTTTTCTCGAAGGACTGCGAGGCAGGCTTCATAACAGCGGTGTTGCGGTTATCGACATACGCCCCGGCCTTGTCGACTCGCCGATGACTCGCGACCTAAAGAAAGGCCCCTTATTCTCATCGCCCGAGCGAGTCGCTCGTTGCATAGTGACGGGCATAAAAAAGGGGCGTCCGACGATCTACGCGCCCGGCTATTGGCGCCTCGTGATGTTTGTTGTGAAAGCGATACCGCAAAAACTCTTTAAACGACTCAGGTTCTAAGAGGCTCGCCGTCGCTTATGCCGCCTACTCCAACCACGCCTCTTTTCGTCGACCTCGATGGCACCGTGCTGAGATCAGACTTATTGTTTGAATCGGTGCTTTGGTTATTACGCCACAAGCCATGGGTTCTATTGCTGGCGCCTTTCTGGCTAATGCGCGGGCGCGCACGCCTGAAGTTCGAGGTCGCCAATCGCGCGCAACCGATTATCGAAAGCCAGCCACGCAATCCCGAGTTCGACGCTTTCCTGCGCGGCGAAGCCGAACGAGGACGCGATCTCATTCTGATTTCTGCAAGCGATGAGCGGCTAACAAGACTCGTCGCCAATCACGTTGGCCATTTCGTCGATGCCATAGGTAGCGACGAAAACACGAATCTCAAGGGGCATAACAAGCTCATTCGAATTCGACATCTGTGCGGCGACAGTGCGTTTGCCTACGCAGGCGACTCAGCAGCTGATCTGGTGATTTGGCAGCATGCCGAGCAGCGCATTACAGTTAACGCGTCAAAAGAAATTCGTACGCAGCTTGCGAATCATCAACCGGTAAGCAGAGAAACGCTGCACTTTGATATTCCGGGCTCGAGCTTACGCGCGTTTTGGCGCGCACTGCGCCCGCATCAATGGCTGAAGAACAGCCTGTTGTTTCTGCCGTTACTGCTGTCGCATCAAGCAGATGATCTACCGCTACTTTTCGCTGCTTGTGTAGGCTTCATTAGCTTTAGTCTTTGTGCATCCAGCGTCTATCTGCTTAACGACATGCTAGATCTCGAAAGCGACCGCCAACACGTTAGCAAACACAAAAGACCCTTCGCATCCGGCGATCTTTCTTTGCGTGTTGGCTTCGTCGCAGCGCCTCTCTTACTGCTCGCTTCGTTTGCGATAGCGGTAAGTTTGCCTGCCTCTTTTATCCTCGTACTCACCGCATATTGGATTACGACGCTTCTCTATAGCCTGTATATCAAATCGTATTTTCTGCTCGATGCCGTCGTATTGGCCGGCTTATTTACACTGCGCATCGTTGCTGGGTCTGCCGCTATTGGCGTCGTCACCACCGATTGGTTGCTCGCGTTCTCGCTGTTTCTCTTCTTCGGCCTCGCGCTAGTAAAACGCCATGCCGAATTAATGAATCTGCAAAAGGCAGGTAAACTTGCGAGTGCGGGACGCGGCTATAACGTGCGACATTTGGCCCTCATTCGCCGCCTAGGCAGCGCTGCCAACCTTGCAGCGATCGCCGTTTTCGCAGTTTACGCGCTCGTACCGTCTACCACTCAGCTTTACAGCAAGCCACTTATTTTACTCGGCGTTTGCCCGCCCATGATCTATCTCGTGCTTAGGCTCTGGCGAATCGCGCGCGCGGGACAATTGCAAGAAGATCCTGTGCGGTTCGCGATGCAAGACCTACGTAGTCAACTATTACTGGTGGCCTGCGCACTGATAATTTGGCTCGCGATTTAACGAGCGCCTCCTTACCGAATCTACCCCTAAAGAATCAGGCCACGATCAGGAATGAATCCGCGATCGGATTCCAACGGCTTGGCCTGTCGATGGGCGTCACCTTCATTGTTGCTGTCACGCGCGGCTCGAGCGCCTGCGCAAATTCCTCGACGCGACCGAAGTCGGGATCTAACCATTTGTCTATAAGCTCTTTGTTATTCATGTCGAGCATGAGCGGCAGGGACTTAGGGTGAATATGCTGCCACTGAGGGATAAGCGGCGGCAGCGTAACGATGGACGCACCGAACACCGACTCGCCTGTCTCTTGATTAACGTATTGTCTATACACACCACCAAAAGCAATCGCTGCGTCTTCGAGTTCGATTTTATGGTACGTTTTTTTATCGCCTAATCCTTCCACGAAGGCGCTTGCCGGAATGATGCAGCGCGTTTCTCGAAACGGCGTGTAGGCAGCCGAACGCGGCAAATCAAGCTTGTCTGAGCGAGAGTTGAAACTTGCGTATTTGTAGTTTGGCGCCAGGCTTGAGGGATCAAGCAGCAGCCACCAGGTCGCCTCGCTTACTTGACGACTTTTTTGTCCTTCGGCATTTCTTCGTTCTAGAACGATTGCAATCGGACCGCCTGGCGCGATATCAGCGCGGAAATTATGGGTAGGCATTGGCACACCCAGCAGCGCGCAAAGCAGCTGCACCTGAGGACTATCGATTAAATTAAAACGACCACACATAGTTGACCTCCGAAATTACGCCACGCCGCGGTTTTGTCGTGCATGCAAGCCGACATTGTCATGCCAACCTCGAGAATTTAAGCCTTGGGGAAGACGCGGGTCTCTATACCTTTTGGCCGCACTGGGTTTTAATGTAAGCAATAAAAATAAAGGAGCCGCTATGACACCTGCCAAACTTGTCAACACATTGCGCCGCGTATTTAGCCTCTGCTTTTCGCTCGCTATTCTAGTCTGTGTGATCAGCTTTAATCAGAACACGGCGCGCGCAGCAGAGGCAAACGGCTTTCGCGCTCGGCTCTCGCCTATGCCGACCACCCCTCAGACGAAAAACACCATTACCGGCAGTGGTGAGGTACTCGTCTCTCTTGCAGGTAATACGCTCACGCTCACAGGCGCGTTCGCCGGCATGAGTTCGGTCGCGACGATGGCGCATATTCACAACGGCCCTCCTGCGCAGCCCGGTCCAGTTGTCGCCGCACTTACCGCAACCGAGGCTATGGATGGCGAGCTAACTGCCAAGATCGAGCTTACGGATGAACAGCTTATGGCGCTTAAAGAAAACGCACTCTATGTGCAGATTCATAGCGCAACCAATCCTGCGGGTGAGTTACGTGGCTGGTTATTCGCACAGCCCTAACGCTCAATCTATTAGACTTTTTAGAAGCGAGAACAGACATGAAAATGCAAAAGTCACGCCTCAGACCTCTTCCTCTGCGTAACGCTTTGCTCTCTGCAGCCGTGGCGCTTGGTGTAGTTGCCTGCGGCCAAGAGTCAACGCAGGCGCCCACGTCAACAGCCATTCCTACGGCGATGACCAGTGCATTTTCCGATCAGGCTGCGCTGGGTGCAGGCAAGTTCGCGGCTAACTGCGCAGCGTGCCATGGCGTGAATCTTGAGGGCACCACACTGGGCCCACTGCTTTCGGGTAGACCGTTTCTACAGCGCTGGGGTGACCGCACGCCCAGCCTGCTGTTCAGTAATATTAAAGCGAATATGCCTCCCGGTGGCAACGAAGGCATAAGCGACGCAGACTATCTCGCCATTACCGCACATATACTCGATACCAACGGCGTCGATGCAATCACCGCAGCGCTTACAGCCTCGACAGACTTCACTATCGCCGACAATGCCTCCGAGCTTGTTGCTAATCGTCAGCGAAGCGAGCCTCCGGCACCCGAGGGAATTACTGTCGCCGGCAATGTCGATGACTACTCACCTTTTGTGCCAGTGACAGATGCGATGCTCGAAGCGCCAGATCCCGCCGACTGGCCGATGATACGTCGCAGCTACGACGCGCACAGCTTTAGCCCGCTCGATCAAATAAACACCGCAAATGTCGACAGCCTCAGCCTCGAATGGGTGTGGAATATGCACGAAGGCGATTCCGAGCCTTCGCCTTTGGTCTACAAGGGAATCATTTATCTCATCAATCCTGGCAATGTCATTCAGGCTCTGGACGGCAAAACAGGCGAGCTGATTTGGGAAAACTGGGCTGGCCCTGCGAATCGTCAAGACATGCGTAATATCGCTATCTATAACGACAAAATTATTCAGGCAACAACCGATGCAAGACTCATCGCACTCGACGCGCGCACGGGCGAACAAGTTTGGGAAACGGCGGTTGCCGACAACACCCAGGGTTTCGAAAACTCGAGCGGACCGATCGTTGCCGACGGTCGCGTTATCCTCGGACTTGCAGGCTGCGCGCGCTATATTAAAGACGACTGCTACATCAGCGCACACGACGCAAACACCGGCGAACTCGCTTGGCGTTTCAACACCATAGCCAAGGCAAATGAACCCGGCGGTGATACGTGGGGCGAGCTCGATGACATCTTTCGTGCAGGCGGAGAAACGTGGATAACCGGCAGCTATGACCCCGACCTCAAACTTACCTACTGGGGCACTGCTCAGCAAAAACCTTGGGTGCCAGTAAGTCGGCACTTAACCATAAACGACGAAGGCCTTTTCACTAATTCAACCGTTGCCATAAATACCGATGACGGCACACTTAACTGGCACTTCCAGCACGTGCCCGCCGAGGCTCTCGATCTGGACGAAGTATTTGAGCGCGTGCTCGTTAACCGCGGGGGCGAAAAGCTCGTCTTCTCGCTCGGTAAATACGGCATCCTGTGGAAAAGCGACCGCGTCACAGGTGAGTTCAAAGGCTATAAAGAGACGGTTTTTCAGAATGCCTTCACCGATATCGACGCCGTCACCGGGCGCGTAACTTATCGCGAGGATATCCAAAACGCCAAACTCAATGAGTGGACGTCGGCGTGTCCGAGCAGCGCCGGCGGGAAAGACTGGCACTCGATGACCTATCACGAGCCTAGCGGCCTGATGATCGCACCTCTTAGCCAAACCTGCTTAGAAAACGCGGCGCGCGAAGTCGCCCTCGTGCAGGGCGGTGGAGGTTTGGCGGCGAGCCGAAAGTTTTTCGAGATGCCAGGCACCGATGGCAACCTTGGGAAAATCGGCGCGTATAATGTCGACACCATGGAAGAGGTTTGGAGTCACCAACAGCGCGCGTCTTTTCATACAGGGACTATGTCGACCGCGGGCGATCTCGTCTTTGTTGGCGACTTAGATCGACGCTTTAAGGCGCTTAACGCACGCACGGGGAAATTACTGTGGGAGACACGCCTCGGCACCTCCGTTCAGGGTCATCCTGTGAGTTTTGCAATCGACGGCAAACAATATATTGCTGTAACGAGCGCCGTTGGTGGAACAAGTCCGCGCACTGTGCCCGACGTGATCGCGACCGAAATCACCTATCCGCGCTGGGGCAACGCACTCTACGTGTTTAGCCTTCCTGGAAACTAATTATGAGCGAAGAAGAGCAGCACGAAGTCGAAGAATCTATCGGTCCGGTAATAGGCCAGATCGAATGGCTGGACCTAACCGTTAATGATGCCTCACGGGTAAAGAATTTCTATTCGTCGGTGGTTGGCTGGAAATCCGACGATGTAGACATGGGCAGCTACAGCGACTACAGCATTCACACCCCCGAAGGCAGAGATACCGTCGCCGGTATCTGCCATGCCCGTGGTCCCAATGCTAATCTGCCAAGCCAATGGCTAGTTTATGTGCGCGTTGCTTCGGTGCAAGAAAGCGCCGACACTTGTAAGCGTCTAGGCGGCGAAGTACTCGACGGCCCGCGGCGCATGGGTGGCAGCAATTTCTGTGTGATCAAAGATCCGGAAGGGGCAGTCATGGCGTTGCTGTCCAACTGAATTGCCGACTTCTTACTCACAGGCGTCGCGGTTAACCGATAAAGGAAGTAGACGATGATGGGTACACTTGAACATATTTATCTCGTTGCCGAAAAGCGCGGCGAGACCGAGGCGCGTGAGAAAATCGAGTTAGAGGCGGGGCTTGGCATCGTAGGTGATCGTTATCATACCTATGCCAAAAGCTGTCTCGCTGCCGAAGACCCTGTGCCTGAAAACCACCTTAGCCTAATCGATAAATCGGTACTCGATGACTTTCTCGCCAACCAAGCGAAAGACTCAGGCTTAGAGTACGCCGACTTTCGTCGCAGTCTAATTACCAGTGGCGTTGACCTCAATGCGCTGGTAGACAAAGAATTTATGGTGGGCACTGCACGCTGCCGCGGCATCGAATTGTGTGAGCCCTGTGCGTTCCTCGCAGCCACCGTGCATAGAGGCGTATTACCCGGCCTCGTCAATCGTGGCGGCCTTCGCGCGATTATTATTAAAAGTGGCAGCGCTGAAATCGGCTCGGCTGTTACCGAAGTCTAGAAATAGACTCACGGCAAAATGACCGCACCAAATTCACATCCTCAAGGATGAGTGAAGAGCAGCAGGAGTACTTGAATGAACACCGTGATTTGGCTTCGAAAGGGACTGGCCCGCAGGCCGCTTTGGATGAACGCAATTCTGCTCTTCTGCGTCTATATGACGTTTATTTACTTGCCGTGGGACATTTTCATCAAGCCTCTAAAGGTCGATCAAGAAGTGTGGTTTGGGGTTCTATTTACCGGCTGGGCTGCCAAAGCTGGCGCATTGCTTCATTGGTTTGTCTACGGCGCTGGCACGCTGGGCTTGTGGCGCATGCGCAGTTGGCTGCAGCCGTGGATGAGTCTATATCTGTTGCAGATTGCGTTCGGCATGGCCTACTGGGGATTAACCGATCCGCGCGGCAGTAACGAACCCACCGCGCTGTTAATAGCTATTCCTTTTATAGGCCTCGCTTACGCTGCATGGCGATCTCGGCATCGATTTAGTGCGCTGTGATTTTCTGACGATAGTCTCGCGACTTCCAGCTAGAACCACTTCCAGCGCTTAAAAAGCAAAATCTGCAGTGCAACAACCACTGAGAGAAAGCCACTAAAAACCCAGAACGCTGAGGGGTCATCGACACCAGGCACACCGCCGACATTAATACCGAGTAATCCGGTTAAAAAACCGAGTGGCAAGAATACCGCGGCAATGACCGACAAAAGATACAGGTTCTTATTCATCTTGTCGGACAGGGCATTGGTGAGTTCGTCTTTTACTATTTGCGCTCGCTCGCGAATAGAATCGATGTCCTCGATATACCGAATGACGCGATCCAAAGACTCTTGTAGTCGCCTCTTATGCAATTCGCTCAGCCAAGGCATGTCGGATACCCGCAGCGCGGCAATCACGTCGCGCTGCGGTGCGATATAGCGTCGAAACACAATAGCCTGTTTTCGGATATCGGTAATCTGAGAGCGGTACTTTGTATCGGCCGCTTCCATTACACGCTCTTCGGCATCGTCAAGCAGTTCGTCCAGCTCGGTGAATACCGGCTCCATGCGTTCGAACAATCGGCTTGTTAATTGTGTAATAAAGTCCCCTGCGTTATGCGGGCCGACTCCTGCTTCAATCCTCTCGCGAAGATCGGTCACCGCTTTGAGACGACGCTTGCGCACGCTTATTATTTTAGAACTATCGATCCAAAGTCTTATCGAAACCATGTCCTCTGGTTCGGCATCGGCATTAAGGTTAACACCGCGCAGTATCAACAGCGTGCCTGTATCGAATTCCAGTATGCGCGGCCGTGTCTCTTCGGCAAAAAGCGCGTCGAGCGTAAGAGGATCAAGAAAGGTAAGTTCGGCGTCCGCCCACTTCTTCGAGCTAGCATCGTTGATGTCGAGATGCACCCACGTGAGGTCGCTGCCCGCTAACGCCGCCTTTATTCGTGCCGAAGCGTCTTCATTGGCAGTGATTCCACTCGTTGGCAGTCCCTCGCTGTCGAGTCTTATTGGCAGTAGCGATTTTGCTTCTCCGCCTTCGCGTATCTGGTACGCATAGATAATTCCGCTGCAGTCGACCATGCTTACCCTTCCTTGCTCGGCGTCGCTTCACCCGATCCGTTAAAACTTAGCGGCCCTTTAATATGGAGATCACGCTGAGGGAATGGAATTTCGATGCCATTGTCTTTGAACTTACGCCAAATAGAGAACATGACCTCGCTTTGCGTCGGCCAGCGTCCCAGTGTTACATCCTCAACCCAAAAATGCAGGGTAAAATTGACCGAGCTATCGCCGAAAGAGCGCAGAAAACAGGCCGGTTCCGGTGCAATGGCACACCGCGGGTTCTCTCGCGCAGCGGCGAGTATCAGGTCGTGAGCTAGGTCGATATCGCTGTCATAAGAGACCCCCAACTCGATCTCGATGCGGGCGCTCGAGTTGGAGAATGTCCAATTGACCACGCGGCTTGTAATGAGGTCTTCATTAGGAACAAGAATTTCTTTGCTGTCGAATGTTTCAACCAATGTGTAACGCGCACTGGCACGCCGAATATAACCAAAAGTGCCGTCGGAGAGTTCGATAAGATCACCCTCCTCGATCGATTTCTCCATAAGGAGAATGAGGCCAGAGATGAAGTTGGACGCAATTTTCTGCAAGCCAAAGCCGAGCCCGATACCCACCGCGCCACTGAAGACCGTAAGCGTAGTGAGGTCGATACCGACAAAATCGAGCCCGACAAGAAAGGCAACGAGGTAAATAACAATCTGTGCAAGCTTCAGAACCAAGGCGCGGTTTGCCGCGCGCATGCTCTGGATTCCGGAAATTCGATGCTCTACGGTGTCGACAATTATCGCCGTTGTCCAAAACACCAGCGCAATCGCAATCATAGAACTCAGCAAGGTATAGGCCGAAAAACCAAAACTGCCGATACGCAGTGTAAGCGCAGGCGTATCGAGCACTTGGCGCACCGTGTCGAAATAGCCTAAATAGGTCGCGACAACGATCGAGATGAGCCCTAAAAAGAGCAGCCACTTAGCGGCGCGGCGCCCCGGCTTTACGATTTTTAACCAGATATTAGCCATGGAGTTACGATACTCACCTTATTTAGCTACAGATTCGAGAATTTCTATCTTAAGCATGCCACCGCTAGGGTAGAATGCGCACTCTTTTAATTATGCCCATTTCGCTAGCCTAGAAGTCAATTCAACTATGCCTCTCCTCAGACTCGACAAAGCTTCCCTTAACTTCGGCACACACGTGCTATTAGATGAGGTTGACTTCGAAATTAAACGCGGCGCCCGAATTGGCCTCCTTGGCCGCAACGGGGCCGGCAAGACTACCTTAATGAAAGTTATTGAGGGAATCATGGGGCTCGATGGCGGCGAGCGCTGGCTGCGCCCCGGCGTTAAGGTGGCATGGCTAGAGCAGAGCCTGCCCGATGCCGACGATCAGACTGTGTATGATCTCGTTGCCGACGGCCTTGCTGAGGTAGGCGATCTGCTGAAACAGTATCACCACCTCACCTCCAATTATGAAGACGCCGACATGGCTCAACTCGAGCGTGTCCAGAGCGCTCTCGAAGCAAAAGATGGATGGAGCCTGAGCCAAAAGGTGGACACCGTCATCTCGCAGCTCGACCTGCCGGCCGACAAGCTGATGAAAGAGCTTTCGGGCGGCTGGCGCAAACGAGTAGCCCTCGCCCGCGCTCTAGTGCGCGAGCCGGAGCTTTTGCTTTTAGACGAGCCAACTAACCACCTCGATATTCCAGCGATCGAATGGCTCGAGAAGCAGCTGCAGGATTATCACGGTGCGCTCATGCTTATTACCCACGACCGCAGCTTCTTGCAAAATGTTGCGAACAAGATTGTCGAACTCGACCGCGGCCATCTCTACCAATTCGAAGGCACTTTCGAGCGTTTCCTGCGCTACCGTGCCGAGCAGCTTGCCGCAGAAGAGTCGGCCAACAAACTCTTCGATAAAAAGCTCGCCGAGGAAGAGGTGTGGATAAGACAGGGCATTAAGGCACGCCGAACTCGTAACGAAGGCCGCGTCCGTGCGTTAGAGGCGATGCGCAAAGAGCGCAGCGATCGCCGCGTACAACAGGGCAAGGCGAACTTTCAGGTTAGCAGCGCAGATCGTTCGGGCAAGATCGTCGCCGAGCTTACTGACATTACCCAACGCTTTGGCGACAAGCTGGTAATCAACAACCTCTCCACCACCGTTATGCGCGGCGACCGCATCGGTCTGGTCGGCGCTAACGGCGCTGGAAAGTCGACGTTGCTCAAAATTTTGCTAGGCCAGCTTGTGCCAACCGAAGGCAAGGTCAAGTTAGGCACTAAACTCGAGGTTGCTTATTTCGACCAGCTTCGCGAACACTTAGACCTTGAGAAAAACTTAATCGACAACGTCTGCGGCGGACAGGAATACATAGAGATTGGTGGCAAGCGCAAGCATGCGATCAGCTACCTAAGCGACTTTTTGTTTACACCGGACCGCATCCGCACGCCTGCCAAGGCGCTGTCGGGCGGCGAACAGAATCGCGCGATCCTCGCGAAAGTGTTTAGCCGACCCGCGAACATTCTTGTTTTGGACGAACCGACTAACGACCTAGACATCGAAACGCTCGAACTGCTCGAAGACCTGCTCTTAGGGTTCGATGGCACCGTGTTGCTCGTGAGCCACGATCGGAAGTTCATGGACAATGTCGTTACCTCGATTATGGTATTTGAGGAGGACTCAAACGTGCGCGAATACGTTGGCGGCTACAGCGACTGGGTTCGCCACGGTGGCAATTTGAGCGACTTCGCCGCGCCGCAGACTGGCTTCTCATCGGGGGCGATCGACAGCTCTGCAGCCGCTGCCGAAGCCTCGCCTGCGGTCAGTAAAAAAGAGTCTGACGCTAATGTCAGCGCTCCTTTGAACGCGCCTTTAACCGCGCCTAAGGCCGCCCCCAAAAAGAAACTAAGCTATAACGAAAAGCGCGCGCTCGAGGCCGCGCTTAAGCGTATCGATGAGTTCGAAGCGCAGCAGGTCCAGCTCGAAGCGCTTATCTCAGACCCTAAATTCTACGAGGGCGAGTCCGAAAAAGTGAACGAGACCCTGAAGGAAGTCGCGGCCGTCGCTGACGCGCTCGCCCAGGCCTATGCCGACTGGGAAGCGTTAGAGGGCTGAGCCGCGACCAGTTTTCCGTCGGTGTAGTCACGAATCGCCTGATGAATCTCATCGGCCGTATTCATAACAAACGGCCCGCGCTGCACGATCGGCTCGCCAATTGGCTTGCCTGAGATAACCAATAAGCGGGTGTCTGCGTCGGTTTCGATGACCAGCTCACCTGTTAAACTCAGGCGCGCGAGATTTCCTGCCTTTATCGAGTAGGAATCTGAGCCGATCTGAAGCGCACCTTCGTAAACATACACTAGCGCTGTATGGCCTTCTGGAACGTCGACTAAAAGCGCCTGAGCCGGCCCGACAGCAATGTCCAAATAGCCCGGTTCGGTCGCAAGACCCGCAATCGGCCCGCTCACCGAAACGCCGTTGAGCGTTAAGCCACCGGCAATCGCTTTCACATGAATCCCGCCGATTTCGTAATGAGGGATCGATGCGGCAGCAAGCTCGGTGTAGCTTGCAGGCGTCATCTTCTCGCTCGCGGGCAAATTCACCCAAAGCTGAAAACCTCGCATCCGTCCCTCAACCTGTTTGGGCATTTCTGAATGAATAACGCCCGAACCCGCCTTCATCCATTGCACGTCGCCGGCCATCAGCTGGCCCACATTGCCCATGTGATCTCGATGCTCCATGTGCCCTTCGAGCATATAGGTCACCGTTTCGAACCCGCGATGTGGATGCGATGGAAATCCACCGATGTAGTCGCTCGGATCGTTCGATCCAAATTCGTCGAGCATTAGAAAAGGGTCGAAGCGCGCGAGGTTGCCGCCGCCGAAAACCCGCTTGAGTCGCACGCCATCACCGTCGCTCGCACTTTGGGCGACCAGCACCTCTTCGATCTTTCTGCGCTCTGTTTTGTTAATAGTTGTATCTGTCATCACCCTCTCCAACACCTACTAACTCTAATCAGCAGGCTTTTTCATGTATGTGAGCACTTACTAATTACTAGAATGCGCGTTACGCAGCAATCTGGCTTATCGCCTTTCGCGCTGCTGCCAAGCCGGCGGCACGTGGCTCATCCCCCATACTCAGACCATCGGCGCTTATAAATTCGATATCAGTAATACCAACGAAATTTAAAATCAGCTTCATATATGGACGCATGAAGTCGCTTCCACCGGCCTCATGCTTACCGCCAAGCGCACCGACTAAATAGGCTTTTTTGCCAGACAACAGCCCGACCGGGCCTGTGTCGGTATACTGAAATGTCACGCCCGCGCGCGCCACGTGATCGACCCAAGCCTTCAGCATCGAAGGGATAGTAAAGTTATACATCGGCAGCGCGATGACCAGTGTGTCAGCTTGCATCAGCTCGTCGATTAATTGATCAGCGAACGCCACAGCCTCAGTCTGTTCAGCGCTTCTGGCCTCTGCCGGGGTGAACAGTGCACCTAAGCGGGCGCCATCTAAATGAGGGATAGGCTGCTTGCTAAAATCGCGTTCGATCAACTCAATGCCGCCCGACGCCTGCGCGAGACGCTCGACAATCTCGTGGCTTAGCTCGCGGCTTACACTGTTGTCACCCGTAATACTGCTGTTTATCTGTAATACCTTATTCATTGCTTGCTCCTGCTGATTAATTATCGAATGCGCTAGGTTGAAAAGATAATAAGTCAAAAAATAGGCTTAAAAGCGCAATTTATTGCTATTATTAATCAAATTATTTGATGTATTGACTCTTCTACTCTCTCGGAGAAACACGTTGACTCCTAAAATAACGCTCGAGCAATGGCAGACTTTTCGCTGTGTCGTTGATGAAGGCTCGTTTGCTCGCGCCGCTGAGGCGCTGAACAAAAGCCAATCGAGTATTAGCTACGCGATTGGTCAGCTCAACGCGCAGCTGCCTCAGCCTGTATTGCGAATCGAAGGCCGCCGCTCGGTGCTCACCGAGGCGGGGAAAGTCTTGTACCGCCATGCCGAACAACTTCTTAAACAGGCAAGCGACGCGGAGGCTGTTGCGCGTTCTCTCGCCATGGGCTTCGAGTCTGAGGTCACCATCGCTATCGATTCTTTGCAAGATGTTGGCGCGCTTGCCTCCTCCTTCGCTAGGTTTTCAGATCAGTTCCCACACACGCGGGTGCGCGTGCTCGAGACTACTCTGTCGGGTACTACCGAGGCGCTGCTTGAACGCAAAGCCGATCTTGTCATTACGCCCGAAGTCCCCGTTGGCTACTCGGGTCAATCTCTGCGCGGTGCTACGCTAATTCCTGTGGCGGCACCTAATCACACACTTTGCTTCAGCCGCAGTGACGTGTCCGAAACTGAGCTGCGCAGCCACCGCCAACTCGTACTGCGAGATTCGGGTTCGCGGCGCAATGTCGACGCCGGCTGGTTACAGGCTGAAAAGCGTTGGACGGTGAGTCATTTCGCGACCAGCATAAAACTCCTCAAAAGTGGGCTTGCCTTCGCCTTTGTGCCCAAAGAGTGGATAGAGGATGAACTGAAAACCGGGTGTCTGATACCAATTCCGCTGAGCGTATCGATGGATAGACACGTACCCCTTTACTTACTGCTCGCCGCTACACACGCGGCGGGCCCCGCTACGCTTGGACTAGCTGACATTATGATCGCCGAGCTCGGCAACTAATCTACGCTTGATCTACAGCTAATCAGGCCAAAAGTCCGCTGTTTAGCTTGGCGCTTTTCATCGCTGCTCATTCAGTTTAGATTAAGTACAACTAGGTAGACTCAAAGTCGAGGCAAATCAATGCACTCACCCTAAGGAGTCGTTTCTATGCGTAAATTATCTTTTCGCGCGAAAGCGAGCATCGCCATCCTGATGGCCGTCATGCTGATTGCAAACGCAAACTTAGCCTTTGCCGACGACAGGGGCGATCGACGCGGCGGCAAATTCGACAAGCCAGGCTTTACGCGACATAGCGATCGAGGCGGCCGCGGCCACTATAGCAACCACACGCAGAGAAATGACGGTCGACGGGACGGCGACAATCGACGTAATAATCGGCGCGACAATCACTTCGACGGCAGCAGTTTCTTAGGTGGCATCGTATTAGGGTCGATATTGAGCGCTAACCAGGCTGGTGTAAACCGGCACTATGCGGGCAACTCTCACAACTCTCACAACACGCTTCACTACGGTGGCTACTTCGATCGCCGCTTCGACTCCAGACGTCGGACAAATTTTCGGCACCCTAGCCACTATTCGTCCTTCGGTTACTCGGTCAGTCCCTTATTTAGCAGCGGCTATGGCCGTGTGAGTCCGCGGGTCGGCAGAGTAGTGGCAGGCAGAGCGACAAATACTGTGGTTTATCAAACGGTGATCAACCCTGCGTCACTCATCACAGAAGCACCAATCCGTCTGACCGAGCCCACGCGCCGACTATTGATAGATCTTGAAGGAAATTGCTTCGATGTAAGCCGCGACAGCTTAGGCAATGAGGTTCGCCTCCAACTCGAACCTGCTCAGTGCGGCCTGTAAAACACTGCTGATTCGGCGCCTTTGCTCGCGCTATACTCCGATCGAGATGACGCTCGTATCCGGAGTCGTGAACCAATCACCAGAGTGTGCCAGAGAAAATTGAGATGACGATACGTTCAAACTACCGCGCGGCGACTTCGATCCTCGTCGCCTCGCTTACTCTGTTAACTGCCTGCGCGAGTTCGCCCCTCGAGCGTAGTCAGGTCGTGCTCTATTCCGAAGCAGAGATGGCAGCCCGTGGGGCAGCCGCCTATTCGCAGATGCGCGAGGAGACGTCGGCGAGCGAGGATGCCCGCGCGACACGCTATGTGCAATGCGTCGCCGACCACGTCGTCGAGGCGCTGCCCGAGGCGCAGCGCAACATCTACCACTGGGAAGTCACTCTCTTCGCGAGCGAGCAGGTGAACGCCTTCGCGCTGCCCGGCGGCAAGATCGGCGTTTATGAAGGATTGCTCGATGTTGCGATAAACCAGCATCAGCTCGCCGCAGTGATGGCGCATGAGGTTGGCCACGTGCTCGCTAACCACAGCAACGAGCGAGCGAGTCAATCGGCGCTGCGGAATGTGGGGTTCGGTGTCGCACAAATTCTCGGCGCCTCGGATACCACGCTACGCGCACTCGATGTCGGCACCCAGCTCGGTCTGTTTCTACCTTTCAACAGGACACAGGAGAGTGAGGCCGACCTAATTGGGCTAACGCTAATGGCGCGTGCCGGCTTCGAACCAGACGAAAGCATCAGTCTGTGGGAGAATATGGCGGCAAACTCAGGCGAACGTACGCCCGCTCTTTTATCTACTCACCCGTCCCCTAGTGCTCGGATGGATGAGCTTCGAGCGCGCATGCCCGCCGCCGAGCTTGAGCTCGATGCAGCACAGGCTCGCGGCGCGCACCCCGACTGCATCCGCTAAAAACACCTCTCTGGGGCTACTCAATCTAGCTCGATGTGCACAGGGCAAACGCTTAAGCCTTATGCGTCGTGAACGTGTACGTCCATCTGAGGAAAGGGAATGTTCAGACCATTCTCGCCAAACTGACGGTAAACATTTTCGTTCATACGGAAATGCACCTCCCAGTAGTCTGATGCCTTAACCCACGCGCGGACCACGATATTTACCGAACTGTCGCCAAGGCTCGCGAGTGCGACGAAGGGTGCTGGCTCCTGCAGTATTTTCTCATCCGCGGCGATCATTCCGTGCAGAACCTCATAAGCCCGATCAATGTCATCGCCATAGGCGATACCGAATGTCCAATCGACCCGACGCAGCGGCTGCGTCGAGTAATTGATCAGCGAGCCATTCGCCAGGCCTCCGTTAGGAATCAGCACCGTCTTATTGTCCCCTGTTGTCATGACAGTAATAAATATCTGAATCTCTTTTACGACGCCCGCATAGCCCTGCGCCTCAATAAAATCACCTACCTTAAAAGGCTTAAAAAGCAGAATCATCACGCCACCGGCAAAATTTTGCAGCGTGCCCGAAAGCGCCATACCAACAGCAAGGCCCGCGGCAGCGAGAATGGCCACAAACGAAGTCATCTCGATGCCAAGTACGCCAAGCGCGGTGATATACACCATGACCTTAAACAAAATAGACGTAAGGCTTGTGAGGAAACTACGAAGAGAGGGGTCTACCTGTGCGCGATCTAAGACCTTGCCAAGCAGGCGGCCTATAACGCCGGCGACAAAGAGTCCGGCAATGAGCGTAGCTAAGGCGAGTGCTAGCGAGGTACCCCACTGCACGACGAGAGTCGTCACCGCTTCTTGTGAAAATTCCATATTGAGATTCCTAAATTCATCCGTTTAATCGCGGTGGATTTTAGCGCGATCAGTCTAAAAAGATAGACCGGCGAGCAATAGGTTTCATCTCAGACGGAAAGGAAATAAAAAAATGAGGGGGCGAGAGGGGGGAAGGAGCACATTGCGGGCTCGCCTTAGGCTCGCCCGCAATGCTAAACAGCCTATAGGGAGTTTAGAAAAGCTACTATCTGCTGCTGTTGCGCAGAGCTTAAGCCTGCGTAAATATTTGGCATAAGAGACGTGTCGCTGTCGCTAACCGATTTAACGCGATCTTTGAAATAGGTGAACCAGCGCTTACCGTCGGCACTCTGAATCTGCACAGTGTTTGCAGTCTCGTTACGCGCGCGACCACTCACAGTGGTACCGTCATTTAACTTGATCACTTTCACGCCGAAGCCTTCGATGATTGATGCCGACGGTGAGGAGACCGCTTGAAGAATACCCTGCGCATCGAGTCGACCTGATAAGCCGTCGAGTATAGGACCGACCTGCCCGCCTTTGTCACCGACCGTGTGGCAAGAAATACAATTGGCTGAGCCGTTAAAAAGATCGCGACCGGCTAGTGCAATGGGGTCATCGGCTATGGGGTCATCAGGCTCAATGATAATGCCGAGCTTGCCCTGCATTGCCCGAATATAGTTCGCCGTGTCTAGAATTTCTTCTGCACTAAATGAATCGCCCCAGGCAGCCATGCCTGTCCCTGAACGACCCTCTCTAATGACCGCGAGCAAATCCATAGGCTCGAGCGACTTCGCGCCATCGTCGACAAGCGATTTACCCATCGCCTGACCCTCGCCCTCTGCGCCATGACACACAGCGCAAAAAGATTGATACAGAACCAATCCCTCGCTGAGGCCTGCCTGAACCGTTGTCGACGCCATGCTTATCAATGCGGCAACGCCAAAACCTGCCACCTTATTTACCGAATTTTTCAAATTGATCATTTCTATTCTTGCTCCCAACGTTTTGCTAACACCGCCTGAGCGGCGTCTCAATCGGCGCAGCCTCTATGCAAGACTGCGCGTCTCTTTTTTAAAGGCTAAACAAGATGTAGTTGCCCGGAGAAATACCCGAGGCGACGCCGGCGCGGGAGACCGGGTCGCGTGTACCTGACGCGATACCGATATACTGCTTACCGTCGATCGAAAAGCTCGTAGGTGGAGCGTACAGACCACTGCCCGTTTGGAACTTCCACAGCACCTCGCCCGTTTCGTCATTTAGCGCGTAGAGATAGCCGTCTGGCGCGCCCGAGAATACAAGGCCACCGCCCGTTGCGAGCGTACCCGCCCAAGCGAAGTTGCCCGGCATTTCTTTCTGCCAATCGACTTTACCTGTGAGCATATTGAATGCGACAACCCAGCCTGTGCCGCTTTTATCGAACTGCACCATACCGCCGAGGTCCATCGTGCCCGCTCGGCCCTCGCCTTCGCGTCGAATGAAGCGCGCGCCCCACTCTGTCGTTGGAATATAGAGCATATGCGTGTCTGGGCTGTAAGACGCCGGCGGCCAGTTTTTGCCGCCATAGAGCCCTGGGAACACCATCTCGTTCTTTGGCTCTTTGAACGCTTCCTTGAGTACCGGTTTGCCCGATTCGTCGCGATCGGCCCAGTTAACGCGCGTGTATTCGCCTGCATAGAGGAATTCGCCGCTAAAACGATCGAGGCCATAGACGTGGCCATTACGCGAGACCTGTACAACCATCTTGCGCATCTCGCCTTCCCACATCTCCTCGATAATCATCGGCTCAGAAGTCGAGTCGTGATCGAATTCATCACGTGGCGAGGTTTGGAAATACCATTCGAGCTCGCCTGTGTCTGCATCCAGCGCGACAACTGAGTTAGTGTAAAGATTGTCGCCCGCGCGGATATTTGCATTCATATCTGGCCATGGATTACCCGTGCCCCAGAAAATGAGATCGCTTTCGGGATCGTAGGTACCTGTCACCCACGTTGGGCCGCCGCCGGTTTTCCATGAATCGTCGAGCCATGTGTCGTTGTTAGGATCGTCTTCGCCAGCAGTCGTCCAAAAGCGCCAGCGCAGCTCACCTGTGTAAACATCATAGGCATCGATAAAGCCGCGAATTCCGAACTCGCCGCCGCCCACGCCGATCAAGACCATGTCTTTAACGACCAAAGGCGCACCGGTGATCGAAAGCGACTCGCGATTATCACCCACCTCGGTGTCCCAAAGCTGAGTGCCAGTTGCCGCGTCGAACGCCATCAAATGCGCGTCGAGCGTGCCATAGAAAACCATGTCCTCATAAAGCGCAACGCCGCGATTGTGCGGGCCGCAGCAGAGGTCGACGTCTTCGAAGTTGTGGTCATAACGCCATAACTCCGCGCCCGTCATCGGATCGACCACCATCAGGTGGCTATTCGCCGTGGTCAAATACATGCGACCGTCGTTCACGAGGGCTGTCACCTCAAAGGCGCCACCCGTTACTCCTGTTTGCTTGATCCACACGGGACTCAGGTCTTTTACCGTCTCGCGGTTAATCTGATCGTCTGGCATGTAGCGCCAAGCGCCGTAGTTACGGCCATAATGCACCCAACGATCGGAGAGGTTTTGTGCATCCTCGAGGATCTCGGTGGTCACGTTTTGCGCAGACGCCGTGCCAGCAAAAAACAGACCCCCTAGTAACGTGGCGCAAAGTGATTTTTGCAAACTCTGCATTCTTGACATATCTCTACCCTATTGTTCTTTAATATTAACTAGTTAACCTGATGCACAAGCGCCCGCAGAGTTCCGTTCTGGCACGCGAAAGCGTGGGTCAATTAACCTATAACGCTCGATGCGTGTCAATGCATGGGGGCAGCGTAAGCCGTCTAATCCAAAGTCAGATTTCTGCCTCTTGCCAGTCGTGTCCTAACAGGCTAAAACTCACGCTCGGGTCGTAAAACAACAATAAGGAACCTCTCCATGCTCATCTACGGCGTCGCTCTTCTCGCCACCTGTCTCGTTATTGGCATGCTCGTCGGCCAGGCGCTCGGCGCAGCGCTAGGCATTGACGCCAATGTGGGCGGTGTAGGCATCGCAATGCTCCTGCTGGTCATAGCGAGCAACTCAGCTCGATTCAAAGACCTCAGCAGCGGCGCCGCCGCCCAAGGCATTCAATTTTGGAGTGCCATGTACATTCCGATTGTCGTCGCCATGGCGGCCCAGCAAAATGTCGCCGCAGCGGCGTCTGGCGGCCTGCTCGCTCTTGTCGCAGGGGTCGCGGCAGTCGTCGTTAGCTTTCTGCTCGTGCCCGTTATAAGCAAGATCGGCAGGCCGAAAACCAAGACGCAGCAATCGGGAGAGGCGCCATGATCGATCTCATCGAATCGGTTTTTATTCGCAACAGCCTCGTTGTCGCATTCGCCGTAATAGGTGTCACCCTGTGGTTTTCCTATTTGCTTGCCGACAAACTCACCGCCGGACGGGTACACGGCTCGGCGATTGCAATTGCTCTGGGTCTGCTCGCGGCTTACTGGGGCGGCACCGTGACTGGCGGCACAAAGGGCGTCGCGGACATTACACTGCTCGGCGGTATCGGGTTGATGGGCGGCGGCATGCTGCGCGATTTCGCGATTGTGTCTACCGCCTTCGGCGTGCGTCTGTCTGAGCTTAAAAAAGCAGGGCTCGCCGGTGTCGTGTCTATCATTGCCGGTGTCGTCGTGTCGTTTATTGTAGGCGCGGGGGTTGCCATTGCCTTCGGCTATACCGATCCTATTGCAATCACCACGATCGGCGCTGGGGCTGTCACTTACATTGTTGGTCCAGTAACGGGTGAGGCGATTGGCGCAAGCGGCGAGATGATTACGCTGAGCGTTGCGGCTGGACTCGTTAAATCTATTTTAGTGATGATCGGCACGCCGCTGGTTGCTCGCTCGATAGGCTTGGATAACCCCCAGTCGGCTATGGTTTTTGGCGGACTCATGGGGACAACGAGCGGCGTTGCCGCAGGGCTTGCTGCCACCGACCCCAAACTCGTGCCCTACGGCGCAATGACGGCTACGTTCTATACCGGAGTCGGTTGCCTCCTTGGACCGTCGGTTTTATTCTTTGGGGTGAGCCTGTTTTTCTGAACGCACATCACCACACTTTTTACTTGTACACTTTACGCACACAACTACCAAGGTTATGACTCGCTATGCGCAGCAGCTTTCCCACACTTAACGCCACTAATCTCAAGACCGCCCTCGTCGAAGGCAACAAAGTCATCTCGTATGCCGCGTTAAACCTGCGCTGCGATCGCTTCGCCAGTGGGCTTTTAAACGGGAACGTAAGCGGAAAAGCTGATCTCGAAGAAGAGCGCATCGCGTTTTTTATGCCTGCGAGTATCGACTATGTCACCACAATGCACGGAATCTGGCGCGCTGGCGGCATTGCAGTGCCCCTCAATGTTGCGTCGGCGGTAACCGAGCTTGAGCATTACTTAACCTCGGCAAGCGTCAGCCGAATGATTGCCAACGGCGATTACCGCGAGTCGCTGGTGGATCTCTGCGCCGCCCTCAACATCGAACTGCTAAGCGTAGACGACATCATTACCAACGAGGCCGCCACCCTGCCCGATATCGCCCCCGAACGGCGCGCAATGATGTTGTTCACCTCGGGCACCACCAATAAACCCAAGGGCGTTGTAAGCACGCATAAGACGATCGCTGCACAAATCACCACTTTACTCGACGCGTGGCAGTGGTCTGAGAACGATGCCATTCCCCTATTCCTGCCGGTGCATCATATTCACGGGATAATTAACATTCTCAGCTGCGGCCTCTGGGGCGGCGCGACGGTCGATCTTTTCGGCAAATTCGATATGCCCGAGATCTGCGCCAAAGTGGTGGCAAAGCGCTACAACGTGTTTATGGCCGTGCCAACTATTTACGTAAAACTTCTGCAGTTCTTCGACACGCTCACCAAAGACGAGGTTGAGAAAATAACCGCGGGCTTCCGCGCCATGCGCCTTAACATTTCCGGCTCCGCCGCCTGCCCCGTCAAATTGTTTGAGCAATGGCAAGCGCTCACCGATCAAGTACTTCTCGAACGCTACGGCATGACAGAGATCGGAATGGGCCTCTCAAATCCCTATGTGGGAGAACGCCGCGCAGGCCACGTGGGTCAGGCTTTGCCTGGGGTCGACGCACAACTATTCGATGAAGCGCATACACCTATCCTCGAGGAAAACATCCCCGGTGAGATTCGCATTAAAGGCGACAACGTTTTTCTTGAATACTGGAATAACGAAACGGCGACGAAGGAGAGCTTCATCGATGGCTGGTTCTGCACCGGTGACGTGGCAGTTTTGGACAAGGGTTATTTCCGCATCATGGGCCGCTCGTCTGTCGACATCATTAAGTCAGGTGGCTATAAACTCTCGGCGCTCGAAATCGAGGGAACGCTGTTAACCCATGACGACATCGCAGAGGTCGCTGTTATCGGCGTCGAAGACGAGACTTGGGGCGAATCGGTCAGTGCATTCGTCGTGCTCAAGCCAAACAAAACCCTCACCTATGTCGATCTCAAAGGCTGGTGCGATGGAAAAATGTCGGGTTACAAAATCCCCAAGGCACTGCATGTCGTAGAGTCCCTTCCACGCAATGCGATGGGCAAGGTTACCAAGCCTGCACTAAAGGCGTTAGCCAGCTAGCAGCCGCGATGCTACGCTAGCCTCACTAAACACTATTGAGAAGTTCATGGAATCAATTTATTACGTGCTCTGTTGGCATTGCCACCGCCGCTGTAAACATTGTTATGAAGACCGGTTTAGGCCCTATATTCGCGAGGAACTCGCAGGCGTAGTAGCAGAAGCGAAGGCTAACGCCCCCCACGTAATCGCCAACCTGCCCGAGCGCTTAACCTACCGCGAAGCGGCGACCGAGGAAGAACGCGCAGCAGGGTCTGAGTTATTCATCGAGCGCATCGGCAAAATCATTCTCTCGGGAGGCGACGTTCTTACAGAGCCTGTGCGCGAGGCGGTGCTTTATCCAACGCTTGCCGCTATACGGGAAAAATACGCGGCACAGGGCGGTGTGCGCGTTGTCGTGCAGACAACCGGCGATCTGCTCACACCCACAATTATCCGCGAGCTTGTCGACTTAGGCGTATGGACGATTTCCGTATCAGGCATGGACGACTTCCATGTTGGAATGGAGGGCGACAAGAAAATCACCCTCGCCGAAAAAATTGCTGCCATGCTCGAAGAGGGTGGCGTGCGCAAGGCAGACCCATTCGCCGATCGCCATGAGCGCGGCATTGAACAAGGGCCTCTGTACAATATGTTTGGCGCCAACGAAGACACGTGGATTGGCAAACTCTGGCCGCGCGGCCGCGCATGGGAGAATGGGCTTTCGAGCGCTACGCTTGCCGATAATTTTTGCAATGCTTGGTCCGGTGGGCTCAACTTTCTCGACCACGGCTTCGCAGGGTCCGAAGTGTCGATAGACCCCAATGGCGATGTATTTCCATGCTGTATTAAAACGGCGCACCCACTGGGCAATCTCACCGAGGAGCCGCTCCTCGATATTCTCGAAAGCCTCGCAGGTATGCCAGCGATGGAAGCCATTAACGCAGGCAAACCCGAGCGCATGGGCCTCAACGACGGCTGGGACAGAGAGCGTTTCTATACCGAGTCACAAACTATCACGCCAAAAGGCGAACCCTACGCCAATCTCTGCATCGCCTGTGACAAATTTCATAAAGAAGTACTGGGCGCAGCATTAGACCAGCGCCGCAGTGAGCGCCGCGGAAAGCGCTTATCTGTTATCGCGAGCAATGGGTAACAGTTCGGCAAGGGCACAAAGCGCGAAGAAAACGCTGCTGGTCGCCCGCTTTGCCATTTTTTGGTTTTCTATTCTGTTTTCTGTCAACGCCAGTTCTCAACAGCCTATCGACGTAGACAATTGGCAGAAAATTACCGACGACGCGCGCGGCCAGCGCGTTTATTTTCACGCATGGGGTGGCGACACCGAACTTAACGCGCACCTGACCTGGATTGCTCAGGAAATGCTTTCGCGCTTCGGTGTCGAACTCATTCATGTCAAACTCGCCGACACGTCATCGGCAGTCACCCGACTGATTGCCGAGAACGCCGCGGGCAATGTCGAACGCGGCAGCGCAGATCTTATTTGGCTTAATGGCGAAAACTTTTCGACACTCAAACGTGCAAACTTACTTTTCGGTCCTTGGGCAGAAGCACAGCCAAACTTCGCCTTGGTCGATGCCGACCGGTATCCAGAAATGCGCCAAGACTTTGGCGTAAAAACCGAGGGGTTCGAATCGCCTTGGACGCGGTCACAACTTATTTTCTATTATGATAGCGAACGACTTATTGAACCGCCCCGGACCGCCGAAGCCCTTAAAAACTGGATAAAAGAAAACCCTGGCGAGTTCACTTATCCGCGCCCGCCCGCATTTCTGGGCACGACATTGTTGAAGCAACTCCTTGTCGAGCTAGCGGTCAATCGCTCGCAATCGAGCGCCGAAGTTGAATCGACTTTCTCTCTTCCTGTGACCGCCGCGTTTGACACATTTAGCGCGCCGCTCTGGACATTCTTAGACGAAATCCATTCGGCTCTTCTGAGAGAAGGTCGTCATTTTCCTCAGAGTGGGACGCAGCTGCGTGCTGCGCTCTATGACCGTGAAATTAGTCTAGCTTTTGCGTTTAGCCCAAACGAAGTAGTGAGTTCGATTAGCCGCAACGAACTCGCCGCAAGTACCAAAAGCTATGTGTTCGACTCAGGTACATTGAGTAATGTGAGCTTTGTCGCGATCCCTAAAAACGCACCGAGCAAACAAGGCGCAATGCTCGTGTCTAACTTTTTGCTCTCGCCCGAAGTGCAGTTTAGAGCGGCAATTAATGCAAAACTGGCAAGCGAGCCAGTTCTGGCCTTTGACAATTTCACCCCCGAGCAACAGGCGGCGCTTCGCGTTAACGCACAGGCGCCTGGTGCAGTTACGCCCACAGAGCTTGCGAGAAAAATTCAGGAGCCGCACCCGAGCTGGACAAACGCCATAGAACGCGAATGGCTAAAACGCTACGGCGGCGGTGCACCTTCGAAAGGGGACGAGTAACGAATGACTTGGGCAACTCGCTTTCTTTTTTTCGTGCTCGGGGCGCCACTGCTGCTTGGAAGCGCTCTCGCCTTGGCGCCGGCGTTCACACAAACCTCGCTCGTTGTGAATTCCACCGGCCAAATGGGGCAGCTGCTTCCGCCCGCGTTTTTAACGCTACTCTCGACCCCAGGGATAGCAACCAGTGCAATAACGAGTCTTGTCTCAGGGCTACTCACACCGGCCATTTCTCTGGCGATCGTTTTCCTGTTCTTGGCGGCGACACAGGGCAATAGTATCGGCAATGCGATTGCTAAACTTTCCGCGCCCGTGTTGGCGATACCCCACGCCGCTGCAGCCTTCGCTTTGGCGCTGTTGCTTGCACCTTCGGGCGTTGCGAGCCGAGTTATCGCCTCGCTCTTAGGCTGGGATCTGCCCCCCGACTATCTTTTTATCAATGACCCAAACGGACTAGCGCTTATCCTTGGCCTCGTCTTAAAAGAAGCCCCCTTTCTTCTGCTAATCTCACTCGCCGCACTGCCCTCGCTCGGCGCGCCACGGCGCGTCGCTTTAGCGCGAACCTTAGGCTATAAACCGACGACAGCATGGCTACTTACCGTAGCTCCCGTGCTCTACCCTCTGGTGAGACTCCCGCTTTTCGCTGTAATCGTTTTCGCTTCGTCGGCCGTCGACGTCGCGTTAATTCTAGGGCCGAGTTTGCCGCCTACTCTCAGCGTCAGGCTCTTAGAGTGGTTTGTCGCGCCCGAAATTGAGTCGCGACAACTTGCTTCTGCTGCAGCGCTATTGCAGCTTGTTGTCAGCCTAAGTGCCTTAGGTATTTGGCTGCTCTTCGAACGCGTGGTTGCTCGAGCCTTTGCCCCTCTTGCGGCGCGAGGCGCGTCGCGACTTAGCGCACGCCGTGTCACTTACGACACGGCGCTCACCGCGCTTGGCAAAGCGTTGCTGCCCTTGTCGCTAGCATTTATCTTAATCGGGATTGGCGCGCTTATGCTAACCAGCGTTGGCACAGAATGGCGTTACCCCGCGTTAATGCCGAGTGTTTGGAGTACACAGCAATGGACGAGCGCACTCTCTGAATGGCGAGCGCCTTTATTTAACGCCACGATGATTGCGCTACTGTCGGTGACTGCTGCACTTGCCCTTTCACTTTTTATGCTCGAAGCGCAGGCTCGCAGCTCTGTCTCGACAGCCCGCATAGCGACTTTTCTTTACTTGCCCTTATTAGTCCCGCAAGTCGTTTTTATCTCGGGAATCGCTATACTCGCCGAACGTGCGCTGCTCCCTCCATCGCTTACTCTAGTCGCCGCGGGTCATTTTCTCTTCGTCTTGCCTTATGTTTATTTAACCCTGCAAGGCGGCTATGCTCGGTTTGATACTCGCTGGTTAATGCTGGCGAGAACACTGGGCGCCTCGAACACCGTGTGCTTTTGGCGGATCCGCCTGCCCCTGCTGAGCACACAACTTGTTACCGCGGTCATGCTTGGTTTAGCGATTAGTCTTAGCCTCTATCTACCAACACAGATATTAGGTGCAGGTCGTATTCCGACACTGACGACAGAGGCCATCGCGCTCGTGTCGTCGGGCAACCGAAGTACTATTGGTACTTGGGCGCTACTCCAATCTGCGTTGCCTACCCTGTGTTTCATGCTAGCCTTGGTGCTTCCTCGACTGATTTGGTCGCGCAGAAAAGGCATGCTCTGAGGATGTTAATGAACACAGGATTAGAATTACAGGATGTCTCTTTAAGCGTCGGTTCGCGGCAGCTACTCTCGCTTAGCTGCACCATAGCGCCCGGAGAGGTGATGACAGTCATGGGCGCTTCGGGCACAGGAAAATCGACGCTACTCGCCTTCATCGCCGGCTTTCTGAATGAGGCGTTTACTGCCGAAGGGAGAATCGTTCTTGAGAATAAAGCGTTGAATTCGGTTCCTGCCGAGCAACGACGTATCGGCCTCTTATTTCAAGATGCACTGCTTTTTCCACACCTAAGCGTCGCCGAAAACCTTAAGTTTGGTTTGGTTCGCACAGCAGGCGAAAGCCGAAAAGACAGAGACGGCCGCGTAGAGCAGGCCCTTGAGGCAATTTCTCTTGGTGGATTCGGCGACCGCGACCCCGCGTCGCTCTCGGGCGGGCAGCAGTCGCGAATCTCACTCATGCGCCTGCTTCTGTCTGAACCTCAGGCGATTTTGTTGGATGAACCTTTCTCCAATCTCGACATGCAACTCCGCGGCGAGATACGCGCGCTTACCTTCGATTCAATACGTGCAGCGAATATCCCTGCGTTATTAGTGACTCATGACCTTGCCGATGCGCAAGCTGCCGGCGGCAAAATTCTCGCGCTGTGAACAACCTCACGGATTTTCCACCTGCGAGTTTTCACACATCATCATATTAATCCTCTTTATGCGAGCTATGGATGGTGTGGAGATCATCGCCAAACTCGCTGAGGAAAAATGCGATTCGTCTAACCTTTTTGTTAGCAAAACAGCGTCTAATTACCGAGCAGCCAGGTAGCTGCTTGGTGGCTTCTGTTTAGCGGCTAAACAGCGGCTACTTAGCGTCTACTTAGCGACCCAGGGTGGCTGAATAATTAGGTTAGGATCGATGCCGGGTTTGGGGACGAATTTTTGTGAGCGGCCATATTGATTATCGCCGCCATACAAATTAAGCGCCTCGTCTACAGAGAACGTGTGAACTTCGATATAGCCATCGGGCAATGCACTCGGAACGAGCCAGGTATAGCGATAGTTGCCTTCGAAGTCTAAATTAACAAAGCGCAGGGGACCTAAGTCGGTAATCCAGATGCTGTCTTCGTTGACGATTATATCGAGGGGCAGCGTAAAGCCGTCCCAAACATCGACGAAGTCCATCCGCGCGGGATCATCGGTTGTGCGGAACACGTTTATGCGCCCACCCGACCTATCGAGGGCAAAGACGAGTCCGTTAGGGCCTACACCTAACGCGTGAATACCATTGAACTGACCGGGCTCTTCGCCGAAACCACCAAATTCACCTAGATAATTGAGATCTTCATCCATGATCATCACGCGATGATTATCGAGGCCGTCGGCTATTAGCACGCGACCGTCGGGCAGAAACGCGACGTCCTGCGGGCGACCAAAATGTGTTGCATCATTGCCAGGCACTAATTTCTCGCCAAGCGTCATAAGCAGCTCACTACCGTCGTTGCTAAACACATAGATCTGATGGAAGGTCTCGTTAATTACCCAAACACGCTTCTCTGGGTCGTAGGGACTAATGCGCACACGATGCGGACCCGGACCATCAGAATCGGCGCAGAGGAAATCCCATTGATCCCACAGCTGAATAACCTCGCCATCGGCATTGAGCTCGTACAGGCAGTTCTTCCATGTGCGACGCTCTGTTTCAAATAGCACGTTAATACCCATGTCGCCCGCAAAACCTAAGAAATCGTCTTTGATAGGATAGGGCAATACTGTCTCACCACGCTGCGCGATGATAATGCGATCGGGGGATTCTGCCCACACGCCAGAATTGCCGCCAAACGCGAAACCTGGCTCGGCGAAGGGCTTATGCCATAGCGACTGAATATCATAGGGGCTCGGGCCTATAGGGCCACGCGCATTGCCTTCTGGTGCTTGCTGGGCTGTCGCAGCTGACGCGGCAACGAGGCTTACTGCCGTGCCAAGCGCGCCTAGTAGCGACCTGATTGGAGAGGTTTTACCGCGGCGGCTTCCGCTCTCATGATTCCGACGCGTTGACTGACTACTTAGCATTTCGTGCTCCCTTACCTAATAATAATTATTCTAGAAAGTGATACCCCATAGTGGCAAGTTCTTGGCTACCGCACAATACTCGCGGCAACCGGTTAACACGCTCGCTCGTGACTACTCTAAGCGAATGACAAGCTCTGCGGTAAACAGCATCGACCTATCCATATCGCTGTGAGCCCACTTCAGTAAGGTTTCTGTGCTTTCTTCAATAATCGCAGCCTGACTTTCTTCGCCATTCAAAATCACGGTGACAGGCGCTGTGAAATCGATTTCGCTGGGGCTGAGTAGGAGTGTGAATCCCTTCACCCCCGAAGTATCGACGGAAAATGTATTCCCCTCTCGGGTTGCGGTGATCACCGCTGGCTTACCGAATCCAGTTCGCTCATCGATGACAAGCCAGTGATTGCGGTTGTACGCGTCGGTACGGTCGGCAACCCATTGCAGCACATCAGGCAATGCGTCACGCGGATTATCGCGTTTGAACGCTTCGATGCGGTCGAGCTGATTGGGGAGCCAGTCGAGATTATGACCCCCATTTTCGATAACCGTAAATTCGAAGTTGACCTTCGCCTCGCCTAACACATCGACAAAAGGTTGGATCGACGACGCCGGATAGAGCGGATCATTTTCGCCATTCACGATAAACAGAGGTTTGTCGCGCAGGTTCTCGAAATAGAGCCGATAGCCGCCGCCACTCTGCGGATTTCTTAGGACAGCCGCATTGCCGATGTAAGGGAGAAACGCAGCCCAGGGCGTTGGCTGCTTGAAAGCGAAGAAATAGGCACCCGTGCCGCCATCGGACACGCCACTCATCGTTACACGATTATCGTCGACGCTGTAATCACGTTTCACTCGGCGCAATATGTCAGGAATGCTCTGCGCCTGCTCTTCTTGCCACCAGACCGCATCGCGCCAAGCCGCAGGGACTACTGTGATTTTGTCTTCACTGAGCAAATTTTCATACCCGCGGCGCCAAAACTCCTCATTGTCTTGCCAGGCGGGCCTGCCAACGCCGCCGTGCAACATAAACTCAACAGGATAGCGCTTGCTCGGATCGTAGCTTGTCGGCACGAGCACCGCATAGGGTAACTCGAGACCAGAATTACTCGTGCGACTCGCGCGCACTACACCGGTAGCGACATCGCGCCTGTGTAAATCCGCGCCCGCCAGCGCCCGAAAAACACTTCGCGTATCGGGTTTCGCCGCAAGCAGATTTGCTGCAGCGGCGGTGCGCGCCTCTTCGGATTGCGCATGCCAAAAACTGTCGACAAGAGTGTGTGCCGCATCGCTAGCGGCGCTCGGCTGCGCGCTCACATTTGTGGCAAACGCTGTCAGTGCGACTGAAAGCAAAAAGGCACCGAAGGGGTGCTTGCTGCGAGCGGGCATGTTGTTCTCCTTGCTCTATGCGATCGAGTGGCGCAATAAAATAAATGGGGCGATAAATAACCCGATAAATAGTCCGATAAATAGTCCGGTAAGAGTAGGCGCGCACGGAGCGTAAGTCTAGCCACAGTGGTTGGCGCGTGTTTTTTCCCTCAAGCACGTATACTCTTACTCTGCTTACGCAAAGCCCAAGTATTCTTAGCTCGAAGACTTGCAACAGACGCAGTGAACTCAGGGAAACTCAGTCGCAGTGCTCAGCATCGAAATCTCGCTACATAGTCCACTCCAATCAGCCCGAGGTGTTAGGCCTGCTGCCGGCTATTTTCTTGCCATGGCCTTAGCCGTTTACCTCGGCTCCCTGTCCCTGCCTGCGGTCGCGCAAGACGACGATCAACTTACCGTCCTCGACCTTGATCAGCCCCTGCGGCTCGATTTCGGTGGGTTCTGGGAGAAAGACTATCGCCGCAGCGACAATTGGCAAGACGAGCTCACGCGCAAAATGCGGCTACGCCAAGAATCCGCTGCGCGGCAGGGTGGCAACCCCGGTGCTGCGGCTAGAGTCAGCGTTCCGCCTATTTCGATAGGTAATATCAATCTCAATGGCAGCCGCGGGCGCGGCGCTAGCATCGTAGACCTTGCACGCCTCGCGGAATACATCAGCCGCCAAACCACACTGCGCATCGATCAAACCCGCGACGAAATTCGGATTGAGCGCCGCGGAGATTCGAGTCTCGTATGTGGCACTGGGTGGCAAGTGGTGCAGACCTTTGCCAGTAGCTATGGCGTCGAGGCCTGTGGCTGGGACGGACAGCAGCTAGTCTTTCAGACGATGCTTCCCGATGACCTGATTGTCGTTCATCGTTTTAGCGTGTCATCCGACGGCCTGCTGCTTAATCTAATCACGTCGGTCATTAGCAAAGGCAGCGAATCTTTCGATCTGCGACAAGCCTTTAATCGCTACGATGCCCCGCGCGCCGAATTCGACTGCGAACAAACCCTAAGCCGCGGCCGCGTCTGCAGCCAAGCAGGCTCGCCGCAATGAACTATGTATTTATCGTCGTTGCACTCGTAATCGCCTCGCTGACTGGCTGTGCACAACGCAGCACAATGCCCGAAAATACCAGCGCCGCGGATGCGCTCGCTGCGCGCCCGACGATTGAACCCGTCGGATCGGTCAGTCTGATCACCGCGCAAATGCGCGCGCCAAGTCTCGCTAGCGACACGCTTGGCACGCGCGTCGATATCGGCATAGTGCCTTTTACCACGCGCGAAAATGCGGTCAATAAAGCAGCATTCGGCGATTGGATTTTCGACGAAATTAAACAGAAAGAGACGCAGTTCTTACCCCACCTTCTGAGCAAAGCGCTTATTGAGTCAGATTTATGGGGCGCAGTGAGAGTGTTACCAGAAGCCGATCCCTCTCTGGTTATAACGATTCGCGGCGAGATAATTAGCTCTACCGGCCTCGACCTAGCAGTGCATATTAATGCCACAGACAGCAGCGGCAGGGTCTGGTTAGCACAGGATTACGCCGACGTCGCTCAGCTTTCCGACTACCCAGAATCGACGCGCTTTACCTACGGCAACCGCTTCGATGGCGCGAATTATGTCGATCCTTTCCACGATCTCTATAAGCGAGTAGCAAATGATCTGCTCGCTGCACGCGACGGACTAGACGACGGCCTCTTAGCCGAAACTCTGCAGATCGCCGACCTCGTCTACGCGCGCGATCTCGCGCCCGAACGCTTTGCCAGCACGCTCACCGAAAACGAAGAAGGACTTCTACGACTCGTCACACTCCCCGCCGCCGACGATCCGATGCTCGCTCGCGTAAGCGACATGCGCTATCGGCATCATTTATTCATCGACACAGTCGACGAGTACTACCAAACGCTTTACGAAGATATACAGCCGGCTTACGTGCTCTGGAGGCGCTATTCGCTCGATCAAACCGAAGAGACGCTTAGCCGCGAGGCGACGCCGCCATCGACAACCACCTACGGCGACTCTCGTAGTTTCTTGGCATTAAGCCAACGATACGATCGATTTAAGTGGAGCAAGATTTACGAACACGAGTTCACCGAACTCGCGGCAGGTTTCAACAACGAGTTGGCGCCCGCGATGCTCGCACTCAATGGACAGGTGCACGGCTTGTCCGGCACGATGGAGCAGCAATACAGAGAATGGCGCGGAATTCTCCGCGCCCTTTTCGAACTTGAGACTGCGCCACTAAGCGAGCGCGATCTCGAAGAGTGAAAGCAGGCGACTCCATGCTCGCTCCGCCTGCGCTTCGTCATAAACCTGCGAGTCTGGCGGACACCAGCCGTGCAGCGTATTGGTATACACCTCTATCTCGGCTGAAATACCTGCAGCCGCATACGCGGTGTTAAGCGTGTCTTTAGCCACAGGGTCGGCTGCGTCATCGTTAGCTGCCACACAGTGCAGCATCGCTGACTGAGTCTGCGGGATAAGCAGATGCGGGCTATTGTCTGCATCGGTCGCCAGGCCGCCACCATGGAACGTGCCACCCGCGCCAAGGCGATCTGGCACAGCTGCCACCGTACGCATGACCATTGGGCCGCCCATGCAATAGCCTGTTGTACCGATGCGTCGCGACGTATCTACCGAAGGTTGGGCATCGAGAAACGCGACCATTGCGCGGGCATCCATAAAATGCGTTTCGGCATTGAGATTGCGCGCCATCGGTAGAACGATTTCTCGCGTCTCGGGCTGGCCGAAGCTCGCGCCTTCGCCCACTACAGGAGATCGCGCATCTCGGTAAAATGGATTCACGACCAAGACGCTGTAGCCCGACTGCGCAAGGCGTTTGCCCATAGCACGGAATGCGGGCCGCAGGCCGAGGATATCGGGCCACACAATCACAGCAGCATGGCTGCCTTGCGCGGGATGCACAAAATAGCAATCGGCAACGCCGTCCTGGGTTGCGATATCTACGTCACTCTCAACCACCGACTGCGCGTTCGCCACGGGCGGCAGCAAAATCGCCGATCCAGCGACGGCAGTCATCAAGCCAAATTCTCGCCGCGAAAAAGCGGTGCCTGTTTTTAACTTGCTCTCATTTCCTGCAAGGAACGCCTCGGCGTCTTGTTGGGTATCTAGATCACACATAGTAAGTCCTTAGAAACTCTTCTTATTTAAGTGACACTGCGAATAAAGCGGTTAGCAATCCAGTCTAAGCATAGGAGGAGGCGTTTAAAAACTCAAGCGGGCCAATTAGTCTTTTCCACGCGCTACCGACATCGAAGAAGTAGCGCAATTTGTTTTAAGTCAAAACACGTAAGTCCCTGCGCGTTAAGCTCAGCTAGGAGTTCACTTGAAATCGAGGCCTTTATGAACAAAGAAGACTTTAGACAGGCAACGCGTACACAGCTTGATGCCATTGACAGCGAAATCAATACGCACGGGGCGCAGCGTCAATTGGCTTTGCAGAATGCCGCGTTCAGGCGGCGCGTAGAAAACTATGTTGGTGTCGGTGCTGCCCCACAAAACTCTGCGGCAGACTTACCTCGCAGTAATGCGGCGAAAGAATCTCTCTTGGAGGATGCCGTGGCTCTCGAAGCACTGTTTGCAGTCGAACATCCCGTCGCAGAGAAATTACTGCGAGAATTAATCAACTCGTTAAGCCGCCTTGGCATTTAATTTCACTGTTGGCAACCGCTCAGAGCGGTTGCAGTTCGAGCGGGATCGATCCTTCTCTGCTTCCGATCATTGCTCCAATTAGCGTATCGCCCCAGGTGTATTTTTTCTGCATGAGCTCGTTGATCCGCGCCGACTTGTCGGGGCGCGCCTCAACGCGGTACTGAGCGCTCACGCCCTCTCTCACCACGGTAACCGAATCGTTTAGTAGAATTCGATCATACCAACCCGAGCCGTCGGCCCCGACACGCAAATAGGCCATGCCTTCATCGTCGGCCACCCAGAGCCGCGTAATCTGCATATCGCCCGCCTCGTCGGCCGCGATAAGTTCGACCACTTCGATGCGCTCAGCCGCAAGCCGCTCAAGGCCCACAAACGCTGCGCCAACAAGTAATAGCCCAAGGAAAATCCATTTCACTACTTTTAGTAACTGTGCCATAAGTTGATATCCGTCTCGCTTTTATGATCGGGGTCGCTCGGTGACTACAGCCGAGACAAAAGTCTTGGGTACACGCTAGCAATCATAGAGTGACTTAGCTACTGTAGGCAATCACGAACATTCATTCTACTGAGCCTCAGTTGGGCCTTCCGACTTGACGCTCGGTTTAATAAATCATTTTAGGTTAGGAGACCTGAATCATGCGCGCATTGTTTCGCTTTATTGCTACTCTCCTTTTTATCCTCATCATTGGCGTTGGCCTTTTTTTCATTGGCATGCGTTTTCACGATGGCCCACTAGAAATAATCTCAGGCGGCCCATTTAAAAGCGGCGAGTTGAGCTCAACACCAATAAGCTGGGATTTTATTAAAGACCGGCAAGAAATCGAATTTCAAACTCTCGATCCGACCACCTCACGCACCGTGTGGCTCGGCGTCATCGAGGGACGTCTATTTCTTGTAAGCGGGTACATGAACACCGGTTACGGAGGACTTTGGAAGCAGTGGCCTCACTACCTCAGCGAAGACGACCGTATCATTCTGAGAATCGATGGCAAGCTCTACGAACAACGCCTCGAACGTGTCATGGGCGGCGCGATCGTTGCCCCAGTGCTCGCAGAGTTTGGTCGCAAATACGGATTCGGGGCAGTAAGCGACGATTCGCCGGTGACAAGCGGCGATACGTGGATGTTCGAGGTGCTGCCTCGTTAACGCTTTGTTGCTCACTCTTCCTCGCGAGCCCCGTGCGAAATGTCTATACTCGTCGACTTTTAAACGACCGCAACTACTAAACGACCGCAACTACGCGCGTTATTTTAAGAGGACATACTATGCAGGCGATTAGAATACTTTGCGTCGGCGGGACTATCGATAAAGTCTATTTCGATGCGTTAAGCGAATATGAAGTTGGCGTTCCTTACGCGCTTGAAATGCTCGAAGAACTCAATCTTAACCTCGACTGCCGAGTCACCTCGCTCATGCGCAAAGACTCGCTAGAGATGGACGACGCCGACCGCGCGCTCGTGCGCGACGCAACAGCGCAGACCGAAGAGGAACTTATTGTTATTACCCATGGCACCGATACCATGGTCAACACAGCCAATGCATTAAGTTCACTTTACAGCGAGAAAAGTTACACAAAGACTATTGTGCTGACTGGTGCGTTGACGCCAGCAATTTTCAAAAAATCGGACGCCATGTTTAATCTCGGTGCGGCTTTAACTGCCGTGCAAACGATGAAACCCGGCATCTATATCGCCATGAGTGGCCAAGTTTTCTCCTTCGACGCAGTGAAAAAAGACAGAGAGGGGCAACGCTTCGTCGCGGTCTAGACGAGCGTGGATGTTCAATCGCTGCGAATACTACTCGTCGAACAGTGCTGCGTTCTGTGCAGCAATGTTCATATAGTCGCGTTTAAATCCTGCGAGCAAATAACCTTCGGCAATCAGTTTATCCGTCGCCTTCTCATAGTGCATAAGGTAGTCATCAAAGTCTCGATACAGCTCATCGAGCGAGCGGTGCGCATCGCTCGACTGCGCTGCTGCCACCGCATTCGCAGGGAAAGGAATATAGCCACCCGATAGGCGCGCTAGAGAAAGCGGCGCGCCTGTCGCCACCGCGCGGAGGTTCCATGGGACGAAAGTCGCCAAGGGGACTTGGGTAAGCGGCGACAACACCGTCGTTTCGGCCGAATCGTTATTGTCCAAATTGACAGCCGGTACCAACGGATTGTAATAACCCCTCGCGGCTTGCGGATGCGTATCGATAATTCGCTCGCTCGCCCAGCGCCTACCGTAATCCGCGACACCCGGTTGGTAGATCGCCGCCGGATGGTTAATCCCCGGTAGTGGATTCCATGCGTCGTGGTTTATTTCTTGGCCGTTATGCGAGGCGACCAAACTGCCATCGGCGATACGCGGGTAGCGAGACGGCGGCGGCTCTGCACCCTCGGCAATCCACCTCACCATCGCCACCATCAAAGACTCAGATAGCGGAGACCACCGGTTAGGATTGGGCGCCAGTTGCCCAGACGATGCCGGGCGCGGCAGTCCGCTGCCTGAGCCATGCTGCGACCCGCCCAAGGTATAGAATCTTACACCGTTTGGCAGCACAGCATCTTCGGTACCTTCGGGGTTAGTATGCGGAAGCGAGCCACCGCGCACCCAATACTCATTTGAGGTTTGGATGTGCATGATTTTCGGTTCTGTGCCACTCGCGAATGCTCGTTTTAATATACCGTCGCTGCGGCCGCTAAAAGGATCGACGCTTTCGCCATAGGTAAACGGAAAGTAGTCATTAGGGTAGAGATGGTTGGAGTGCTGGCCGTTGGTTCTCGTCGGCATCGCAAAACGAAGATTAAACATACCGTAGCCCGCGCCGGCGATAACGGGTATCACTCCATCGAAAACCCGCCTTCCCTCAAGATCAGCGTTAAAGCCTTCGTAAACAAATTGTCGCAAGAGTCGTCCGCTCTGAGAAATTCCCCACGCTGCAGTGTGGTTGATGCTAGGCAATGCAAGCTGCGCCAGCTGTGTACCGCCCTGGCCACCAAAACGAATCAACGAAACAAGGTCGCGAATCGCTGTCATTCCTGCGCCAGACAACACAGGGTCTTGCGCTTCATAGATAAGCTCATAAATGAAACCCGGCTCAAACCCTTCCTTAAGCATTAACTCTACGAGTGGCTGATTAGCGTCTTTCTGCGGCGTTATCTGTAACTCAAACTCATCGCGCGGAATAAGTTCTCGCGCATCGTTCTGATAAAGCCGTTTGGTCAGTCTTGCTCCAGCAAGACCCTCGCGAGTAGGCGTGTACGCCAAATGACCGCTGCCCGCTATATTCTCGGTGAACGAGGGACTACCTACTATCACTTCATAGCGCACATCGCCGGTTATCGCCGAATCCGCGTGCTTCACAATAGGGGTATGTAATCGGAGTCTTTCGGGGCCCGCACTTATTTCGTTTATCCAGCCAGTAACGAGATAGGTGTAGCCCAATTTTGACAAAGGATGATCGAGGCCTGCCTCTGGCGGAACCCGGCTCCCACCGCGATTATTTACATTGTAGTAGAGAACGTCGGAGGCAATGTTGGCAGAGGGAACAAGGAGTTTAAAATCCGCCGAATACTCAACCAGTCCCTCAGTATTTTTTGGTGCTAGCGCCAAGTCGACAACAGCGGCGTTCGCTGCCGCGTTTGGGTCGAGCGTGAAGTGAACTACCCCGCGTATCGACTCATAGCTAAAGTCTGCATCGGCGGTAGTTAGGGTATCGCGCGAGGCGACGTCGATAGACACGACCTCGGCAATCGAAGGTACAGTAAAAAGGCTGCTGAGAGCGAGCCCGGCTAAGGCGAACCTAAGACAATACGGTGACTTATCGCGGCTATATCCCATCACTACTCTCCCTAGTAATTATGATCAGGGAGTTTTGTGTATTTAACGTAAGGAGTCAACGGCAGCGGCAGCGTCTATTCGGCGCTGCAATCTGCGTTGATAGAGCCAAGGAACAAGCGCGGTGAGAATAGAGCCAATCACCAATAGCACCGCGCCCGCAATGGAGAGCAGCCCGAGCCTGTCACTGAAGGCATAGTCGGGTAAGAAGAAAACCGTAATTTTTAGTGAACCTATGGTGAAGAGGGGCGCCAGCGCGAGCACCGCGCTCACTTTTGAGGCGTCCCAGCAGCTCATCGCCTCGGCGAAACACCCATAGGCTATCACCGTATTGATACAGCAAAATGCCAAAAGAGAAAACTGCACAGGCGTCAGGTCAAACACCAATGAAGGAGACACCAACGGTAACAGCACGGCAATCGAGAACGCGTAAATCACGCTCAATATCTGCACTGGCGTATAACTTTTGAGAAGCTGCTTTTGCAGGAGCGCGTAGACTGTCCAAGTTATCGCTGCTGCCACCACAATCAGCACACCCACAGTCTGGTCGTTCTCAAGACTGTTCAGCTCGAAAAGTCGTTCATTAAAAAACAACAAAAGCCCGCCTACAATGAGCAGCGTGCCCAATTTTTGTACGGCTAGAAACGGTTCTCGGTAAATCACCACACCGCCGAGAATGAGGAACAGCGTACTCAACTGAATCACCGCCTCGCTCGTCTCGCCATTGACGAAATTAAGGCTGAAGGAGAAGAAAAAATAGTTTGCGCAGAGGCTGGCCGAGGCGAGAAGCAAAAACCATTTTGTGATTGTTGACGCTGACGCAAGCCGAGGAAGCTGATTGGTTGCAACGAGCCATACCCAAAGCACAACGCCCGCAATGAGAAAGCGATACCAAACGATTGTCGTCGCATCCATGCCCGAAAGCACTTCTTTGAGCGCAACAGGCAGCATGCCCCACATCACCGCGGCGGTGAGCGACAAGAGAAAGCCTTTAAGGTTGCTCTGGGGAGCTGCGCCGGTAGACGACATGCTAGATATACTCGGTCAAAAGGAGCGGCATCCTAGCATGAAAGTGTCGCAGCGTAACCGGTACGGCAGCCCTTGGCTGGTACGCAGAAACCGGCGGAGTGTTAACTTAGATGCAGCGCGCTAGAGAAGCGCGAGCTGAGAAACTCCATTTGATCGGCGAGGACATTGTGGTTAGACAAATACAGAAATTCGTATTGGTTGGGCACGAAAGGCACAGCCAGTAGCTCCATCCCTGCCTGCTCGGGAAGCCGATCGGCTTTACGATTGTTGCACCGCCTACAGGAGGTCACTACATTCGTCCAAATATCGAGGCCGCCTTTGGACAGCGGATGCACATGATCGCGGGAAAGATCCTGATAACCGAAAACCTTGCCACAATAGAGGCAGAGGTTGCAGTCACGTCGAAAGAGGAATTTGTTCTCGAGAGGAGGGTCGGCGAACACATCGTGAACTTTGCCGTCGCAGGCAACGATGCTTGGCAGCTTGAGCACCGACTGAATACCGCTGCGATTCAGCCCGCCGCGCATCTCGAAAACGGTGTCGCCTAATGACCAGATAACCTGCTCTTTAACCAGCAGCGTCGCGGTCTCTTCGCGCGTGAGCCAGCTCACCGGAATACCTGCTTTGTTCAATCTTAGAATCTTCGCATTCACACCGAATCACTCGCCTCCAAGGACATTGATCGATCACGCTCGTTTCTTTACTGACTGATGCTTTTTGCTCTTTTTATTATAGCTTGAGTCTACACCTGTAGGGGCAATACTACACGCGGCTATATACCGACTGTCTTCCACTCCCTTTTCTTTCCCCTCTATCGATTATCGGCAAGAGGCGATTCTGCTCCAGTGCAGACAGACTCACCTAGCCTCTTAGCGCGGCAGCTTCTAGTTTGCGCTGGCGCCTTCGCTCAGGCCCGCCGCTAGTCAGCCAGTAGAGTCCGTGAATGCCAATTAGCATAAGGGCGAATAGCGGCAGTGTGCCATAGTCGGCGCCGCCAACCTGAAAATAGAACACCGCGTTATAGTCGCGATTCTCGGTTGGATGGCGCGCGGTGACGACACCAATATAGGCGCCTTTCTCTTCGAATGTGTATTCCGTGCTGTAATAGCCGCCATCTTCGATCCGCGGCTCTTCATAGAATACCGTGAGCGCGTCGAGGTCTTCTATCGCTTCGATATCTGACCACGCTGCAAAGCGGCCGAGCTTATCAACGTCTTTAATAATACGCAGATCGATTAGCATGTCGGGCAGCAGCTCATGGAGGTATTCCATAACGAACACGGAACGCGCGACATCGGGGATATCCTCACAGTGCTCTTCGGCCTCGCTCTGTTCAGGCTGGAAAACCGTGAAGTGAGCTTGCAAAAAATTGATGCTAATAAGACATACGTCGTCTTCGAATGCGACGCCGCCATGACCAAGCGCCGGCGCAGAAGTAAGAAGCAGCGCAGCGCTGAGGAATACTGGGAGGAGTCGGTTCATTCTCTGTCTCAATTTATCAGTGTGATAGTGCAGTAGTTCAATCGGCTAGCTGCCGGCTTCACCTACCAGGCGATGGTCGAGCCATCGTAGTTATAAAATTGACCTGTGTTGGCGCCGCTCAGGCCATCGATCACCTTCAGCATCCCGCTGACACTCTCGGGCGCATCGATGTTGCCATTAGGCCCGCCCATATCGGTGCGGACCCAGCCCGGATGCAGCGTCGTGACGGCGATGCCCTCGGGCGCAAGGTCTATTG
>Ga0181601_10000026_pt1 | contig 109816 bp, 101 predicted proteins | sample 041ome_8_FD_133020 | JGI IMG/M metagenome (GOLD analysis project Ga0181601, IMG submission 133020) | Coastal salt marsh microbial communities from the Groves Creek Marsh, Skidaway Island, Georgia - 041407BS metaG (megahit assembly) | ecosystem: Environmental > Aquatic > Marine > Intertidal... | reverse complement strand
TCCTTCTAATGATGGAAGTATGACTACTGCAATCTGAGTGGAAGTTGTGTCGTTGTAATTGCGAAGCTTCTGTTCCAATCGATTTGCATTGGAACTGCCCAACACACCGGCATAGTCGTTCACTAAACGATTGGGAGTAGGAGGAACTTTGAGGGCAAGAGCACCAAAAGCTACCAATACAGCAAGGGTGAGCGCGCTGAAGGACTTAATTATTCTTTCCATAGCTGATGTCGTCTTTCAGTTCGTTTATGTCGTCCTTTTGGTAGGGAAAGAATTGCTTCAACTGTGCGCCAGCGTCCAAGACGCCTTCCACAATGCCATCGGCTATCCTGCCCTCTTTAAAATGGCCCAGCATCAATTCTTTAGTTTCGTCCCAAAACCCTTGCGGTACCTTTTCGTTGATTCCGATATCACCTACGATCGCAAATTTGTGATCATCGATGGCTACAAATACGAGCACGCCATTGCGCAACTCAGTTTTGTGCATACCCAATTTGTTGAAGGCTTTTACGGCCTCAGCATATGGGTCGTTTTTACACCGCTTGTCCACATGAACGCGAATTTCGCCCGAGGTGTCGCGCTCAGCCTCTTTAATGGCCGCTAAAATTTTTGCTTCTTCTTCCTTGTTGAATGGGGGTTTTTCAAACATTAGAATTCTACGTTTGGTGCGTTCTCTGTTCCGGCATCGGCCTCGAAGTATCCTTTTTTCTGAAAATCGAACCAGCCTGCATAGATTACTCTTGGGAAGCCGCGTATGTAAGAGTTATAGTCTTGTACGCTTCCGTTGAATTTTTGTCTCGCCACAGAAATCCTGTTTTCTGTTCCTTCCAGCTGCGCTTGAAGTTCTAGGAAGTTTTGATTTGCCTTCAAATCAGGGTAGCGCTCTACCGTCACTAATAATCGTGATAGCGCTCCGCTTAAGTTAGATTGTGCCGATTGGAATTTAGCGATGTTCTCCGGAGTTAATTCATCCACGTTGATGTTCATGCTAGTAGCTTGAGAACGCGCTTCGATGACCGCAGTCAATGTAGATTGCTCAAATTCTGCGTAGCCTTTTACTGTGCTTACTAGGTTTGGAATAAGGTCTGATCTGCGTTGGTATTGAGTCTGCACGTCCGCCCATGTTTGCGCTACGGTTTCGTCTTTCTCCACCATGTTGTTGTATCCACAAGATGAAAGCAAAACTGCCAAAATGGATACGTAGAATGGGATTTTTAAAGTTTTCATGTATGATTTACTTGATATTGATTGTGGCAAGGTATATCATGAAAATCATTCCAAAGCCACGAAATGGACAATATGTCAGAGACTTGGGTTGTTGGTGATATTCTTGGTCAAACGGTTTGATAATCTAAAACGGCTCAGAATATTGGCAATTAAAAAACCGCCTCGTTGTGTTCGAGGCGGTTTCAAATATTGATTGAGTAGGTTTATCTACAACTATTTCTTTTTAGCCTTCTGCATGTCGTTCAGCTTTTCTTTGTCGCCATAACGACCGCGGTTTTTATATAATTCAAACCGATTCTGCTGAATGCGTTGAGGCCAATAGTTGTTTTCACGATCGATGTCCGCGGTTTCTAAATTTGGATCAACGGTAACGGATGCTATCATTTTCTTGGAGTAGAATACTTTGCTCACCTGAAGCTGATCGTTTTTCCAAATCTCAGCAGGAATGTAATGCCTTTCCATGGATCCATCTTCGTACGTAAAACGCAAAATGATCGGCATGGGAAGACCGCCCAAATTGGAGAATTTCATTTGATAGTAGTTCCAATTTCCATTCAAAATCTCTTTTTCTTCCTCGGTCAATTTCTCTAAGTATTCGTTATACTTTTTCTTGTCGTAGGCAGTTACTTCGTATTCATTTTTATTATTGTAAAAGTCTTGTAATTCAGGTTTTTGATCTATTACAGGTGAAGTAATGATGTCAATGTTTAGTATGTCACCCAAGACACTTCTTCTGCATTGTCAGCGGCTTCTTTTGCGGCCATTTCAACTTCCGGATTCTTGGTGTTGATGTTGAATAATCGAACCTCGTCAATGGAAATATCTACTGGGTCAGTTGAGTAGAACCAACCGCGCCAAAACCAATCCAGGTCTACTCCAGATGCGTCCTCCATCGTTCGGAAAAAATCGGCAGGCGTAGGATGTTTATAGGCCCATCTTTTAGCATAAGTGGAGAAGGCAAAATCGAACAGTTCGCGACCAAGTATCGTCTCTCTAAGGATATTCAGAGCAGTAGCTGGTTTACCATAGGCGTTGTTTCCAAACTGGAAGATGTTCTCGCTGTTTGTCATGATTGGAGAAATGCGGTTTTGATCACCTTTCATGTAGTCTACAATATTCATAGACGGACCTCTTCGCGAAGGATAGTCAACGTCCCATTGCTTTTCGCACAGGTATTGTACAAACGTGTTGAGGCCTTCATCCATCCACGTCCATTGACGCTCGTCAGAGTTGATGATCATAGGGAAGAAGTTGTGTCCCACCTCATGAATGATGACTGAAATCATCCCATACTTGGTTCCTTCGGAGTAGGTACCATCTTCTTCTGGTCGTCCGCCATTGAAGCAAATCATTGGGTATTCCATTCCAATTCTGTTGGTATGCACCGAGATGGCTACTGGATACTGATAGGGAATGGTAAACTTGCTGTAGGTGCGAATTGTGTGAGCTACAACCTCAGTGCTATACATTTCCCATAAGGGGTTTCCCTCTTTAGGATAGTAACTCATGGCCATAATGGTCTTTCCTTCGATATCCACACCCATAGCATCCCAAATGAATTTACGCGATGATGCAAATGCAAAGTCTCTTACATTTTCTGCTTTAAATGTCCAAGTTTTGACACCTTTTGGTTTTCCTTTTTCTGCTTTTTCAGCCTCTTTTTGATTGACAATCATCACTGGACTTTTGGCGGTTTTTGCCTCCTCGAAACGATCTAATTGTTCTTGAGTCAGAATGTCTTTTGAGTTTTCAAGTGTTCCTGTAGATCCAACCACATGATCATCTGGAACAGTGATGTTTACATTGTAGTCACCAAAGGGAAGAGTGAACTCGCCTCGACCTAAAAATTGTTTATTCTGCCAACCCTCAACTTCGTTGTAAACACACATCCTTGGGAAGAACTGCGCGATAGTGTATAGGTAGTTGTCTTCTTCTTCAAAATATTCATATCCAGAACGACCGCCAATCTCCATTCGATCGTTGATGTTATACCAATAATCCAAGGATAATACAGTCGATTCACCTGATTTGAGTGGCTGATCTAGATCTACACGCATCATGGTTTTAACTACGGTGTATTTCGCATCATTGCCATTCGCGCCTTTCACGCTTTCTATTTTAAACCCACCATCAAAATCGTTGTGCAATCTTTTTATTTCACCAAAAGATGAACCGTTGTCTAAGCTCATCGTACTGATCGCCTTCGTTTCAGAGTCTTTGGCGCGCATGTTTTGATCCAATTGCAACCACAAATAGTCCAGTTGATCTGGGGAGTTATTGGTGTAGGTAATTTTAATTTTTCCGGAAATCGTTTGATTCTTATCATCCAAAGTGATGTCCATGTCATAATCAGCTTTCTGCTGATAGTATTCATGTCCGGGCGCCCCTGAAGCGGTTCTATAGCTGTTTGGAGTTGGTAGAGTGGTGCCGAGTTGTTCGAACTTTACTTGAGAATAAGCAGGCGAAAGGAGCGCGCCTGCGATAACGCTGAGTATCAGTTTCTTCATAATTGGAAAATGGTTGGCAAATGTAGAAACCAACACAAGCCCCTTATGTTTAAATGTATGAGCGGTTGAAATTGGGATGAATTGGTAAAATCAAGCTAAATTGGAGGTGAGTGAACTAAAACTTAATTCTGCTTTGTTCCTCTATCATCTTTTCATGTGCTGCCTTCGTGCTCAAGAGGTAGGTCTCATTATTTATGAAAACACCACTATTCGTATCGAAAGTGATCAACTTGCTTGGATAATCAAACACTTCTTCCACATCATCGAATTTTCTATAATCCACTGCACGTTCTAACATTATCTTAAACCGATAACTATTCTTTTCAACTGAAATATCCTCTTCTAACAAGGATTTGATCACTGAAACTCGTTTGGTTACAAAGCCATTTAATTCGACTTCGATGGTGTAAATGGCGTCCTCGATTAGTTCAAATTCCACCACCGAACCTGTCTTTTCAATTTCTTGGACGATGGTGTTCTTTTCATACAATCGAACCGTCATTCCTTTCATGACATTGTTACCTTCATCTACAATCCGAAACTTGAGTTTTATAGGCTCAGTCTGCCCTGTAAACGATAAAAATATAATTGCTACAAGTGTGAGTGTAATCCGCTTCATAATTGGGCGCGAATGTAAATTTTGGGGTGTCTCCACATTGTTGATTTAAGTTAAAATCAGCATGAAGTTTTCAACCATTACTAGAACAATAACTTTGATGAAAATTTTTGAATAGATGCGATTAGTTTCTTGGAATGTAAACGGCATTAGAGCCACGTTTAAAAAGGGTTTTACAGAACGATTAGAGGAAATGAATCCAGATGTAATCTGCCTTCAAGAAACAAAGGCTCAGGACGATCAAGTGCGGGAAACGCTTTTCGATATCGGATATCATATCTATTCGAACTCAGCAGTGAAAAAGGGCTATTCAGGGACGGCTATCCTGTCTAAGACTGAACCAATTTCAGTGAAACCCGATATGGGAATAGAAGAGCACGATTCCGAAGGACGCGTACTAGCAGCCGAGTTTGAGGAATATTTTGTGGTTACGGTTTATACTCCAAATTCAAAACAGGATTTGAGTCGGTTGGAGTATAGGAAAAAGTGGGATAACGATTTTTTGAATTATCTGCTTGAACTTGAAAAAACCAAGCCGGTCTTTGTTTGTGGCGATTTAAACGCTGCACACCAGGCTATTGATTTGAAGAATGACAAAGCCAATTACAACAAAAACGCAGGATATACACAGACGGAGATTGATGGGATAGACAACCTCGTAGAAAATGGTTTTGTTGACACTTTCCGTCATTTTTATCCAGACACTGAAAAATATAGCTGGTGGAGCTTTAGGGCAGGAGCGAGGGAACGAAACATAGGCTGGCGTATTGACTATTTCTTAGCCAGTTCAGTGCTTATGGAAAAGGTGACGGATGCTTTCATTTTAAATGAAATTGAAGGCAGCGATCACTGTCCAGTTGGGATTGACATCGAGGTTTAGTTCACAAGCACGGTTGGAGCACCTTCTTGGATTAACTCGATTCGGCCAATTAAATGAATTTCTTTTCCCGCTTGTTTCAAGGTCGTTTCCACATCTTTCTTAGCGGTTTCGGATACTGTGAATAACAAACCTCCATTCGTTTGAGGATCGCACAATAATTGAAGTTGTGCCGCACTCAATTCGCTGGCATATTTGCTGTAAGCCTTGAAATTCCGCATGGTATTGTCCGGCATCACAAATTGATCTAGAAAGGTTTTTAGAATCTCCATGGGATAGGTAGGAACCATGTCCCATTGTAGCTTGGCTTGCACCTTTGATGCTTGGCACACCTCTACCAAATGCCCCAATAGTCCGAAACCAGTAACGTCTGTCAAGGCGTTGACTCCATCAATTTTGCTCAATTCCCTGCCGATTGTATTCAGTTTACACAGCTCATTTATAAGCAATTCATCCTGTTCAGGCTTCGAAATGCCTCTCTTCATGGCGGTGCTTAGAATACCTGTACCAATGGGTTTTGTCAAGTAGATCAAATCACCGACCTGTGCTGTATTGTTGGTTTTAAGATTACTTTTCTCCACCAATCCAGTGACAGATAATCCAAAAAATGGTTCACGGCTATCAATACTGTGACCACCGGCTAGTGGAATGCCTGCATCTGTGCAAATGGATTGAGCGCCTGAGATGACCTCTGCTGCAATTTCTGCCCCTAATAGCTCTATTGGCCATCCAAGTATACCAACAGCCATTACGGGCGTTCCTCCCATCGCGTAAACGTCACTGATTGCATTTGCTGCGGCTATCTTTCCAAATGCGGTGGCGTCATCAACTATTGGGGTGAAGAAATCTGTGGTGCTAATGATGCATTGTCCATTATCTATTTCCAACACAGCCGCGTCATCGTTTCGACCATTGCCTACCAAAAGGTTTGGATAGACTCGATCCGATTTTGAAACTCCATTTAAAATCGCTTCTAAATCTGCTGGAGCTATTTTGCAACCACAGCCTGATCCATGGCTGAACTGGGTAAGTTTTGGTTTTTCCATTCGATGAGTTGTTGTGCTATTTCGGTAGGGCTTTGTTGATCATATACTTGAGTAAAGCTTGCATTGCGTCCACTTCTTACCAGGCTATGATTATATGATTTGTCGTAGTATTTGAGGGCTATGGCGCAGGCAGCAGCGATATTGCCATTTTCTAAGTGTTCAATTGCGGCTTTCACAAATTGTCCTCCAATGCGCTTTTCGATTTTTTTGAAATCTGCGATGAGCTCCGCTGTACTGACCTTGCCGTAATCCTCGCATAAGGCTTCCACGCGTTGTTCGAAGGAACGTTCAATGATGATTAAGGGAGAAGCATTCATCTGGAGCTTCAGTTCGGCAGGTAAAAAGACCTTCCCAATATTTCGGCTTTCGTCTTCTACCCAAATAGGACTGCGCTTTTTAAGTTTAATGAGCAGCACTGCAATGGTGTTTTCGAACTGCTCCGTGCTGGGTTGAACACCTTGATTCCCAAAGGCTGACCCTTTGTGGTTCGCGATTCCCTCCAGGTCGATGACGGGTTCACCTAATCCTTCTAGTGCTTTGAGAATATCAGTTTTGCCGCCTCCAGTGTTGCCGCCAAGTGATATAAGCTCGATAGGTAGCTTGAACTGCTCCAACACAACATTGCGAAATGCTTTATAGCCGCCTTCAATGGTTTTTGTTTGAAACCCCGAAGTATTCAAAAGCCAAGACATCGATTGACTTCTCATGCCTCCGCGCCAACAATGTATTGTGGCTTGTTTTGAAGGGCAGATTGCCTCAACGGACTCTACAAGCGAGGCCAGTTTTGGACCGACAAATGTCAGTCCCAATTTTACTGCAGCATCCTTTCCTACTTGTTTGTAGGTCAGTCCGACTTCGTGTCGTTCTTGGTTTGTGAATAGAGGGATGTTGTGCGCTCCTGGAATGTGAGCCTGCTCAAATTCGGCAGGTGTGCGAACGTCTATTATCGGCTGATCTGAATGGAGAATATCAATAATGGACGGCATGGTGCAAAGGTGCGCAATGCAAACTACAATGAATGTGGGCTATTTCTTACTGGATTTTGCGAATGGATTGTATTCCACACAAAGCTCAACCCAATAGGCAAGGTCATTGTCCATGTCCGTTCCCTCTGGATTAACAAACACAAAACCCTTCATGGCCTTTCCAGTAAAGTTCATTTCGGATGCGCCTTCTTTCTTCAAGGCATCGTGATAGATGTCAGGATCAATGCGCGCCATGAGCTGCTCGCCAACCACACCAACACACATTTTATCATCGACCATAAAACAAAGTCCTCCCATCATCTTCAATTCGTGAAAGTCCACTTTCTGTGCGTCTAGTTCGTCTCGCACGCGGTCTGCTAGTTGTTCGTTATAAGCCATGTTACGGTTTGTTTCGAATTTCTGTGATGTTGTTTTTTATTGTGATCGCTAGATCATCTGTGGGTAAATCATCTGAATCCATTCCAAAGGGGTCCTCGATGGTTTCTGCAATGACTTCTAGACTTGCCAATGTATAGAATGTGAAAACCGTAACCAGAATCGTCCAATAATGGAAATCACTCACAAAGGCGATAGGCATAGAGACGATATACACAAAGATGAATTTTTTGATGAAGATGTTGTAGGTATATGGGATAGGCGTTTTCTTGATTCGTTCACATGCTCCACAGATGTCGGTAAATTTGTTGATGTCTTCCAACATCGAAAGGTATGCAGCTTGACTGATTTCATGCTTTTTATAAGCTGCTAAGGCATCCTTTTGCATATTGCTCGCTACTACATTCGGAATGTGATTTGAATCTAATGCCTTGTCCAAACCATTTGGAATCCGAGCTAATAATTCGGCTTTGGATACATCGCGCAGGTGTCCACGTAAAACGTCTGCATAACACGCATCCGCGTCCAGTAATCGATCAGCCAGTTCTTGATCCTCCTTAGGGATGAACGAAATGACTTTAAGTGCAAAGTTGCGACTCACATTGACCAATGCTCCCCATTGTTTGCGGCCTTCCCACCAGCGGTCATAGGCAGTGTTGGTGCGGAATACTAGCAAGAGCGAAATGACAAAACCCAAAAGCGAGTGCATTACCGTTACGGACTTAGGTTCTATGTTCAATACTTCTAATTCGAAATAGACGACCGCAAAGGCATAGAGCGCAATGCTGAGCATAACCCAAAAAAGTTTTCGGAAGGTGTCAGACTTATGAAATTTGAAGATGAGACCAAACCAGTCTTTGGGATTGTATTGAACCATGGGCGATTGTTGTTTCACAATGATAGTGTGAATCGGTGCGAGTAACAAAAAGGTTTATGCTAAGAAATTCGATCAGCTTCATATCCTTGTTTCAATTGTGTTGGCTATCATCGCGTCATTGAAATACCAATTCGTTATGGAACATAAATTCACCGTCATCGATCGTTTTATTCGATATGCTAAAATCGACACGCAAAGCGATCCACACAGTACTAACATTCCATCTACTGAAAAGCAAAAGGACTTAAGTCGCTTGCTGGTTCAGGAGTTGAAGGAAATTGGAGTGAGTGATGCAGAAATGGATGACTTCGGATATGTATATGCTACTGTTCCGAGTAATTCAGATAAGAGCATTCCAACGATTTGCTTTTGTTCTCATGTAGATACATCACCTGAATCGAGCGGTGCAAATGTGAATCCAATCATTCATAAAAACTATGATGGATCGATTATCCAGCTGCCCAACAATCCAGATGTTCAAATTGATCCTTCAGAGCATCCTGAGTTAAGAACCAAGGTAGGCAAGGACATTATTACTTCAGATGGTACTACGCTTTTGGGAGCCGACAACAAGGCAGGTGTCGCGGAAATCATGGATATGGCCACTTATTTCATGCAAAACCCAGAAGTGAAGCACGGACCGATTCGTATACTCTTTACTCCTGATGAGGAAATTGGTAGGGGAGCAGACAAAGTGGATATTGATAAATTAGGAGCGAAATACGGATATACCGTTGACGGGGAGGCACTCGGGTCATTCGAAGACGAAACGTTTTCAGCAGATATGGTGGTGGTGAAAATCCATGGGGTGAATACGCATCCAGGTTTTGCAAAAGATCAGTTGGAGAGCGCGTTAAAAGCAGCTTCTGCGTTTGTTGATCTGTTGCCAAAGGATACTTGGTCACCTGAAACAACTTCGAATAGAGAGGGGTTTGTTCATCCATACGAAATGAAGGGTGGAGTAGAATCCATGGAATTGGTTTTCATCATTCGATCCTTTGTGGATGAGGATCTTGCCAAATATGAAGCTCAATTGGAAGATATACTCAAGCAGGCGATGAAGAATTTCCCCAATTCGACCTATGAGTTCAAGGTTTCTCAGCAGTATCGAAACATGAAAAATGTGATCGATCAATGTCCTCAAGTATCAGACTTTGCGGTGGAAGCTATTGAAAGAACAGGTTTGAAAGTGCGCAGAGGAAGCATTCGTGGAGGTACAGATGGATCCAAATTGAGTTTTATGGGCTTGCCTTGTCCAAACATCTTTGCTGGCGAACATTCCTTTCACAGTAAAATGGAATGGGCTTGTGTGCAAGACATGCACCAGGCGGTGGAAACCCTGGTAAACCTGGTTCAGATTTGGGAGGAAAAAGGGGAAAGCTAGTTTTACTTATTCCTCTCTACAAACTCGATAATCTCTTGGGCGAACAATTCGGGTTCGTTCACCATGGGTGAGTGTCCACTTTCTTGAAAAATAACCAGCTCTTTATCGATTGAGCTTACCTTGTTGAATGCGTCAACACCCAGCTGTGGAGCGACCACAAAGTCATATTTCCCCCATAGAAACAAACTAGGAACGGTGATTTTGAAAAGACTGTCTGTCAGTGAGGTCGATTCAATTTCAGGGTCGAGAAGTCCTGCGGTTATGTTTCCCGTTATAGCGCTTGTAAGCATGTTGGTCGGACTTAAGAGAGGGGCGTAACTGTCGTCACCATTGGCGAGAATTCCATCATTGAGTAGTAATTCTTCCGCTTCGTAGGCCTTTTCATTGATTTCCCCACCTTGTTCGTAGCTGATGTTTAGGGTGTCGATTCCATTTGCCCAATTCAATATATCGGTCCACTTTGCAGTGCTATTTCCAAGGGCTAATTGTTCAGTGGCTACACTTTTGAAAAGCTTGATGCCTTGTACGTTTAACCTAGGTATGTCATGTGCTCCATCAGCTTCTATCCATCCAGATGCCAGTAATTGATTAGATACATTAATCATGAATTTGCTTCCTAGAGTACCGCCCCAGCTGTGCCCCATGATAAAAATCTTGGCTTCATCTCCGTAGTGAGCTTTCATGGTTAATACGACAGCTCGCAAGTCCTTCGTCATTTGTGTAACGTTTAACTCATTTACCGAGTAGTGACCTTGTGCCATTCCTTGACCACGCTGATCCCAATAAGCAAAGGCCATTTCTTTTTCTAATATTTCCTGTGATTTACCTATGGCATACTCCAGTCCCCTTCCACCTGGCCCACCATGCACCAAGACAACGAAGCATTTACTCGCACCATTTCCGCGAACGTAAACGGGCATATCTGCGCCATTGTTTTTTACATAAATAGTTTCATTCAAATCTGCCAAATCAGCTTTTTGACAGCCGAATAACAATAATGCCCCAATCATCAATATAAGAGGATTTCTTATCATTCTCCCAAGGGTTTTTTATGAAAGCCTAAGCGAATTTCAGCAGTCAGATACGGAACTAGAAACGCGTTGTAATCTAAAAGATATGTACCAGCAATTCGAAGGTGCCACCATTGAAAGGTCCGTGGAAATGTTCTGTATCGCCCAAAGCCAATAAAGTGATTAGGACCAAAGTATCCCGCACTTCCTAATGGTCTTGAATATACCTCTCCATCTTCATCTACTTCATAGGCATTTGGGAAGAATGAACGCATATACGCCCCACCCAACCCGAGCTGGTATTGCATGCGTCTCCGGCCAGTTTTTCGGTATTCAATGGTGTACGTATTTAAGAGAGAGGTACTTGTCTTAGGATGCCATAGTACACCGAGGTTTGCAGCAACTACCAGTTGATGAATTTTGACCATGTTAACCGCGCCACGACCAGGCTTTACCTTTGACTTAAGTTTGATCCATTCGGTGAGTCCATATTCAACTCCAACATTCAATCCAGGCCTTACTGCATTGTTGCTCAAATAGCCAAAATGGTAACTGACTTCTCTTGTCCCAGGAGTTTGGGAAAAACTCAGGTAGGAAATGAGTATTAAAAATAGAGTAACCGGGTAGCGTGGCATTGTGTCAAAAATAGAAATGGCCGCATCAGTATGCAGCCATTTCCTTAAAGTTTATACAAGATTTAATCACACGCTTCTAAGGCCTTTGGTTTTTTGTTGGCTACGTTTAATCCAATGAGCACGCGCTTTTGATCTTTGTCAACTGCGCTTTGCATCTTACCGCCTTGTCCGTGATTAGCACCAGAGCTCATTTTATTGGGTTTGAACTTAACATAACCTGAGCAAATCTCCTTTTTACTTTGAGATTCCAGTCGATAGTCATGTTTACCATGCGGTAAATCCACAATGTAACAATCTGAAAGAGCCATTTCATCACAGAATTTAGGTTCATCCTGGATGTTAGATAATTCGGTTTCAAACTTCTCATCTATAAAGAGTTTTGCCGTTTCGCCTTCTTTTAAATCTTGGGCGTAGATATAGGTGGTGATTGTTTGCTTCTCTTTGTCACAGGATAATAAAATTGCTCCGATACCAATTGCGAGAATAAAAGGTGCCTTTTTCATTTTGATTGATTTTCAATAGAAACGCACTGATGTCAGGATTATTTCAGCACCCAAAAACTATATGGGTTTGGCACTTGTTTTTCTAGAACTGACTTTCCATAAGACTATGATTACTCCAAGAATTCCGAATTGTGTCAGTAGTGATTCGTAGGTGGGGAAAAGTCCCAAAGCACTGAACCTAATGTTTAAAGGGAAGGAGTTAATACTTAGAAACCCACCTTCCTGAATTGCATGAATACCTTGCCCAGCTAAAACAAACGCCAATGCCAATACTACAATGGAAGAGTAGAGGAAGACCTTGCTTATCGGTAATCGTTTAAACCATTTTAGAATTGCCCATGCAATAGCAAAAATGACAATGGCTGATAAAAGGAACCCTAGGAAAACTCCTAGCTTACTGCTTGTTTCACCATCTGCCGTTAAACTAGATAGGAATAACACGGATTCAAAAGCTTCTCTAAAAACAACGACAAACGAAAAGGCACCTAATCCAATCATATTGTTCTTGTTCAGCAGGGTCTTTATTCGAGTTTCCACGAACTCCTTCCATTTGGAGGCTTCGGTTTTTCCATGCATCCAAAAACCAAGGTAAAGCAATACCAGAACCGCAAAAAGGGCAATAAGGCCTTCCATCAATTCTCGACTAGCTGCGTTAAGGTTCATCAAAGAGTCCGCGAAAAACCATCCAATTATTCCGGCACCAACAGCTGATAACCAACCGCCATGCACCCAACGAATGGCATGTGGAGCATTGACCGATCGTAACATACCGAGAATCGCCAGGATTACAAAGAAGGCTTCCAATCCTTCCCTAATTAAGATACTTGCTGCGATAAAGGTGGTCATCCCAAGTCCGCGAGACTCTTGATGGACAATCTCGTTTGCTCGATCCAAAATGAGATTCGCTTCTGTGATAGTTGTAGTGAGTTCCTCGCTCGTTACCGATTCTTTGATTTGAGAGCGGATTTTCATCATAATGCTTTCCAACTCAACAAAAAGATTATTGTCGGATGCCATGATTTGTGGCTCAATGGGTTCGACTCCTTTTAAATATCCGTCCAGGGCATACTGAGTAGCGTCATTGATATTCCCATCAATATATGAGGATAGAGCTCTGGCTAAATAGTCCCGAGTGAGAGAAATTGGGTCGTTCGCGGAAGTCGTTTCGGTTTTAATTGGATTGTGTCTCTGACTCGCCAGATCTAGGCCATCGTACTTTGCTTTTAGTTCTTGATCGCTTAAAGTGGATAACTCTTCTAAACTAATAGCGATCGTTGCCTTTGCAGAGCGGTTGTCAAAATGCTGAATAGTAGCTATATAGAACGCCAAATCCCATACTTGTTCATCACTTAGTTCAGGAAAAGCACGCATTCCAGTACCCGGAATTCCAAGTCTAATCGTGTTGAAAGCTTGAAACGGAGCCACGCCACTCATGATTTCTTTATCCCTAAAATTGGTAGGACTTGGTGTCAAACCAACTCCAGCAGGACCATCTCCACCACCAAAGTTTCCATGGCAAGTTGCGCATTGGGCTTTAAAAGTCTCTGCACCTTTATCCTTATTTGGCCAAACAGTTGGATAGGAGGAGACCAAGTTTAAAGACAATAATTTCAATTTGATACTGCGGGCGAGACTAGAAACGGTTGTGTAATCATTGGTATCCTGAATCAATTGTTGAAGTTTAAGAACTTGATCGTGAATAGATGTATCGGAAGATTCTAATCTCGATGCGAAATCTGCCGCAGTGGCAGAGAATTCTCCCATTTCAGCAAATTCAAATTCATTGATTACTTGTCCATCTTTCACCGCCATATTATAATCCTTGGCGATGTAGTCCATCAAGTTAATCAGCATTCGAGCATCTTCATTGGACTCAGTTGCCAATGAAAATGACATTGAACAGAAAAGGAATAAGCTGCTAGTCAGTAGATATCTTATCATGCAAATTAATTCAGGACTATAAAAACACATGCCTTAGGGAATGGTTTTAAAAGTGTGGCAAAAAAACGTTCTATTAAGTGGGTGGACAATACCTATAAAGAGGTAAAATGAAGAAGTGTAATCTCATTTGTTGAAGTTTGAAACTCGGCTTACATTCGTGCCTTAATACACAATCACATGGGAAGAGCATTTGAATATCGGAGAGCAGCTAAAGAAAAGCGTTGGGACAAAATGTCGCGCATTTTTCCCCGACTGGCTAAAGCCATTACAATGGCTGCCAAAGAGGGGGGGATTGATCCTGATATGAATGCCTCGCTTCGGTCCGCAATTCAAAATGCAAAGGCTCAGAATATGCCGAAAGACAATATTGAATCGGCAATTAAGCGAGCGACAGGAAAGGACGGTGAGAATTACATTGAGGTCAATTATGAGGGAAAAGGTCCTCATGGCGTGTTGGTGTTTGTAGAATGCGCTACAGATAACTCGACTCGAACTGTTGCAAACGTGAAGCACTACTTCACAAAAGCAGGTGGTTCATTGGTGCCAACTGGATCTCTTGAATTTATGTTCAGCCGAAAGGCGGTGTTTGAATTTGAATTAACAGAAGGAATGGACATCGAAGAATTGGAATTGGAGTTGATCGATGCTGGTTTGGAGGAAATTGAGGAAAATGAAGGCACTGTATACGCATATGCTGATTATACAGAGTTTGGCACACTATCTTCTGCCCTTGAAGGGATGGGGATAGAAGTTACTAAGGCCAGTTTACAGCGTATTCCGACCTCTCCTGTTGATTTTACCGAGGAGCAATTGGTGGATATTGAAAAGATGATTGACAGAATTGAGGAGGACGAAGATGTGCAGGCTGTTTTCAACAACATTGCCTAGGTTATAAATCTAATTATGATCCTAAAAAGCGGATCTTTTCATCTAGCATACGCCTGAAAAAAACCCTTTTGGAGTGAATACCACTTTTAAATCGGATAAAGTCGCCATCTGAATGTATGGTGTAGTGGATCGATTGAAATATGACCAATCGATAAAATGGAATGCACCAGCTAAAATGTTTGTTTTCACTGTGAATATGTATTTCAATTCCGGCTTTTCTGATTTCAATGATTGCATGCCATAGGGTTTCATGCTCTGAGTTGAAGGCGTATTTACCAATCTTCATTTCATGCACAATCAAGTTGCCAGAGCGGACAGGTGGAAATTGTAGGAGTTCCCATACATCATAGGTAGAACCCACCAATTCCAACTTCAAACTTTGATCGTTTCTGGTTAAGTTTTGTTCATCAAAAAAGCCTCTCATGATGTGATAACATTTGAAAGGCTTTTAAGTTTTTAGAAGGAGAAATTTCTTACAATGTATGGACCTACTTAGAAAGTTTTTTGATTTCCTTATCTATTTTGCTTTTTGAATCCATATCGTTGATGCCAAAATAGATGCCGCTCAGCATTTTTAGTACCTCCAAGTTTTGATTGTCAATTTTGTATGCTGCAAGAGCAGGGGGTAGAGCTAAATTGAAGTTTTTAGCCAATTCCGAATCTATGCCTTCAACTCCTGCTAAAGCTCCTGAGGCTTGTCCCTGCAGCAATTCTACTGATAGATTGTAATAGTATGCAGCCAAGTTGTAATTAGCCTTAAGATCAGCTGGGTTTTCAGTTTGCAGTTGAATCAAACGAGTTTCTTCTTGATTGGATGTTGCAGTGCTCGATGATGATTGCGCAAAGGTGATAACCGTTGCGAAGACTGCTATAAACGTAAGTAACGATGATTTCATATCGATTTTTATTTGGGTGAAAGATAGTACATTCGGCTAGACGCAGAAAGTGTTGTATAGTAGCCTGTACTATGTGATTCTAATGATTTCCATTTAGGGATTTAAAAATTGTTGTTTCTAAGATAAGCCAGCAATGAAATAAAGCTTGATTTACATTGTCAACAGTCGAATACAGTAGATAGAAATACGCTCGTATCTGTTAACGGTTGATCTCGATCCTTCTGTTCAAAGCTCTTCCTTCCTCTGTGGTGTTAGGAGCCATTGGTTCTGTTTCACCCTTTACTTGTTTGGTGATTCTAGAACTTTCAATTCCATGCATTTCAAGATGGTACATTAGATTGGAAACTCGTAGTCCTGAAATTCGCTGATTGATAGGTGATGTTCCAGTACTATCAGCATGTCCTTCTGTTATAATAGACATTTCAGGGTTTTCCAGGAATAAAGGAGTCAACACTTCGAGAACAAATTCCATTTGATATTGGCTTAGTAAGAATCCATTTATATCAAAATGGAAATTCCATCCTTTTTCGGTTTCTATAATTTCAGCAAAAGATCCATCCTCCAATTTGAAATTTTCATATCCCGATCAGTTTTTTCATGAACATAGGCAACTTCTAATGTATTGAAATCAAAACAACTAGCCTAACGTAATTTTCACAAACAAATCAATGATTTTCGATTATAGGCCATCGACAGTTTCATTTTTTTATAACCTATCTAGTCCGATCAAAAGGATTGATGCCGGGTCTATTGTTTGAAATAGCAGTCCGGTTCTTTCCTTCTTTTTTTTGGATTCTTCTTTTTGGGAAAACTATAATACGTATCGCAAAAGGCGAAATAATGATCTTCTCTGTTCGCAGGCATTATCCATCCGTTTTGAGTGAGAACGTATTGTTTGTCCTCGATGATCAATTGATTGGATCGTAATAATTGATCAATATTTTCTAAGTCCCAATCTTTGGTGTGGAGGCTCCCGCCAGTCTTCCACGCTAGATTGATGTACTGTGGGTTAATCCCATTTCTAGTATTGCACAATAGAATGTGCAAAGGCTTGTTAAGACATTGTTGCAATACAAAATCCCTCACGCAGCTTCCGTTATCTGCAATTAAAATGATATCTTCTTCATTTTTAGCTTGAATCATTGCTGTGCATATGGCTTCCAAGTCATTTTCTGGACTATCTCCACCATTACCCTTATGCGCCACTCGTTTCATCAATTTAGTGACTTGCAAGAGCGGGTCAGACTCTTGATAATAAATGCCGCCTGTAAATCCAATGACTTTTTTTCGATCCTTTAACTTGTCACCATCGTTAAAGAATGCAACATGTTTAATGCTGCTTTTTTCGCTGTTGAGGGCATGCCATAGCATAGCTTCAGCACCCGGACCATACATGCTGCCGGTCCAATCCATAACCAAAAGGCTGTTTTTCCAATTTGTATTTCGATCGAGAGCCAGAAACACTGTTGAGTCCATGCTGTATTTTTTCAAATACATGAAATACGTTATTCTATTTATGACTTGCAGGTTTTGCTCTTTAGAGGCAACATTTTTACCGGAGTCCAGCAGATCCTCACCTCTTGTGTCGATTGTTTGTGATAGTTCATAGGTGATTTCAATACCATGAAATAGCTGCATGGTTTCGAATTCGTTATTACAATCTGTTTGTAATAGTATAGAGTAGTCGATTTGGGTTGAGTTCAAATTGCTATCCAAATCAAACAGGGCATTGAGCCTTTTTGCTAAAAGCCATTTGTAGTCAGTAAGCCAAAATGCACTGTCCTTAGGATACTTAGTGAATATTACACGAACACTCTTTGGAATTACATTATCATGTTGATTCGGAGGCCAACTGTCCGCGTTTTTGAATGTGTATTTGGCGTATCCATTTTCTAGTAAAACAGTTTTCTCAAGATTTTCATCATGAAAAACAGGTATCTCGGTAATGTCAAGTTTCCCTTCTATTTCGCTTTTATAATTATTTGGATTTCTAAGCGCTTCACCACTAAAAGCCTTTTGCGAACTGGCATTGTCGCAAAACAAAAGCAATAGGCTTGTTGTAATAAATAGAAATAAAAATTTCATCCTGCTGCAAACAAACGATTCACAAGGCTCATTTCGTTTCTTTGAACTCAATTTTCCGCAAGATTTATGAGAAAACATCTTTTTTTAGGCTTCGCAGCATTATTTTTTAGTTTGACACTCGTTGGTCAGGAGTATGAATTACAAAGTTCAACAGAGACTTATAAAGACCTGCTAAAACTCCACAGGGGACTTCGCGTTTTATACGTTGCCGCACACCCAGATGATGAAAATACCAGGTTAATAGCTTGGTTAGAAAACGAGAAAAACATTGAAACGGTTTATTTATCTCTAACCCGTGGACAGGGGGGGCAAAACCTCATTGGAGATGAAAAGGGAGATGCTTTAGGTGTCATTAGGACCTATGAGTTATTGGAAGCAAGAAAAATTGATGGGGGAGAACAAATGTTTACTCGCGCTGTAGATTTCGGATATAGCAAATCTGCAGAAGAAAGCTTCTCGAAATGGGGGAAAGAAGAGGTCCTGGCTGATGTGGTTTATGCAATCCGAAAGTTTAGACCTCACATAATCATAACACGGTTTCCGCCAAATCGAAATGCTGGACATGGACACCATGAAGCATCAGCGCTCTTGGCCGCGGAAGCTTTTGACTTGGCTAGTGAGAAAAGCGCCTTCCCTGATCAGTTTGATAGGGTAGAGCCTTGGACTCCTCAAGCCATGTATTTTAATAGCTCAAGTTGGTGGAGAAAGGAATTGGAGGATAAGACCGATTTAGAGCTGAAGGACGAGAACATAATTCGCGTGAACATCGGCACATTGGATCCAATAACGGGAATGGGGATGAATGAAATTGCCTCACTGGCTCGAAGCAAACATCGCTGCCAAGCTTTTGGAACTTCACGAGATAGAGGTGAACGATTTGAATATCTCGAATTGTTAAAGGGTGAATGGCGAGATGATTTATTCGACAGCTATGAGGGTGTTTGGTCGCGTTCGGAGGGTCACAAATCTTCCATTCAATCCATCATCGATCAATACAACTTTACTGATCCTATGTCAAACTATAAGTTGTTCATCAATGAGGTGGAACCAAAACTGGCGCAGCGGAGTATGTGGGCAGATGGAAAAGATATTAATTACGTAAATCAACTTTCGGCTAAGATCAAGCGAAACATGCTTGGAGTTAGAGTTGAGGCTTATGCTGGTCAAGATCCTATTGTAGTTGAATCCGAATTTGACTTAAACATTGAAGTTTATAACGGAGGCAGTGAAGCGCTTCAAATCAGATTTAATCAACCTGAAATAGATACTTCATTTGAAATTGGATCTGGGAAACAGATCTCTTTTATTAGGAAGCTAAACGCTCCCAAGGAGCCATCGACACCGTATTGGTTGCGTTTGCCACATGATGAGTTATATGAAATTGAAGATCCAAATTGGCAAGGCGAGCCCAGATTACGCGATAAAATGATTGAATATACCGTCAAATTTGATGTGCCCTTTAAGGGAGAAACTGAATTGCATCGCAAATGGACCGATCGTTCTGTGGGTGAAATACTGCAACCTATTCAATATGTGCCGCTAGTGAGTATTACGAATCAGTCAAACACTTTACTAATTAAAAATGATGGTGAGGTAATGCAGCATATCGAGGTACTCGCGTTTGGGTCTGTGAAGGATTTACGAGTTTCTCCGTCTGGCGTGGAGGTTGATGCGACAGCTCGTACAGGAATAATGCTTGAAAAAGGCCAAAAGACTACCGTAAGTACTAAATGGCAATCAGGGTCAGAGCCAAACGAAAAACACAATATTCGTTCCTCAGCATATTTAGGTGATTTAGCATTTCATCAGAGTGTTCAGGCGATTGAGTATGACCATATTCCAAATATTCTAATTGCAAAGGATTGCGAAATGACCTTGGTAAAGCTTGATCTGAAAATGCAGGCCGCGAAGATCTTATACATTGAAGGTTCGGGTGATGAAGTGGATGAGGCGCTAGAAAACATAGGTTATGAAATAGATCGCACTCCGTTGTCTGAAGTTGCTGATAAACTGAATGATTACAAGGCAATCGTGGTAGGTATTCGTGCTTACAACACAAACGATCAGTTAATTGCTTATCAGGATAAGTTGATGAATTACGTGGAAAACGGTGGGAATATGATAGTCCAATACAATACTTCCCGAGGATTAAAACTGGATGAATTTGGTCCTTACCCGTTTCAATTGGGTAGAGAAAGGGTTACAGAAGAGGATGCTGAGGCAATACTCCTGCAACCTAAACATCAAGTGTTCTCAAAGCCGAATAAAATTGAATCCTCTGATTTTGACGGCTGGGTTCAAGAGCGTGGATTATACTTTGCTAGCGAATGGGGTGATGAGTACACTCCACTTATATCATGGAAGGATTCTGGAGAAGAAAAAATATCGGATGGCGGCCTTATTGTAAGCCAATATGGAAAAGGCTCATTTTTCTATTCAGGGATATCATTTTTCAGGCAATTGCCCGCAGGAGTTCCAGGAGCGTATCGATTACTGGTGAACACGATTGAATACCAGCCAAAATGAAAATAAACGAGGAAATAGAGAAGCCAACAAATTGGAAGAGGATTTACATGATTGTAATAGCGTTTCTAATTTTTCAAATAGTGTTGTATGCCATTCTGAGTAAAGTGCTGTCATGAATTTACTCGATTGGACTGTTTTAGTTTTCACACTGCTTGCGATAGTCGCCTACGGCACTTGGCGCACTCGAAAGCAGAAGGATCTCGAATCTTACCTAAGGGGCGGGAGAGAGTCTAATTGGTTCACGGTTGGATTGAGTGTAATGGCTACACAAGCCTCAGCTATAACTTTCTTATCAACTCCGGGGCAAGCATTTGAATCGGGCATGGGCTTCATCCAATTCTATTTTGGTTTGCCATTGGCTTTGATCATTGTTTCAATTGTTATTATTCCACTATTCTATAGGCTAAATGTTTACACGGCTTACGAGTTTCTAGAGAATCGATTTGATCTAAATACGCGACTTCTAACCGCTTTTCTATTCTTAATTCAAAGAGGGTTGGCAGCGGGAATTACAATTTATGCTCCGGCAATTGTGTTGAGCATTGTGCTAGGGTGGGATTTGACAAAACTGAACATTATCATTGGACTCCTTGTCATTGTTTACACCGTTAGCGGTGGAACAAAAGCGGTTAGTATTACTCAAAAATGGCAAATGGCCGTGATAATGGGTGGTATGTTCTTCGCGTTTTACATGGTCTTAGATTATTTAGCACCAAGATTTACATTCTTAGAAGCGCTTCAATTCGCTGGCGTTAATGGTAAAATGGAGATTGTCAATTTCGACCTGAATATGGAGTCGAGATATACGATTTGGAGTGGACTCACGGGAGGTATGTTCTTAGCCTTGTCTTATTTTGGAACTGATCAGAGTCAAGTTCAGCGCTATATAAGCGCGAGCAGCATAAAGGAGAGTAGGATGGGGTTGATGTTTAATGCAATTCTGAAAATTCCGATGCAAGCATTTATTCTTCTGACTGGAGTGTTGCTTTTTGTATTCTACCAGATAAACGAACAACCTATAAGTTTCAATCAACAGGTGGTTGAAGTGGTCATGGAATCGGATCGAGCGGAGGAGGGGCAGTATCTACTCGATCAATTTGGCCGAGTACAAGAGGAGAAAAATGAAATCATACGTGAATCGAGAGACAATAATCAAGATGAGATTGCTCGATTGTTAACTGCGGAGAATGATTTAAAGTTGAAATTTAATGAGATATCATTACAGGTAAATAGTGATGTTCCAACAAAGGATTCGGACTATGTATTTATCCGTTTTATTCTGGAATACTTACCTCATGGGGCGATTGGTCTGCTACTAGCCGTAATATTAAGTGCTGCCATGTCGTCAACAGCAGGGGAGCTAAATGCGCTTGCAACTACGACTATGAGCGATTTTGTTAAACGATTATCACAAATGAATGTCAGTTCAGATCGAGAAGTGCTTTGGAGTAAGCTAATCACAGTGTTTTGGGGACTACTCGCAATTTCATTCGCACTCATGGCGGATTTATTCGACAACCTCATAGAAGTAGTTAATATTCTGGGCTCATTATTCTATGGTACTATTCTGGGCATATTTATCTGCGCCATATTCATTAAAAGGGTGAAATCGAGAGAAGTAATCATTGCTGCCGCATTGGCAGAACTTTTGGTCTTAGGGCTGTTTACAGGAACCACATTTAATTGGTTGCCATTTGACATTGGTTTCTTGTGGTTCAATGTTATTGGATGCTTAGCGGTACTGGCAGTAGCCGTGTTACTGAGCAATGGTCAGAAAGAAAGCGAGTTGACTTAATTAGCCACCTACTAGTTTTGTCTTATATCCCTTGGTATACAAGAATTCGTGGACTTTATTTCGCTGATCACCTTGGATAATTATTTCACCATCCTTCACGGAACCACCGGTTCCACAGTGGCCTTTTAACGACTTTCCAAGTTTTTCAAGATCATTCTCAGAGCCGATAAAACCTCGAACTATGACTACAGCTTTGCCACCTCTGCCTTTCGTTTCGCGATGCAATTTAAGCAGTTGATCACCTGGAGATAATGTCTCTTGTTCTTCCCACTCCTCATCCGAAGGAGAGAATTGAGGGTTTGTGGAGTAAACCATTCCTCCTTTATTTTTTTTAGACATATCTATGGAGTTATTGTGATTAATGATTTTAGGTTAATACTTATTTCAATGCTTTTTGGGGTTCCTGCAGCTTCGCCATCAATTTGTAAATGGGCACCGTCCAAGTTCTCGATGATTATGGATTTTGCACTCTCAACACTTACGAATTTGGATTGATGAAAGGTTTTAGTGAAAAGGCGGGAGGCCAGGAATGGAAATTCGGCCCAAGTGGGGGATTTGATTTTGATCAACTCGAGTTGTCCGTCATCATCTAAGCCCGTTGGATTGATATACGCGTCATTTCCTAATTGGCTGACGTTAGCCACAACAATTGAAAAATATGAATTCGTTGAGTTCACTATCCGAAACAGCTTGCTGTTTTAAGATTGAAATGCCTGCAATGTGAGTTTTATATAGTTTCCGAAACCGCGTCCAGAAATATTGTCGAATAAATGCGCCACATAGCCGTCAAAGCCAACCCCGCAAAAACCAATGACGTACGTTCCGTTTATCGTGATTGTGTCTATAGAATGAGGCTTGCCATTTAACACTTGCTGAATGGCCGTTGAGATATCCATGGAGATGTTTAAATGGCGGGCAATACCATTCCCAGACCCAGTAGGTATTATGCCAAGCGCTAAATCTCCGCCAATTAATTGACTCGCAATTCCATGGACGGTTCCATCTCCGCCAACGGCAACACAAACCTTGTAACCATTTTTTTTAGCCTCCCTAGCTAGCTTTAGCATATGCTCTTTGGAGGTGCTTTCTGCTAATTGGGCATTTTTTAATTCAAGAGAATCGAATATCGACTTAAACTTAAGGTAGCCACCAACTCCTGAATTGGGATTGCCAATAAACAAAAAAGGACCCCCATTTAGGTAGTCCTTTTTTAATATTGTTTGTGAGTCGTTTTTTATCACTGTGAGATTAGAACTCCTGTAAGCTGACAATTGTAGGATTTATTGCCATTTTGAGTGGTGTAGTCAATTGTGATATTCGTTGTTGCACTGTCCACAATTGTGATAAAGCCACTGCCGCTGATTGATTTTTCACCACCGTCAGGCTTCTGATTGTTGATCGTGAATGATTCCGTACCCTGATCTGCCACAGCCTCTACTTTAGAAAAGAAGCCGTTAATAGGGAAATTGTCATAACTGAAAAGATTGCCGATATTCATTGTTCCGCCATCAAGAATGTTGCGTTCAATGGTGATATTATAATTCCAAGTAGTATCCAAATTGGCGCAACTTTCAATCACGTTATAAGTGCCAATGAATTTTTTTCGAGACTCGAAACTACAATCTTCGCCTTCAAATCCTGAGTCGCAAAAGCAATTGCCTATTTCACAGAAACCACGCACACAGACTACGTCCAGTAATTCGCAAGAATCTACATCTTGGCAACTCGCACCAAAATATCCTTTTAAACAATCGCAACTTCCATCGTTACATGTACCTCCATTGCTACAAGGGACTTTTTCTCCACCAAGTAGCCCGCGGCATTCATCGCATGAAGCCAGTGATAATAGGCTAAACAGAATAGTTATTGAAAACAAAACTCGCATTGACATATCGATTGAAATTATGGCCGTAAATATATGAAAAAGGCAAACTCGCCTCTGTTCGTTAGTAAATGGACGTAATATTATATGAGTTAGGCTAAATCTAATGCTGCCCTAATTCTTTTATTCAGTAAATATGATTTAATTTGCACTCAAATTGAAAAAATCCATCGAAATGAAAAATGTATCAAAATTAGCTGCGTCTTTTGTACTTGCAGCCGTTGTACTTACCGCTTGTGGCGGAGGTGAAGAAGCTCCAAAAGAAGAGGAAGCTGTAGAAACTACAATTGAAGAGGCTCCTGCACAAGAAGCTCCTGTTGAGAAAGCTGTAGAAGCAGTAGAAGAAACTGCTACTGAAATGGCAACTGAGGCTGAAGAAGCTGTAGAAGAAGTTGTAGAAGAAGTTAAGGAAACTGGCGGAAAATTATCTGATAAGGCTGATGAGAATTCAGGAAAACTTAAGGATAAAGCTGAAGCTAAGTCAGGAAAACTTAAGGACAAGGCTAAATAGGCCAATTCAATAAGAAATAAAAAAGGGCGACCAAAGGGTCGCCTTTTTTTTTGCCTAAATGTTTGTAATGATTAAAATTCTGTGAGGAGAATTTGTATCAAAATGATGATGGGAATAAACGGATAGTCAGTATCTTATGAAGATGCTAATCTAGGTACTAGCAATCATTGGAGAATAGAAAAATTAAGGGGCGTAAATGAAGGGCGAAGTCGCGATGTCCATCCAATAAATATGGTATGCACTCAGAGATGTTATTGAGCTGTTAGTGCTTCAAACGTTCATTCAATGAGTGGAGAGAATTGGACAAAAAAAAAGCCTGAGCAATGCCCAGGCTTCTTTAATATTAGGATCTCTATTACTTAAGAGTAGAATTAATTGTGTAGATACAAGTTTCTTCGAAATCAGGATCATACTCATTCAAAGTCCAAGAAACTACGTTTCCGCTAATTGAACCGTTACCTGTATAAGTATAAGTATCAATAGTTTCTTCAACAATAGTGAAGTTTGTTCCATCAACTGTCGCAGATAATGTCAAGTCTTCCAGATCAACTAACATTCTTTCAGTTGCAACTGAAGAAGTAGCAAAAGAAGTAGTTAAATCAGACAATGTACCTGAACCTGTAACATCACAAGCAATTGAAGCAGAGCTAGTGTAAGTTCCAAAGAATTGCTCTCTAGACTCAACAGTACATGCATCACCTTCATATCCAGCGTCACATCCACAAGTTCCGTCAGCGTATGTTCCGTTAACACACTCTACTTCACAAGCGTCTCCGTAGAAAGTATCAGTACACTCACAGTTTCCTTCAGCACAAGTTCCACCGTTATCACAATTAACATCTTTACACTCGTCACAAGAAGTAAGAGTTAAAGTCAATGCTCCCACAAGAGCAATCATTAATAAATTGATTTTTTTCATAAGTAGTATTTTGATTAAGGCGCCAAAAATAGTGCATTCTGAGTATTGCGAACATAATCTGATTGTATAAAAAAAAGCCCCAGAATCTGAGGCTTTAGAGTGCTGTTAATCAGGACTTTTAAAAAGACTGTCGACTGAATTTGTAGGTGTCTGTTTCTTCCGTAGAACCCTCAATGGATGACTTGCGGGTAATGGAAATCGTAAAAGTTATTTCTTCACCATCATCTTCAAAGGTACCTGCAGATGTAGTTTTAATCGCGTATTTGATGTTTCCTGATCCTGTTACTTCTTGATCTGGGAAACTGATTGATGAGCCACTTATTTCTGCGTAGCCATCTGTATCGTTAAATGTCGAAATATTGGAGATCTCAACTTTCCAAACGTCTCCATTTTCGTATTCACCCATGGATATCACACAGCTTTCAACACCGCTGTTTGCCTTATAGGTATAAACACCTAAGAATTTATCGCGAGAAAAGACATCGCACTCTGCACCTTCAATGCCTTGGTTGCAATCGCAATTTCCGTTTTCGTATGTTCCATAAAGACATTGAATTTCACATGTTTCGCCATAGTAAGTTGGCTTGCAATCACACTCACCATTAATGCATTCTCCATCATTAAGGCATGTCACTTCTTGAGTAATGCATAAATCCTCGATTTGACAAGACGCTCCCGAAAACCCTTCTGGACATTCGCAGCTACCTTCAACACATGTTCCATCATTTTCGCATTCCACCTTTCGGCACTCATCACAACTGGTCATGAATATTACAGAAATGGCCAGCAGACTTAGGTAAAGTGATTTTCTCATTTAATTTCGGTTTTAATTAAAGCAGCAATGTATTAATTTCTCGAATTGTGAACACAGTTCATGTGTGTAAATCTTATCAATTGAATATCATTGGGTAGCTGCTACATTTGGCGGAAATCATTGGTAACATTCATGAATTTTAATCGAGGAAAAAGGTCGAATGAAGATTTGATCGAGATTTACAAATCCCTTGTGCTGCCGAGGCAGATAGAAGAGAAAATGCTCATTTATTTACGGCAGGGTAAAATTTCTAAATGGTTTTCTGGCTATGGCCAAGAAGCAATAAGTGTGGGATGCACACTAGCCTTGGATTCAGATGAGTTTATAATGACAATGCACCGAAACTTAGGTGTGTTCACATCAAGAGATATTAAGCTACAGAGGCTTTTTAGTCAATTTCAAGGGAAAGCAAACGGATTTACAAATGGTCGTGATAGATCATTTCATTTTGGCTCTAAAGAGCATCATATTGTTGGAATGATTTCCCACCTCGGGCCTCAACTGGGCATTGCAGATGGCATCGCATTATCAGAAAAGATGCGCGGTTCAGGTAAGTTAGCCTTAGCATTTACAGGCGATGGAGGTGCAAGCGAAGGTGATTTTCATGAAGCATTAAATGTAGCCGCGGTTTGGGATCTACCTGTGATTTTTGTGGTGGAAAATAATCAGTGGGGATTAAGCACACCCAGTAATGAGCAATTTAGATGCAAGCAGTTTATTGATAAGGGTATCGGTTATGGCATGGAAGCCATACAAGTGAACGGCAATAACATATTAGAAGTGATTGATTCCGTGACAAGTATCAAAGAGAATTTAAAAAGCGATCCTAGGCCTGTGTTGCTCGAATGCGTCACATTCAGAATCCGCGGTCATGAAGAGGCGAGTGGTACTAAGTATTATCCGAAAGGATTAGTCGAGCAATGGACCGAACATGATCCAATACAGAATTTTGAGCAATACCTTTTAGATGAGAAGGTATTGGATGCTGATTCCTGCGAAACCATTAAGAAGGAACTAACTGTTCATATTAGCGATGAATTTAGTCATGCTCTATCTGAACCAAGTATTGAAGTTGATCCAGAAAAGGAGATAATGGATCTCTTTAAACCACATGAGTTTATACCATGTGTAATTGAAAAGGAAACTAAGGAGCTTCGATTGATTGATGCCATTGCCGAAGCTTTGGACCTGGCTCTGGCAAAACATCCTGATTTAGTATTCATGGGGCAGGATATTGCGGATTATGGTGGAGTTTTTAAAGCGACAGATGGACTATCAACGAAATATGGTAAAGAAAGAGTCCGAAACACCCCTTTATGCGAGTCTGCCATTCTAGGCGCTGCGTTAGGATTAAGCATAAAGGGCCACAAGGCGATGGTTGAGATGCAATTTTCTGATTTTGTAACCTGTGGTTTTAATCAAATAGTCAATAACCTAGCGAAGATTCATTGGCGTTGGGGACAAAATGCTGACGTGGTCATTCGGATGCCAACGGGAGCTGGAGTTGCTGCAGGTCCATTCCATTCACAATCTACGGAAGCATGGTTTTTTCATACACCCGGACTGAAAATTGTCTATCCATCTACTCCTGAAGACGCAAAGGGGCTTTTACTAGCGTCATTTGAGGATCCTAATCCGGTATTGTTCTTCGAACATAAGTTTTTGTACCGCAGTTTGTCTGCTTCCGTTCCAACTGGGTATTACACAACAGAAATTGGAAAAGCGCGACAAGTGTCCGTAGGTAATGATGTTTCTATAATCACCTATGGTTTAGGCGTGCAATGGGCTGAGAAAGCAGCAACAGCCTTTGATGGAGTCGATTTCGATATTGTGGATTTAAGAACATTAATGCCTTTAGATTTTGAATCGATAACCGCATCTGTAAAACGCACTGGACGAGTGCTGATCTTGCATGAAGACACTATGAATGGTGGGATTGGAGCCGAACTTTCTGCTAGAATTGCTCAAGATCTCTTTGAACGCTTGGATGCTCCAGTGGAACGTTGTGCCAGCCTTGATACTCCAGTACCATTTGCAGCCGATCTCGAAAATGCGTTTTTAGCAAACAATAGGTTGATCGATTCTTTGAACCGATTGTTAGAGTATTAATTTCGCGGAAAATTTAACACATGAAATTCTATCACTTTTTATTGATTGCAATTCTATTTTCAGCTTGTTCTAACGCGAATACCAATGGCGCAAATGCAGATGATTCAGCGACAGCCGACACTGTCATTTTGGTTGAAGAAATCAACATTGCCATGTATGGCGATGAAATTACTGAAGAAGGTGCTATTCCCGCTTCGGACGTATTAGCCCAACTTGCAGGGGCAGATTCAGTAAAAACCAAATTAGTGGGTTCAATACTTAAGGTCTGTCAGGCAAAAGGTTGTTGGATGTCAATGAAGGTGAATGAAGAGCAAAGTATGCACGTTTCATTTAAAGATTATGGCTTCTTTGTTCCGAAGGATATTGATGGAAAAGAAACGGTCATTGAAGGATATGCTTACATGGAAACAATGAGTGTAGATGAGTTGAAGCATTATGCAGAAGATGAGGGTAAGTCCCAAGAGGAGATTGACGCCATTACAGAGCCTGAAACCAATCTTTCATTCGTAGCGAATGGAGTGATTGTGAAGGACTATGAAATCGCTACTGCAGAATAGAAAATTTGACAAAACCTAATTAAGCCTTGGCCTCTTGGTCAGGGCTTTTTTGTGAGATAACCAATCGTAAACTCTGACTGAAACTGATGTAGTACCACATCCAATCTATGAAAATGAATAGTTTGTTTTTTACCCCCAAGATATTCATTAGGTGTACGAATAGCCAGAAAATCCATGCCATGAAACCACTCAAGTGAACGCCTGGTAAATCTGCCACAGCCTTGCTTCGACCAATAGTGGCCATCGATCCTAAGTCTTTATATTCAAAGGGTCGTACAGGTAAATTTTTATCCATACGCTGAAAGTTTTTTGCCAACAGCGATGCTTGTTGCATGGCTACCTGTGCCACTTGAGGATGTCCATTTGGAAATTTGTCAGTTTGCATGTAGGCAATATCACCTAAAGCATAGATGTTTTCAGTTTCTGTTAATCGATTACTGAGATCTACGAGATATCGACTTCGAATTATTCCGCTTTCAGGTATTCCATTGATGATGTTTCCTTTGATTCCGGCAGACCAAATCATTGTTTTGGCATTGATAGGCTCCCTGTCTTTTATTTGCACCACAAGGCCATCATAGGAGAGTACTATTGAATTCGTTAAAATATTTACTCCTAAATCACTTAAAAACCGATGGCTAGCGATGGAAGATTTTTCGCTCATGGTACCCAATACCTTCGACCCGGCCTCAATGAGATATATGTGCATTTGATCAAAATTCAATTCTGGGTAATCCTTGGGTAACACATATCTTTTCATTTCTGAAAATGCCCCTGCCAATTCAACTCCAGTAGGACCGGCACCAACAATAACAATATTCATATTGGCTTGTCTATCCGCATCAGAATCCGAAATGAGTGCCTGCTCCATACATTGTAAAACTCGATTTCGAATCAACAGAGATTCGGAGGTTGTTTTCATCGGAAAAGCATGGGTTTGAATGGACTTGTTGCCGAAGAAGTTGGTGTCAGCGCCCGTGGCAATCACTAAATGGTTGTAAGAAATTGATCCAATGCTTGTTTGAATTTCATTGGATTTGGAATCAATACTCTCCACTTCGGCTACTCTGAAATGGACGTTTGGTGCATTATGAAATAATGTACGAATGGGGAAGGAGATGGCACTTGGCGCCAACCCAGCAGTAGCCACTTGATAAAACAAAGGCTGAAACTGGTGAAAGTTCTGCCTATCCAGTAAAACAATTTGAAAAGGCGAATTAATCAACTTGCGTGCAAGCTTTAAACCAGCGAATCCGGCTCCAACAATAACGATCCTTTGCAGGTTTGATTGAGGTATTTGTGCAGACATTATTTGGTGTTGAACCATGCTAAAGTCCATCAATAGCTTCATATAACCTAGAGATTAACGCTCAATAATCAACACTTTAGACAAACGGCCCGTTTTCGTCTTTAATGTGATCGAGTAGCTTCCTGAATCAAGATTTGAAATATCGACCAAGTTTTTACCAGAAACCGAAACTGATTTAACAATGCTGCCACTTAGATCATATATTTCTAACAGTCCATTCGATTTTGAATTGACCTGAATGGAAGATGCTGCTGGATTCGGAAATATCTCAAATGATTCGTGTTCTACTTGTTCGATTGAAAGAATTTCATCTACGTTGTTGTTGACCAAATACAAACATTCATTGAAATCAGTAGTTGTAACCAAGTAAGGGCCAGGGCATAATTCATCAGCTTCATTTATCGTTATAGAGTTGTCATGTGGCCATTGATAATTGTAAGGAGGAGTTCCTCCAAACATTTCGATGGACATTGTTCCATCACAGAAACCTTCATTGGCGTGTGTGACTAGCACATTCGAATAGACGGAGTCTGGCTGATTAACAGATATTTCTATTGAATCCACACATCCCTTGGCATCCTCGGCAGTGATCGTATAAATTCCAGCATATAAGTTGGATTGTTGCGCATTGCTTAACAATGTATCGTGGCTCCAAGAGTAGTTGAAGGGAGGTGTTCCCTCCGCCATTACGAGCGCTATTTTTCCGTTTTTTCCATTAAAACAAGAGGCATCCGCTCTTGTAGTATTGAGCACATCTATTACTGCGAATATTTCCGTGATTTCCGTGCTGAATTGCTCAATGCATCCTATGTTATCAGTCACTGTGACGCTATAGGTTCCTGCGGACAAACCTGTGGTTATCGAGCTCGTAGACCCGTTGCTCCAAGTATAGGTATATGGCGGATTGCCGGCAAACATGCTTATTGAGCTGGTCCCATTGGAATTACCGCAATTTTCATTTTCTGATTGAAAAATTCCAGATAATCCTGAAGTACTTGTAATTATTTCCGCAGAATCAATAATTGTACATCCGTTACCGTCTGTAACTGTGACGGTAAACCATCCAGTGCCCGATTGAAAAATAACGCTATCAGTAGTGTTGGCAGAGTCATTCCATTGGTAACTATAGCTGTTTCCTGAACCGCCTTGGGCGATAACAGAAATTTCACCATCACCAAAGGCACAAGACGATGGAAAAGTTGTGAATTGGAGATCAATCTCATTGGGCTGCTCAATTTGCACCTCGGCTATTTCTGAGTGGTTTTCATCATCTGTAATAGTTACCGTGTATGTTACAGCGCATTTTCCTATAATGGAGGAGGTTGTGTCTCCGCTAGACCATGCATATGTGTAAGGAGGTGTGCCACCTCCTGAGACCGTAACGCCTGCGGCTCCGTCACAAGCGTTGAAGCAACTGGCTGATGTAGAGTCTTTGCTAAACGAAATGGGCGTGATTGGCAAAATGGTCGTAGTGGTTGTATACACATAGTCGTTTTGATTGCCATTGGCTCCGTTAGCAGCAAGACCGCCTGCGTAAAAAACTACGGTGTCAGCGAAACTTGGGGCGTTCCAAGTGAATGACCAAATTCCCGTTGTGTTCGTAGTTGAGTTATGCTGAACATAAGTCCTTCCGCTTGAAGTCCAAGTGCTTTGTCCTGAACCACTCGTTATAGTTCCTCCTGCTGAGTTGTTATCTCGTAGAGCCAAGGCTTGAAATCCGTACTTAGCCGGAGTGGGTGTAGATTGTTCAACGGTTACAGTTACTGTATAGGTTTCTCCCGGATAATAGGATGCAGGTGCATTGACGGTGACACTTCCCGTTCCTGAATTGAGCCCAAAGGTGGTGTGGCACTGTCTACATGCATTTTGATTTGAATCAAAAGGTGATCCAGTGGCGTCTGTGTTGGTGGGTCCGCCAGTGTTACTGTAAAACATAAATGAACCCAGAATAAGCATTACAAATGCCGAAAATCGAAGTAGTCGTTTTTCCATAGTGAATTGTCTTGGCCTTAGGACGTGTATAACAGAGAATTGGTTGTTCAGTTCAGAGTCCGAATCTTATAGTTTAGGCTAACGATAAGCATGGTCATGAAAGGACTGATTATGCAGAAAAAACAATAAGGCCAGTACACTCCGGTTGCCACGCCTAGCACACTTGCTTGAGCCGCACCGCATGTATTCCATGGAATTAGAACCGAAGTCACGGTTCCAGCATCCTCTAATGTTCTACTGAGGTTGACGGGATGCAAATTGTAGTCTTTATAAGCTTCTTGATACATTTTACCCGGAACGACAATCGCCAAATACTGATCGCTGGCGGTCAAATTCATGAATATGGAACTCAATGCAGTAGTTCCAACAAGGCTGGTTTTGCCAACGGTCAGCTTTAACAACGACCTACTTATGGTGGCCAAACAACCACTTTTATCCATTACACCTCCAAAAATCATCGCACAAATAATCAACCAAATGGTATCTAGCATCCCTTTCATACCTGAGCTAGAAAGCAAATCCGAGAGAAATGCATTGTCAGAATGGATAACTAATCCTTCACCCAAAGTGGTGAGAACCAAGGAATAGATACCTCTGAGCGTAAACTCTTCTGCAAGAGATTCTATTAATGGCATTTGAAAAAGAAACGCAAATACCAATCCGAGCAAGGTTCCAATACCCAGAGCAGGCGCTGCTGGGATTCTCTTAACGATTAAAACTATGACCACTATTGGAACAAGAAAGAGGGCCGGATTAATGGAAAACAAGTTGAGTATTTCGTTATTAACGGCTTCAATTTCAATCAGGGAACCCGAACCATTGTGAAAGAATCCAATGAAGGTGAATATGATTAATGTAATTACGATACTGGGCACGGTGGTAATTGTCATGTATTTGATATGACTGATCAAATCTGTTCCAGAAACAGCAGGAGCGAGGTTGGTGGTATCTGATAGGGGGGACATTTTGTCTCCGAAATAAGCTCCAGATATTATAGCTCCTGCAACCAGTCCCTCACTAAAATCCATGGTCTTTCCAATGCCCAAAAGGGCGATTCCTACGGTTGCAATGGTGCCCCAGCTGCTTCCCGTAGCAATAGAAACTAAGGCACAGATTATACAAGCAGAAACTAAAAACCAATCTGGACTTAGGAGTTTCAGGCCATAATAGATCATAGCGGGAACTATTCCACTTAATAGCCAACTGGCCGCCAACGAACCAATAAGTAGAAGAATGAGAAGGGCCGGAACGGCTTGTTTAATGTTCTCGTTTGCGCCATCCATCAGATCTGCGAAAGTGACCTTTTGCATCTTGCCAATAAGACCCGAAACACCAGCTGCAATAAGCAATACAACTTGATTGGAGAAACTGAGTGAGTTGTCTCCAAAAACCGTGACGTTGAAAGCGAGTAGGGCGATCAGTACTCCCAATGGAAGCAGGGAGAAGAAGAGGTTTGGCTTGGCAACGTTCATTTAGCGAATATGCGACTTTCACCTATGGGAATGAAAAAAGCCACCTGCATTTCTGCAGATGGCTTTTACTATTTAGGAATGAATGTGATTAATCAAATACCACTTCCATTTCAACTCGTCTATTTCTAGCTCGTCCTTCAGCCGTTCCGTTGTCGGCAATTGGCTTCGTTTCGCCAAACCACTTCACAATCATTCTTTCTGTCGGTACACCTTTACTTTCAAGGTAGGCACCAACTGCCTTGGAGCGCTTTTCAGAAAGCTTCATGTTAGAAGCATCGTTTCCAACGGCATCTGTGTGACCGCTTATCTGAATCTTCCATTCTTCCTTCTTGATTAATAATTCAGCAAGGTTGTTTAGAGATTCATAAGATGACTGCTTGATGATGTCTTTACCCGTCTCAAATTCGAGGTTGTTGAATGCTGTATTCAACACTTCTTGTTCCTCTTCTTGGATTTCTGGGCAACCAGCGTTCGTAGCAGGACCAGGAGTCTGTGGACATCTATCGTCTTTGTCTAATACTCCATCGCCATCTAAGTCACTGTATGGGCAACCGTTGTTCTCAGCAGGACCTGGGGTGTCGATACAAGAATCATCTTTATCCAATACTCCGTCACCATCAAGGTCAGCGTAAGGACAACCTTTGTTCTCAGCAGGACCAGGGATATCAATACACTTGTCATCCTTGTCAAGAACACCGTCACCGTCCTTGTCACCATAAGGGCAACCGTTATTGTCCACTGGACCTTTCTTCTCCGGACAGCTATCCTTGTGATCTGGAAGACCATCGCCATCCGTGTCAGGACAACCTTCAAATTCAACTGGACCTGGTTTCAACGGACACTTGTCATCCAAATCTTTGATTCCATCACCATCCGTATCAGGACAGCCTTTGAATTCAACTAATCCAGAATCCGTAGGACATTCATCTTCCTTGTCCATGATGCCATCGTTATCAACGTCTGGACATCCTTTGAATTCGATGATTCCAGGAGTGTCTGGACAATCATCTTCTGGGTCAATGATTCCATCTCCGTCACGATCTGGACAGCCATTGGTTTCTATTGGACCAGCAACAGTGACACAACTGTCGTTCTTATCCATAATCTTATCACCGTCCGTATCAGGACAACCTTTAAATTCTGGTAATCCAGGAGTGTCTGGACAATCATCCTTGTTGTCTGGAATTCCATCCTTGTCTTTGTCATTGCTGCAACCAAAGGTTAAGTTGATACCGGCACGCATGTGTACGTTACGAGTATTCTGTACCATGAATGGTGCTAAGACATTGTCAAAGATCAAGTAACCCTGAATTGGGAATAAGTTCAGACTTAAACCTAGACCAATGTTTGCAAAGCTTCTGTTATATATGCTATAGTTTGCAGAGAACCCAATCCACTTACGAAGTCGATAGTTATAGGATAAGGTCATGGCCGCTCTTAGCTTGCGCTTCACCATGTGAGCGTTAACTAAAAGACCTAAATTTTGCTTTTCATGGAATTGATAGTTCAATCCAAGATTATAACGAGCAGTTAACCAAGTTCTATACTTATCTGTATCAGTAGAGTCTGAAAAACCATCTGTAAGGCTTTCGACAATACCTTCTTGAATGCCAGTTGTGTCAGATCCACCGCCTAGTAACTCATCTTCTAAGCCTTCAACTCCTGCAAATGTGTCGGCACCGACCAGGTAGTAGTTACGTGTGTTTGATTTCCAATTGATAAACCCGATGTCAGTGGCAGAAGCGCTCACCTGAAATTTTTCGGTGATATCATAGGTTGCTCCGAGATCCATTCCAAATCCCATATTCTTAAAGTAGATTCCTGGGTCAGAGTAGGTGGCAGGATCCGTAACTGTGGCAGTGTCAACATTGCTTGTGTTCATCACAAAGTTCAGATCTCCAGTAAGTGTGTAATCGGTGGCATCAGTCGTTAAACCAATTTCAGATTCGCGTGTATGGATGTTGGCCGCACCTAATAAAAGCTTTGGTCTGAATCCAATGGACAACTTATCATCTTCCATCAACTTGCGAGCATATTGAACACCGATTTCTGACCAAACGGTCATATCGACTCCAAAGCCATCCAGATTTGCTCGTTCTCCAAGCAGACCATAGTCGCTGTTTCCAATGAATGGATCAGCGGCCGCTTCGTCAGGTGTTAAACCATTTCCAACAAAAGCTAATGTGAAGAAGTCTCTAGGATATGTCACCCTCAATTGCTCTCGCACACTAATGTTTAGGCTGATATAATTCTTCTCTTTTAGTCTGAATCCAAAATGAATAATGTCTGTTCTGAGCTCTTGATCTAAATAGTTCAATTCCTTCATGCCATTCAGGGCATTCACTGGAGTCAGTCTTAGTGAATCATCCGATCCAAGTTCCACTAGGTCTTTATAGACAAATCCGCTGTTTCCCACTCGGAATTGTCCGCCAGATAGGGCAGGGATACCAACATTTACTTTACATTCTGGGAAGAAAGCGGGGTTGGTAAAACTTGCTTGTTGCAAGTACCACATATTGTATAAGGTGAGGTCTTGTTGGGCGTATGTTGCACCCGATACCAAGACTAATAGGGCTATGATTAACTTTTTCATAGGTTATGTTTCTTAATTAGGGTGATTTAGTTTAGCTCGGCTCCGAGGTCAATATTGGCTTGCGCTCGAATGCCTATTTTAATGTTCAAGGATTGATCAGAGTAGAATTTGACCTCGGTATTTGGGTCGACATTCGTTTTTGATGTTTTCAAGTTTACCTCAACCATCATCTTGTTTCCTCCGCTCATGGCTGCAATTTGAGAGATTGGAAGTCCCACCGGGGTACTTGTGCCATAAACAACAGGTTGTACCATGATGTCATTTGACAATATGATGTCACTCGTTTTTATTGCTGGAGTATACACCCAATCATTGGTTGCAGATCCACCAGTAGCTCCTTCAATCAAAACACCTCTTGGATCAATGGTTCCATCAGTATTATACAAAGGAATATCCATCATTTTTACCCACGGAGTTTGCGTTGTATCAATAACCTCGGCAGAAAAAATTTCACCTGTTAAGGGTAAGCCATTGGTAATGTTAAATCGAAGCTCTGCAAAGTTTAATTCGGCACCTGCCGTATCTGTGTTCAAGAACTCATACTTGAATGTGTCTTTACGTGTGGAAAATCCGTAGCCACGAAGTGGAAGGAATACACTGGCAACGACTCCAACTTCACCTGTTAGGTCAGTTGATGAACTCGTTGTGGTTAGATCGATTCCGTAATACAAATATTTTGGAGTTGGTTCAACTACTGTCGTCATTGCCTTGAGACCCGGAGATTCGGGGTATACCAAGTTGTCGTTATCTAAACTAAACTCATAGAAGTCATTCGCGGGTATTGGATAAGGATGTGCAGCATCAGTTATTTCCAGGTACTTGGTTTGCGTACCATCCACCTTTTGAGTATAAAAGTCATTGTTTAAGCCATCCCTAAATTCCATTTCATACGAAACTCCAGTAGTGTTGTCCAATCTGAAATCAACCCTGGGGTTTGTTAGATTGAAACTTCCATCTTTTAATGTTCCAAAAATCCTAAGGTCAACACGCTCCACTGGAAGAGAATACTTAAGGCCAGGAATTACCGCAGCAGCGCCACCAATAATGGTGGGAAGTGTAAGTGGTTCAAGTGTGTCTGCGAATACAAGCGTCAAGAATTCACGTGTACCTGTGTCAGACGGTTCATCTGTGAGAATGATGTCACTTTCAAATGACTTTAACAATTCAGCCATGGTCACGTCAACTTGGGCAATTGGCACTGCCACAGTTGGTCGATAACTCCCGCCTGCAAATTTTTCGGTATTAAAATAGTCTAGGTTACATGCCCCAAGACTTCCAAGAGCAATACTTGCAATAATTGCTCCCCTCAATGGTCTTTGCATAGCGTTTAGTTTAGTTAATAGGTAGATTGTAAAACAATGTTAAACAATCTTAACAAGAGAAACTATCTTGTTGTAAACAAGATGCTACTCTGGGCTATAAATAAGCGTATCAGTTATGAGAGCGTTTTGGATTTGGACACCTGGCATTTCATTGATCCAAAGAAGGTTGTCGATGTACCAACGTTCGTTTAGATAAACCAAATCAAACTGCATCCAGTGCTCTTCTTTGTACTGTTTGCTAGTCATGTTTTGTTTTGAATATTGAGCAACAATGCAGTGAACCGAAGCAATTTCTAAATAGTACTCCATTTCTCTGCTAATCTCTACAAAATCAGGAGTAAACCTCCGGTAATACTGGCCTGTTTTTTCCAAATATGTTTGCCACGACCCTTCCCGAACTCGGTTTGTTCCATCATAATTCATGACAACAGAGGTGATGCTGCCATTTTCCGTGAAAAGGTTTTGAAATCCAGTTGCTCTAGCCAGCGAATCGGTCGTTTCTGCAGCGGTGAAATAAGCATCGAGGATACCACCAATGGATCGCAGATTGGTGTCCTGCGCAACCAATTGGCATGTTGATAGTAGAAACAATATGAGGAGCCAACTTCTATTCACGGATGTACATTACTAGTTTGCATTTCACGCTCGCAGCGTACTTTATCGCTGGATACCATATCATCATGCTACGCACAAATGATTCTGCGCGGCTTATTTGAAATCCACTCAAATCATGAACATATGTCAATTCGGCCTGTCCATCTTCGTTGATAGTGATTAAGAATGGGGTGTAACCAGGCGTTGGGGTGGTTACTACATCATAGGTCTCTAGTAAATCAGAATAAACAGCCATACTGCCGGGATAAACAGGTGGCTCATCCACTTCATTTACCTGATAAACAATGTTAGGGTCATATTCTGTGTTGAAATCTGGAATGGGACGAACTTCAAAGTCTGTATCATTCTTGTTCTCAGTTTCCTCAGCGATGTTTAATGCACCTTCCGGAAACATTTCCTCCGGTATAGGATAGGAGGGGTGCTCACTTTGAATGCTGAGGTGATTAATTTTCCATTGACCTTTTATCTTGACAAGCTGCACCGATTGAATGGTATTGTTTAAAAGAGTTTCTCTTGTATTTCGATCGATAAGCTTCACTGAAACTGTGCTGTATATGCGAGCTGCTGAACCGTAATTTCTATAAATCAAAACTTGTGGGGTTCGTTCGATCCAATAATTGCTGCTGATTTTCTCTAATTGATTTCCATATTCGGTTGGGGTGAACGTCATCAATTGCGGAACGCCCAACGTGTCATAGATTACATTAGTGATTCTGCCTGTTTTCGTAAATAGGCTTTCTACATTTTGATCGTCCTCTTCATAAAGGTTGTAGAAAAGATCATAGGCGATGATCGGGCTTGACTGTGCTTTTAGCTTTAAACTGACGCTGGCAAAATGAATGGCCAGAAGCATTATTATTCGATATGTGAGCTTTTGTGTCAAGTCTATTTAAACATTCCTCCCAATCCGGGCATCATACTTCCTGCAGCGGCTTTCATTTCAGATTCATTCACCTTTTCTGCTTCTTCTAAGGCACGATTTACGGCTTCCAATATCTGCGATTCTAAGTTGTGTCGATCTTCCAATTCCGCGTTAACTGCAATTTTTATTCCTAAAATCTTTCGGTTGCCGTTTGCCTTAACCGAAATGCTACCATCATGGGAATTTCCAGTCACGGTAATGGTGTCCAATCGATCCTTAATTTCTTTCATCTGTCGCTGCGCTTCCTGCAGCTTTTTCATCATATCAAACATCTCGAAGAATATTTAATGCAAAGCAAGGAATTCAAAGCAAACCGATCGGTTCAATTTCTGAATAGAATTTTTAATTGGAATTGACGTTTCCTTATAAGCACTTCTCCCTTGCTTCTAGATTTTTCGGTAATTCTATTTTCGCGCAACAATTCTACTCATGAAAAAGTTTCTTCTTTACATTATAATCTGCCTGCCAATTTCGTTATTGGCTCAGAAAAATGCTCAGCAATCTGTAGCGATAAGTTATAATTTCCTTCTCCTCGAAGATCCTTCATTGGATAAGGTGAAATATGAGTATAAACCTGGGCAGAGTGCGGCATTCACGAAGCTGTATTATCCTGAGATGAAGAAATATAGTGAGACATTCATCAAGTATGTGGAGCAAATGCGAAGCGTGAAAAACTACATAGGTCCATTAGGAACAGGAACACCAACATCGCTGGGAGACTTGGATTTTAAAACAGCGATTGGAAAAACAAAGCGTGGGGAATTGGAGAAAATTGGCAACCTCTATTTTGATCCTGCCGTTTTTGAGGCAACTGCCACATTTAATGGAACTCAAATCCAAGACAAAACGAACGATGTATTAATCAAGGACGGGGAGTTGATAACCGGACCTGATACTGTGTATCGAGAAAACATCAAAACAGGTCAAATGGAGCGCGAAATCATCATGTACGAAGATGATATCTACAAAAAAATGTGCGGGGCCGGATTTATCGAAGAGTGGGACTTTGATAAAAACAAAGGTTCGCTTGAAAAGGACATTCGTTACTTGTCTGTATCAAAAGCTGTTTTTGATGAGATAAACGGGGAATACCGAGGATTGAAGCCACTTTTCGCCTTTAAAGCGGGCAAGTTTAACAGCCGAAATATTGGTGAGTTACGTTTGATACGAGAAGATATTGAGTACAATGTGTTGTTCAACCGCGATTTCAATTTCGCCTTAGAAGGTGGTGAAATGGACGGAATGGTTTTAACCTCTGATGCTGGAGGATATATTGAGCCATCGGCTCGTTACCAGTTTTTGATCAGCATCGTAGATGCGATAAATTCAGGGCAGTTGAAGGTGTATGACTACGATGGAATGAAATTCAAAGAATCGAAGGCTGAGCAACTGACCAGAAATGATTTTTTTAATCGCCTAAGTAGAAAAGACACGGTATATGCCGAGAACATTTATAGTGGAAAGATGGAGCAGATGGTGATTGAGATGGAGACCGAGTTAAGCGATATTATTGGACTGCGGTTTTTTGAAGATTGGTACATGGACTATGCCAATATGAGCATATACAAGAGAGTGAAGGGGATCGTGCTATTGACCGAAAAAAAGGATGAAATGACAGGTGTTATCAAAGGGGCGGGTCCTGTGAATAATACTTACATCAAATTAAATCCGATGTACTAGGGCCCTTTCAATTAGAATCTCACCCCAATCACACAAACATCATCGATCTGCTCTAGATCACCTCTCCATGTTTCAAATTCGTCTCGAAGTAAATCACTTTGATCTGTAATTGTTTGGTCCTGGATGCCGATCAAAAATCGTTTGAAGTTTTTTGACTTGTACTTTTTGCCTCTCTCTCCACCAAATTGATCTGGATAGCCATCACTGAAAAGGTAGATGGTATCCATGGGGTTCAGTTCAATGTGATGGGTGTGATAAGCTTCTCTGTTGGGATACCTTCCAATGGGCTGCTTGTCCGCCTTTATCTCGTACAGATGATATTCATTTTCAGAAAGAGAAGGCTCGCCTATACTCTCTATTGTCTTTTTACTAATAACCCAAATTGGATTGTTAGCGCCCGTCCAACTCACTTTTTTGGTCGCCTTGTGAATCGCGCAAAGTGATATGTCCATGCCGTCCTTCACTTCTTGTTCGCTTTTCTCAAATGTTTCATCCACAATAATCGCGGTTTGATCAAGAATCTTCCCGGGTTCATGCAATCCAAACTCTCGCACTGATCTGTTTAAGGCATTGTGACAAACCACGCTGACCATGGCACCCGGAACTCCATGACCTGTGCAGTCGGCAGCAGCTAAAAACAAATAATCTTCCGTGTCCTCCATCCAATAAAAATCACCTGCTACAATGTCTTTGGGTTGGTAGTAGATAAAGGCATTGGGTAACAATTCCCGCACTTGGGTATCTGGAGGTAAAATTGCTTCTTGGATTCGCTTAGCATAGGTGATTGAGTCAATGATCTCCTTGTTTTTCTCCTCCAGTTCTTCACTCTTTTGCCGAATTTCAGCCGTTCTTTCTTTTACTTGTATTTCAAGAATTTCGTTTTGTTCTTGCGTAACCTTGTTGAGCATTTCAAGGTTTTCAAATGCCTGCTTTTTAGCTTCATCTTTTTCGCGTTGGATATCTCTGTATCTACTAACCATGGCCAGTGAGAGGAATATTACTTCGCCTGCGGAACCCATTTTAATGGCGTTATGACTTAGGAAATCACTTTCCAGTAGGTTGAAGTTGGTCAGGATAAAGAGTATACCACCTGTCAATACGGCCAGAAAGCCTAAAGTGAAAAATGGACTCAGTTTCCTTTTGGATTTATAAACCCAACCAATAGCCATAAATATGATAACCAAGGAGATCAATGAGAGTCCGTTGATAATTGGATACGTAATTTCATAAGCGAAACCGCTAGTGGCGCCTGTAATAATGCATATCAACACAAAGCCCATCAATGATTTATAGAATGTTTTAAACCACTTAGGCATTGCACTTAAAGTCAGAAATTCGGCTGCGTAAAGCATAAGTGTAAATACGGATGCACCTGAAAAGATGAGGATGCTGTGATTTGCCATCCATGGCCAGTTTGGCCATAGATATTCAAAGGCTAACCCATCTAAGGAGGCTTGCATAAAAAACAAAAAAGCTACATACAACACGTAGTAACTGTAGATTCTCTGTTTTACAACAAACGCAAAGAATAGAAACAAGCCTGTCACTAGCATTAAGAGACCGTAGTATATGCCTAGTGTCAGATTCTCACGTTGCACAAAACCATGAAAGTTTTCGGGATGCCACAGCTTTATTGGCATACTGACTACCTCTCCATCACTGGTCACGCGGAAGATCAATTGTTTTGATTCTAGGGGTTTCAGTGTGATTGGAAAGATGAATTTTCGATATATCACTGGCCTTTTGTCAAAAGGCAATTCATCACCTGTTTTATACAGTTTTTTTATGGCTATTGGTGTCACTTCATACAGCTCTATGCTGTTGGTGAGTGCCCGTGCCGTTTCTATGTAGTAGCTTTTATCTAATTCAGTTCCGTTGGTGATCTGAAACGTAACCCAATAGGTAGAAGTCGTGAAATTTAGATTGGGTGTATTCTCTGTAATGTCCTTAAAAAGGCTGTCGATTTTTCCATAGGCCACATCTTCGGGAGTCCATTGATGATCCTTGTCCTCCAGGATTTTTGCCGAGGTGGCTATATGCGTGTATCTTGGCCCATGAGCCATGGCTGATGTTACATAGCAGCTGAGCAACACAAAAAGCAGTAGCTTTCTCGTGAAGTAATGATAGAATGATGGGTTAGTGTTCATAATCCGTTTGGCACCGCCAATGTACGAATTGAACATGGCGTCTGTACTTCAAACATACTTTCTGTAGTAATGGTTCAATTCGATTTTATGTTGAAAAGTATTTCCACCCAAATGCTTGTCTAAAAGCGTTTAGCTAAATATTTTAGCATCCGTTAATAATTGGTTTTTATCGATTATTTTAAAGCACTGAGGATAATGCAGATTTCAGAGAATAAAAACATACTTCATTTAGATCTCGATTCGTTTTTTGTGTCAGTAGAACGGCTCATTGATTCGCGGCTCAATGGGAAACCTGTGCTCATTGGTGGCACTACTGATCGGGGAGTAGTGGCCTCTTGCAGCTACGAAGCGCGTGCTTTTGGAATTCACTCGGCCATGCCTATGAAAATGGCTCGGGAGCTTTGTCCTGAGGCTATTGTGATCAAAGGGAATAGTATGACTTACTCCAAGTACAGCGATATGGTTACCGAGATCATAAAAGAGGAAGTGCCGCTGTTTGAAAAGACTTCTATCGATGAGTTTTATGCGGACATGACAGGCATGGATCGTTTTTTTGGCTGCGCAAAACTGGCTGGCGAAGTGCGGCAAAAGATCATTCGAGAAACGGGTTTGCCCAATTCTTTTGGGTTGTCGATCAATAAAACGGTATCCAAAGTCGCCACTGGCGAGGCAAAGCCCAATAACCAACTAGAAATCAGGAAAGGAACCGAGAAGTGTTTCTTAGCTCCGTTGTCGGTTCGTAAAATCCCTATGGTAGGAGCAAAGACCTATCAAACACTACGCAACTTGGGCATCAAACAGATCAAAACAGTGCAAGAGATGCCCATGGACATGATGGAAAACGTGTTGGGGCAAAACGGCCGCGCCATATGGAAAAAGGCAAACGGTATTGATAATAGTCCCGTGATTGCATTCAATGAGCGGAAAAGCATCAGTACTGAACGCACCTTCGATCGGGATACTACAGATGTCGTTAAGCTGAGAGGCATCATGCTGGCCATGGCTGAAAATCTAGCTTATCAGCTAAGGAGAGGCAAGAAGCTGACTGCTTGTGTTACCGTAAAGATTCGGTTTTCTGATTTTCAAACACAGACGCTGCAGGCACGTATCGCCTATACCTCGGCAGATCACATTCTCATTGCAAAGGTCATGGAGTTGTTTGAGAAGGTTTACAACAGAAGGATGCTGGTTCGCTTGATTGGCGTTCGTTTTAGCCACTTGGTAGGTGGCGGTTATCAGATAAATTTGTTTGAAGACACGGAAGAGTTTATAAACCTATACCAAGCTATGGATAAAATCCGCGAGCGCTATGGTGATCGAGCTGTGCTGCGCGCTTCGGGTATGGGGGCTAGAACCATCAGTCGAAGCAATCCATTCAACGGTAAAGCTCCGTTGTTATTGGCGAACAGGAGAGCGTAATAGCAGCGAATCCATTTATAAATCGAATTTCATTTACAATTATTAAGTGTAATAAGGTTTAGTTTTTTCAACGGTGATCTTATTTGCTCTATTGTTTTTGCATTTATCGCAACTTCTTCATAAAACCGTTGCGTTATTCCGTTTTTCGCCAGAATAGGAATGCTCTAGGTTTGGTGAAAATTTTAAAACAAAACCTAATCATGAAAGCAATCAAACAATTACTCGTATGCTCAACTGTAAGTGTATTACTTCTAGGATGCCAAAAAGGCGAAGACGACCCTTTTTTAAGTCTGCGATCGAGAGACGCTAGGGTAACAGGGACATGGGAAATGACAGCGATGAAATCAATTGGTTCAGAGGAAATCACGCAAGTCTATGGCGATAGCACAATCACGTTTCAAACTTCGGCTGAAACCAATTTTAAAGGCAACACAATAACTAGTGTTTATACGCAACTGGATTCCTATTTAGGCTTACCCGCTACTCTGACCAGAGAGTCAGAATATAAGTCTGAATTGACCATAAATAAGGATGGTACATACACGTGGACCGAAGAGGTTACAGGAGTGTCCTCTACATTAACCACATATGACTATGACTTTCAAACTGGGGATTTTGTTCAAGGCGAAGATTCAACGACCACTTCAACCCAAAAATCATTAGCATCAAATTCAGGTTATTGGTATTGGCAGGACAATTCCAATAGTAAGACCTTGTTGACATTAGACATGCTTGGTACAATGTATTTGTTAGAGCTTAGTAACGAGCAAATGGTTTGGGAGTCTGTTTCAGAAACTAAAAATTCTTCAAATGATGAATTTGTGGCAATTAGCTCTGATGTTATCAATGAGTTGTCTATGACTTGGGAAAAAAAGTAATAACCTTTCGTTTTATTCTAACCACAAAAACAAAAAAAAGCTTTGCATTTGCAAGGCTTTTTTGTTGGACAGAATCAATTGTTGTGAAGGAACTTGCAAACCATTAGATTCCCACTCTAAACTGATCTAGGTCTTCACTGGCAAAAGAGCTGTTGCCAAAAGATTGCTGCATAGAAGCCAGATCGGGTGCTACAGCAGGCGGTGTAATTCCATTATTGCTCTCTAGATTCAATGCTAAATCTACATCCATTGCTGGACGATCCATGTATACAATCTCTCGCACTATGCGCTCAGTAGGTACAACAATTTCAATCGGCACTTCTCTAATGACCTCAACAGTATCTAGAACGGTTTCATATACAATTTGAGGTGTTCTCAAACCATCGTTAGTTATTGTTTCTTGTCGCAACCAGAAAAACATGAAAAGAAGCACAGCGGCAATACCCACTTGGTACACGGGTAATCGGAAAGTAGCGATGAAAAACAGCAGTGCCGCCAACCCTATTCTTTTCCTCTTTACCACATGTGCTTCTTTCAAACTAAACAACAGGTCGGGGTCGGGGGAGAGCAGAGCGCCTTCATCCTCGAACATTAGTTTACTATCAACCAATAACTTTCGTTGATTGCTATATTCTAGTTCTGTCATACAGCTCAAAACCATTTCAACCTGAGCCGGGCTCAAGGAGTCAAAATCCTGAGAGATAAGTACACTTTCAATATGCTTTTCTATATCCATAATCAATCAGCATTAATGGGGTTGTATGCGGCCAGTTTGACCGACAAGTTCTTTAAACAATGGTGTGAACGAGACTTTACTGTTCCTTCTGTACAGTCCATGATTTCACTCACTTCTCGCACGCTCAGACCTTCTTGAAAACGCAGTATAAAGGTGCATCGATGTTCATAGCTCAATTGTTCCAATTCTTTTCTGAGTGCCCTTCTGAAGGTCTTTTGATCAAGGTCGATGATGTGAGATTCCATCGATTCTATCTCCAATTCCTCATTTATATCAGTAGTAGATTGCCTTCGATAAGACTTATGGCATTCATTGGCAGCCACGGTGAAAATCCAAGATTTGACGTTTCGATTTGCATCAAACGATTCAGGTCGTTGCACCAAACGAGTAAAAACATCATGCAAAAGATCTTGAGCTAGCGCCTCATCATTATTCACCATTCGAAACATAAAGTGGAGCAGACGCTTGCTATATCTAAGATATATTTCATCAAAAGCACGCTGATTTCCCTCTTGGAAAAGCAGCATAAGTGCTTCATCGCTTTTGTTTTTATATCGATTAAAGAAGCTCAATCTTTTCCTAGTCCTTAACAATCATGATAACTCGAAATCCAAGTTCAGGGCTAGGACCAAATATGGTTTCTTTGTTCTCAATGGTGGCAATTCCTGCTTTGGTGTTCCAGCTTCCTCCTTTGGCAATTCCCGGTTCTTTAACCATTTCAGATACATTGCCAGTCATGTTGTATAGTCCAAAGTCATTGGGGATATAAGACTTTACGCTGACAGGAAACAAACCCCCATCTTGGTCAGTTGGGTTGTTTGAATCACAGAAAAGGTCATTCTCGTTTGATGCTGGCTTTTTGTCAACGTCACTTACATCTAGATTAGCCAAGAAACATCCTTTGGCGTTTCTGACATAGGGGCCACCCCACGCATAGGCCGATTGTTCTTTGCCGCTTTTAGCGAGATACTCCCATTCCTTTTCTGTTGGCAGCCTAAATATTACCTTGTTGTGTGCTTTCTTTTTATGAGTTGATCCATTGTATGATTCGGTGAGCCATTCGCAATATGTTTCAGCAGCCTCTTTACTCACATTCACTACGGGCATGTCTGGTGAATCGGGGTGACCGTTCGCAAAGAGATCATTTTCATCCAGTTTCTGTTGATCGTCTGATAGCATTGATATCCAATCTACTCCTGGATTTTTCACCTTGTTCAGAGTCTCAAAGTCCTTGTGCTTTAGCAATGTAGCCATGAAATACATATAGTCTTTGTTACTCACTTCTGATGATGAGGCGTACATGGTATCGTTAATCTTAATCATGTTTTTAGTGAGAATTCTGGGATCGATGTCGGAATCTGAGGCGATGGACTTTTTATTTATAACCTGTTCTACCTGATCTTCCATATTGTTCTTTTCAGCAATGCGTTGAATCAATAGCCTTATTTCTTCCGCTTTGGTATCCTCACTTTCTTCATAGTGGTTATAAAGCGTGAGCATAGAGATGAGGTAATTGGCATTGGCGTGATCAGCAACTCCCTGACTGATGTCGTTTTGAAACTCCACTTTAAGGTGGTCCGTCAAGAATTTCTTTTCATAGTTACGCTTAATGACTGCGATGTTGTCAAATTTCTCTGGACTCCACTTTAATGCCATTCCAACGTTATGTACTTCATCCTTAAAACCTTGGTATAGCCTTGGATGGGCAGATATTGCAAAGTATATAGGTCTGCTCGTATTGGTTTTGAAATGATTAATAATGGCTGCCTCAAACTCAGCCCAAGATTTGTAGTCGTTATAATCCTTATTCATAGGTGCCATTCCCAGTTCTTTCAACCAAAGATCCCTGTAGTCTTTGATGGCGATTAAGCTTGTGTTGATAACAGCCACATCTGTTCTGATTCCCTTCGCGTGCTGAAGTACAATGGCAGGGTAGGTGTCATTGTCTCCAACGGTGAATAGGATGGCATCTTCCTCTGTGCTTTGCAGCATATTGTAGTTCCAGGCATACAAGTTAGGTGAGATGTCATTTGATGCGAGCCATCGTTTCGCCACCTTTTCGAGGTTATCCTTATCTCGTTTTAATTCATAGTATGTCATGAAATCATCGTTCAATTCTGGTCTGTTGGGTTCTAGTTCAAAGGCTTTTTGCAGGTGTTCGATTAACTTGGGGTCGGTCCCGTTTCCACCGTTCCAGTATTTTACATAGTGGAATTCAAACGACTCGGGAATCGCTTGCTCCATCTTATCTACAAGTTCTATTAAGTCTTCGTGTGTTACTCCCTGGTTGTAGATTTTAAGCATTCGATTGGCTGTGTAATAATTCAGCCATGCTTCACCATCCGTTTGGTTCTCTTCCAGGTATTTACCCCATAACCCCGCTTGTTCTTTATACCACTCTGTAGTTTGCCTTTGTTTAACCAGTGAATATACCGTTTGGCGTTTTGGTTCATCATCAGCCAGGCATGGGGCGGTTATGAGAATGGAAAGAGCGATTACTGTGAAAAAGCGTTTCATACGTTTTGCATTTGCTAGGTTATAGCCATGAATTTGCCATTGGTTCAAATAAAAGTTTAATCCTTCTAAAAAACTGTAAAATCAAAATATTAGAAAGCTAAAATATTTAGTAATAAGACTATGTTTGTTGTTAGCTATCGGTGAAAAGTTGTCAGCCTTTAGCTATCAGCTTTAGGGATATACATAAAGTGAAAAGCTATCAGGGATATACATAAAGAATAATTGACTTCAATAAAAAAACTAAAACGAGTAGGAGATGAAAAACTTTAAGCAATTGAAAGTGTGGAGTTAAATCGAAGCCCGTCCCCTCTTGAGAGGGGTGCCCGTAGGGCGGGGTGTGTAATAAAGGGAAACGAACACACCCCAACATCTACTAACCTCCGACTACATCGGAGCTAAGTATCTGTATCCCCTCTCAAAGAGGGGATGATGAAAGGAATGTAATGAGGTTGAAAAAAAGACAAACAACGACATCCCCTCTTGAGAGGGGTGCCCGCAGGGCGGGGTGTGTAACTAAGTAACAAATGAAAAAGCGAAAAATAATTCCATACAATTCAGAACTAAATAAGCTCGCTCGTGAACTTCGAAATAACAGTACGCTAGGAGAGGTTTTGTTATGGAAAAAATTGCGCGCAAGGCAATTTGGTGGATATGACTTCCATAGGCAAAAGCCATTATTGAATTTTATCGTGGACTTCTATTGTCCTGCGCTTGAGCTAATCATTGAAGTAGATGGTAATAGCCATAATCGTTTAGATGTTGCCGCAAGAGATGCTGATAAAGAAGCTGCTCTAAAAGAATATGACTTGACTGTTTTAAGGTTTACGGAAGTTCAAGTGCGTTTTGAAATGGAGGATGTGCTAAGAAAGCTGGAGGCGTATGTTAAATGGTTTGATGAAGAGAATGGGTGAATTCCTCCCCTGAAAAAGGAGGGATGCCCGTAGGGCGGGGTGTGTAATAAAGGGAAACGAACACACCCCAACACCTACTAACCTCTGACTACATCGGAGCTAAGTATCTGTATCCCCTCTCAAAGAGGGGATGAAAAATAAAATGTTAACCAACACTCACACATATTACTCCTATAAATTCGGGACATGGAAGCCTGAAGCGCTGCTGAAACAATCGGTGGAGTTGGGCTATGATAGCATTTGTATTACCGATATCAATAGCACTTCAGCTGTGATTGAGTGCATTCGATTGGCCAAAAACGAGATACCTATTCGGGTTATTCCAGGCATTGATTTTAGGAATGGAGCGGATCAACGGTTTGTGGCAATTCCAAAAAACAACCGAGGATATCGAGCTGTCAATGAGTACTTGACCTATCACTTACATCACGAAGAACCAATACCTGCGCTGGCGCCAGATTGGGACGATGTATGGGTTATCTATCCTTTTGATCGGCTGTCGGCCATCAGCCGTAAGCTTTCAGTGGGAGGACTGAAAGCTGAAAGCCAAAAGCTGGCGGCTAATTCGTTCATTGGCATTCGACCACAAGACATTCCGCAATTGCGGCTATCACCATTGCGCCATCAATTAGCTAAGCTGGTGATGCTGCCAACAGTGACATTCGAAAATCAACGCGACTTCAATACGCATCGCTTATTGCGTTCCATCGATAAGAACTTGCTGCTGAGTAAACTCCCGAAAACAGAAGAAGGAGATTCTCGTCACGTACTATTGCCAAAGAAGACGCTACTGGAGTTCTATGCCGAATTCCCAGAAATTGTGCGAAATACTGAAGCCATGCTGGAGCCTTGTGAGATGGACTTTGAGTTTCAATCCAACAAAAACAAGCAGGTATTTTCTGGTTCTCGGCAAGACGATATTGAGCTACTGCGTGCGGAGGCAGAAAAGGGGTTGCGATACCGATTTGATAAACCGGATCGGAAGGTTTTGGATCGAGTAGAGCACGAGTTGAAGGTCATTCATCAGATGGGGTTCTGCTCTTATTTTCTCATCAATTGGGACATTGTAAACTATTCTAGATCCAAAGGATATTTTCATGTTGGTCGTGGAAGTGGTGCGAATAGTTTGATAGCTTACTTGTTGAAAATTACTGATGTTGACCCTATTGAGTTAGATTTATACTTTGAGCGTTTCATCAACCCGCATCGGACCTCGCCACCCGATTTTGACATTGACTTCAGTTGGACAGATCGCAACGATGTGACGAAGTATATGTTCGATAAACACGGTTGGGATCGAGTGGCCTTGCAGGCGACTTACAGCACATTCAAAGACAAGGCAGTTTCACGCGAATTAGGTAAAGTATTGGGAGTGCCAGCAGCAGAGATAGATATGCTCCAGAAACTTGCTCCAAGACACAACATTGGCAAGTATGGCGATCTCATTCTCAAGTACGGGGCGTTGATTCAAGACTTTCCCAGTCATCTCAGCATTCATAGCAGCGGTATTCTTATTTCAGAAGAACCAATAAGTACTTATAGCCCTACGTTCATGCCGCCTAAGGGGTTCCCTACCATTCAGTTTGATATGATTGTGGCGGAAGACTTGGGCTTGTACAAGTTTGATATTCTGAGCCAGCGCGGTTTAGGTAAAATCAAAGATTCGGTAGAAATCATTCGCCAAAACAGAGGTGTTGAGGTAGATGTGCATGACATCAAGCGTTTTAAACAAGATGATAAAATCAGAGTCTTACTGCGCGAGGCGCGTGCAATAGGCTGCTTTTATGTGGAGTCGCCCGCCATGCGGCTTCTACTGACAAAGCTGAGAGCCGAAGACTACATTGGTTTGGTAGCCGCTAGTTCGGTTATCCGACCTGGTGTGGCGCGCTCGGGTATGATGCGCGAATACATCATGCGTTTTCGAGATAAGGCGCGCAGAGAGGCTGCCCGTGAAGCCATTCCGGAGTTGTATGACATCTTAGCGGAAACCTATGGAGTGATGGTCTATCAAGAAGATGTGATTCGTGTGGCACACTATTTTGCGGATCTCGACCTGGCTGATGCAGATATTCTGAGGCGTGGCATGAGTTGGAAATTCAAGCAACGCAACGAGTTTCATCGCGTGAAGCAGCGGTTTTGGGATAACTGCCGAAAGAAGGGCTATGGTGAAGAGTTGGTGAAAAAGGTGTGGTTTGAAGTAGAGAGCTTTGCCAACTTCGCTTTCGCAAAAGGGCATTCAGCGTCTTATGCTGTAGAGAGCTATCAAACCTTGTTCCTGAAAGCCTATTATCCGATAGAATACATGGTGGCCACAGTAAACAATGGCGGTGGCTTTTATCGACCTGAGCTGTATATACACGAAGCGCGGATGCACGGAGCAGAAGTAGAGGCGCCTTGTTTGATGCGCAGTGAAATGAAGACTATAGTTCAAGGCAAAACCATCATTTTGGGTTTTCATGCCATTCGCGATTTGGATAGTAGAACCGTGGGTCTGTTGCTCAAGGCTAGGGAAGAAGCGCCTTTTGAATCCATTGCTGACTTTGTTGATCGTGTGTCGGTGGGAGTAGAGCAGCTGGAGCTTTTGGTGAAATCAGGTGCTTTTCGATTTACTGGAAAAAACAAAAAGGAATTGACATGGCAGTCGCGCTTATTGCTAGGGAAAGCTCCAAAAAAAGACATGCAGCCGCGCCTGTTTACTCCACAGCCCAAACCTTACACTTTTCCGGATTTGTACACTGCTCCACTAGAGGATGCCTTTGATCAGATTGAATTGCTGGGCTACCCGTTATGTGATCCGTTTATGTTGGCAAAGCACAGCATGAAAGGCGGAATATTGGCGGCAGATGTGCCTGAGTATTTGGGCAAGACGGTGGTGGCTTATGGTTATTTGGTTACTGCTCGGAAAACCCACACAGCCAAGGGCGAAACCATGTTTTTTGGCAACTTTATCGACCGCAAAGGTTATTTCTTGGACACGGTGCACTTTCCGCCCGTGGCAAAAGCATATCCCTTCACTGGGCGTGGTATTTACCGTGTAGTGGGTAAGGTCACTGAAGAGTTTGGCTGCTTTCAAATTGAAGCGGCTGAAATGCATCGCGTGGCCTATGTGGAGGATCCTCGATATGCAGAAGAGCCTGTACAGAAAAGAGCGAAACAGCTACAGCCATTGGATGAACCAGCCATTGCTACAGTGAACGATAATAACAATGTGAAGTATTTTAGGAAGAAGAAATGAAAACGATCAAAGGCCAAGGAGCGCAGATTAATCCTAAGAACCGATTCGTTGTGAATGAGTTGGAGCGCGAGCCAGAGTATTTAGAATACTTAGCAGCAGAGGAAGAAGAGGAGGTGGCGCAAACGGAGATCATCGAAACCTTCCCCAAGACCATCGTAAACAAAGTGCCGAGTCCTGACGTGCCCATGGACTGGTCTGTCAATCCCTATCAAGGTTGTGAACATGGCTGTGCGTATTGCTATGCAAGATCAACCCATGAGTATTGGGGATACAGTGCTGGAGTGGATTTTGAGCGCAAAATTTTGGTCAAAAAGAATGCAGCCGCGTTGCTAGAAGCAAAATTGAAATCGAGAGCATGGATTGTTTCTCCGATCATGTTTAGCGGAAACACCGATTGCTATCAACCCATAGAACGGAAGTTGGAGATAACCCGCCAGTGTTTGGAAGTGCTGTTGAAATACAAGCACCCGGTTGGTATCATTACTAAAAACGCCCTGATTCAAAGAGATTTAGACCTGCTGACTCAGTTGGCTGATGAAAACCTTGTTCATGTTGTGATGAGTATTACCACTCTAGATGAAGATCTCAGAAGGTCCATGGAGCCTAGAACCGCCAGCGCAAAGCGAAGGTTGGAGACCATTGAAAAACTTACAAAGGCTGGAATTCCAGTATCGGTAAATATGGCTCCAATCATTCCAGGATTGAACAGTCATGAGATATTTAATCTGCTCAAGGCGGTAAAGGATGCAGGAGCAAGAGACGCAAATTACATCATGGTAAGACTGAATGGTCCCGTAGCGGATGTGTTTGCCCATTGGGTGAAAAGCGCATATCCAGATCGTGCAGACAAGGTGTTAAACCACATTTTAGGAGCGCACGATGAAAGTTTGGGCAGCAACGAATTTGGTGCTAGAATGAGAGGCTCAGGCAAAATGGCCGAGCAAATTCGAGATACATTCAAACTGGCTCGAAAACAGATTTTTGGTGAAGTCGAAAAAGTAGAATTGAACTGCAATTCATTCCTGCGACCAAGTTCGAACGGACAACTTAATCTGTTTTAGTCGTTAGATAACAATTTGTCAATTGAATGTGAATCATTAAATTTCGAAAAAAATTAAACTTTATTACGATGAAACATTCAATTTTTCTTCTAATTGCTATTGCTTTTGGAATATCAGCAAACTCCCAAACTCTATCAGTAACTAATACTACAACCTGCGACCTCGAGGTTGTGGTATACTATGACCCCGGAGGTGGATGTACTAGTAAATGAGCGGTTACTACTTGTATTTTTGCAAACACAACAACCCCAACCCCGGTGTACACTCTTGGGACAGGAGAAACTTATCACCATGTTGAAGTATATTCATACGGAGCATGTGCAACCAATAGAACATGCATTGATAGCGGAGTAATTGGTTTTCAAGCTGGAATTTGGGCTTGCACACTTGTTTATCCTGCCGCTACTACGTTTCAAGATAATTGCGTTCATTGCGGGGGCGGGGTCATCAATCTCGGGATGGCGCAAATTGCATCCAACTATCAATTAGACATTACACCATAGAAAATTTTATACGACCAATAAAAATTTATTGTGCCTACTCATTCGGTAATTTTGAGTAATGAGACTTGCACTAGCACTCATCTTAATTAGCTCTATTTTATTCAGTTTTGGGCAAGGAACCACTAGCCACTGGTGCTTTGGAGATAGCGCCTCAATCCAGTTCCAGAATTTTAGTCCAAATAGCCTTGGAAATAGTATAATGAAATCTGAAAAGGGTACTGCCACAATAAGCAGTGCCACTGGGGTTCTTGAGTACTATTCTAGACCTGATACGGTATATAGCAGCCAGCATAATGTAGTTGTAAATGGTTCTGGTATTCGGGGTGATGAAATGGCCACTCAAGCAGCGCTAATCATGCCCCATCCGGTAAATCCAGATTGGCATTTTTTGGTGACGAACAAGGTTTTTGACAGTAACCCTGATTCAAATGGCCTTTACCTAAGTCAAATTAGGAAAACCATCGATAGTCCAACTGGGAAGTTTATCGAATCGATGAAGAATGTACTCCTATTTAATAATGTAAGTGAAAGCTTTACTTCAACGCATCATGCCAATGGTAAGGATGTGTGGATTACAACAAGAATACCATATTCAGATACATTAGTGTCAATATTGATTGGTGAATTTGGAGCTGTTGGATCTCCAGTATATTCTGTGACGAGTGTTCCGTGTCAATATGCTTCTTCTGGTCAATTGAAGTCGTCACCTTCAGGCGAGTACCTATCGGAGGTGTTTTGGGTTTCTAGTGTGTTTGATCCAGTAGCCGCGATTCATAAATTCGATAGGACGACTGGACTAGTTTCAGAATCTGTTGGTATCGCACCTTATCCATCTTCATGGACATACACAACCTATGGGACAGAATTTTCTCAGGACTCAAAGCGGGTCTATTTATCCTATTTCTCACAACTACCGTTTTCAACAATCCAACAATACTCCATTCAGGTATTTGATTCAACCACGATCTCTGACTCTAGGGTTCAAATTGGAGATTCTATATATGGAGTGTTTTCAATGCAAATAGGTATAGATTCTAGGATTTATACCGCCACCCGAAAAAACTTTCTTGGTTGTATCTATAATCCCAGTGACTCAGGCTTGGCTGCTAATTATGTTGACTCAGCTTTACACTTGACTCATGGTGTAAGTAATCAAGGTTTACCAGATTTCATACAAACATCCTTTCATCCCGCATATTTCGATTATGTTAGGAATTGTAGTCATCGATCCACAAGGTTTTATCATAGAAATCCCGCGATTGACAGCGTGTTTTGGAACTTCGGGGATACAGCTACAGGTGCGCTCAACTTTAGTAGTGAAGTGAATCCTGAGCATCAATTTTCTTCGGCCGGCACTTTTGGGGTAACATCGATTATACATCACGATAGTATCATTGATACCTTCTATCGGGAAATTGTCATCATTGACCGACCTAGTTTTGGTTCAATGCCATTGGAGTATCACAGATGTATCGGAGATACGGTCGAAATTGTTGTTCCCATATCTGATCGATACACCGAGTTTGGGTGGAGCGATAATTCATCAGATAGCATCCGAATTTTTAACGAAAGCACTTCTCTAGTGCTGACACTGGCTAACTTCTGCGATACCATTCGCGACACTTTTGAGTTATATTTTGACCCGTCTTTTCAATTTGACTTAACCGCAGATACGGTAATTTGCGATGACTCAGCTTTTACCATCGACCCCAAAATAGATGAGGATGTGATTTATGAATGGTCAACCGGTGCGGCCACTCCGAATATTACGATCCATACAAATGGTGTCTATAGCTTGAAGGCTTTCAATTCTTGTGATACATTGACAGATTCTATCAAAGTGACATTCAGAAAAACTTTGGCGCCACTATTACTGACGGATACGGTGATATGTGATCCGCCACCGTATTCCATCTCGAGTGTTTTTGATACTGCGGTGTCGTATTTCATTATTAGCGAATATGGTGACAGCCTATCAAATACATCCATCTATGATAATGGGCGTTACACCATCATACGTAAAAATGAATGTGGCTTTATTCAGGAGGATTTTGTGGTTGAGTTTTCTGACAAGCCAACATTAGAAATTGTAGAGTTGCAAACTATTTGCGAAAATGGAGAGGCAATTCTAGAAGCATTTACCAATTCAGATGCAGTGTTGTGGTCAACTGGCGACACTTCGGAGGTAATTAAAGTGAGTAAAACTGGTAGTTATAGAGTAGAAACCACCGAATCTAATTGTCTGGTAATTGATTCGTTTTTTGTTGATGATGTACGCTGTGATAGTGCTTGCAGACCTAGAATTTCGAATGTAATTACGCCAAATGCAGACGGGGTAAATGATTTGTTTTTCGCTGAGATCAATTGTGTAGTAAGCGATTTTCAATTAGAGATTTACAATAGATGGGGGCAATTAATTTTCCAATCGACATATCAACGTGATCGATTTGATGGATATGTGAACGGTACAAAAGTATCTGAAGGGGTTTACTATTACAGTTTAAGCTATTTAGCGAAGGGCAGAAGCACTGTGTCTAGAGGAGCGTTTACCATTCTTCATTAATAGCTTAAGCAAACAATTCATTTCGCTTATCTTCGTTAAGGATTCACCTAACTCATTATCATGGCATTATTTCGCAATTTCATCCTATTCGCCTTTGTAGCGGTGCTATTCTCGTTTTCCGAAAAACCTGCAGACTATTCTAAGGTGCTCCCAGGCGTGGTCAAAGTCAATGACTACTTGTACTACGACAAAACCGAAGCGACCAATCTTTGGTGGAGAGAGTATTTGTATTGGACAAAGAATGAATACGGGGCAGACTCACCTCAGTACCTATCTATATTTCCTGATACAAACGTGTGGCGTAGCAGCATGAGTTATAATGAGCCTTATGTCAAATACTATCTAAATCATGAGGCTTACAAGGATTATCCTGTTGTTGGGATCACGTGGAAACAAGCTAGCGAGTTTTGTGCCTGGCGCACTGAGAGAGTGAGAGAAAACCTGACAGAACAAGGGAAGATCGATCGTGCTCCTGCTTATTTCACATACCGACTACCAACGTATGAGGAGTGGATGTTGATGTATGACGATGTATCTAAGTTGACTTTTCTAATTGGTGACGAGGGGAAGCGCAAATACCAAGGTATGGCCCGATTTAATATGAAGCGCGGACAGGGCGATAATATGGGGGTAGCTGGCAAACTGAATGACAATGCAGACGTCACTGCTCCAGCGGAAAGTTATTGGCCCAACCAATATGGAGTTTACAATATCAAAGGCAATGTGAGCGAGTGGCTTCTGGATAAAAACACCTATGTCGGTGGTGCTTGGAATACTCGAATTGATGAAGATGTCACAACCAAACTAAAGCTAACAGAGGCTTCTGCCTCAGTCGGTTTTCGCTGTGTGTGCGAGGTGGCGGAAGAGGCACCCTAATTACGAGAATGCCCTTAGCCAATTTTTTGCCTTTGATCTCATTCCTGGGCTCTCGTCTTCTTTCAATGGTTTTAGAAATAGTTTCATCTCCTCACGTAATTCAGGGTAGGGTTTAGCAATATAGCAAGCGCACTCCAGAGCGTGCGCTCGTACTGCGATGGCGTGCTTTTGAGAGGTAAAAACTCGAGTGGCCTGATCCTAAACCTCTACTGAAATTTCTTCGTTCACATCAATGTGAGACATGCAACGCCATAAGTCTCGAAGCATACTTTGGTTTGTCGTTGCCTTCAATTGATTCCAAATCAACGTTTGTATGGAACTGCCCATCTCTTTGTTTGCTTCCACATAGTGGGTCAACAACCACGTCATGTACCAGCGAATGGGTTGCTTTTGATGCTGAACTTCTGAAAAGAACGCATTGAAATCGAGGCCTTCCTTTTCGATACTTGCGATCAATTTGTTGATGTTCGCCTTAGATCGGTCAAGTGTTAAAGACTCGGCTATTTTGCGAGGTGAAATCATATCTATTCAAATCTCAAATGTCGAACTGAGCGACCTTCTTCTCGGATTTCCTTCAAGGCATCTATTCCAATTTGAATGTGAGAATCCACGAATTTCTCCGTTACGCTTTTATCGCTTATATCCGTTTTTACACCTTCAGGCACCATGGGTTGGTCTGTAACGAGTAATAAAGCTCCGATAGGTATGTGGTTATGAAATCCAGCAGAAAACAGCGTGGTGGTCTCCATATCGATGGCCATCGCCCTAATTGTCCGAAGATACTCTTTGAATTTTTCATCATGTTCCCAAACGCGCCTGTTGGTGGTGTAAACCGTTCCGGTCCAATAATCCAAGCCTTTGTCTCTAATGGTTGATGAAACGGAACGCTGCAAAGTGAATGCGGGTAATGCAGGCACTTCAGGAGGGAAGTAGTCGTTGGATGTTCCTTCTCCTCGTATTCCAGCCAAGGGCAAATTGAAATCTCCGATACGGCTTTTTGACTTTAAACCTCCACACTTTCCTAGGAAAAGCACTGCCTTTGGTTCAATGGCCGTCAGTAAGTCCATAATGGTAGCTGCATTTGGACTGCCCATTCCAAAATTAATGATGCTCACTCCCTCAGCAGTGGCATTGCGCATGGCTTTGTCCTTGCCTGTCACTTCCACCTTGTGTTTATCAGCAAAGCGCTCAACGTAGTTGTCAAAATTTGTAAGCAATACGTATTTCGAGAAGTTTTCGAGTGGAGTTCCAGTATATCTAGGCAGCCAATTGGCCACAATTTCTTCTTTGGATTTCATATCGGACAAAGTAAAGATTCATGGATTAAACGTTGTTTAATCGTAATAATGATATTTTCGACCTGAATGCTTTATTCGATACTGAAACCTATTATCACCTATTCGTTGAATGCTTTTTTTAAGCGCATCGATGTTATTGGTACGGAAAACTTAGAGCACGATGGTGTTCTATTCGTTTGCAATCACCCAAGTGCGCTGTTCGATCCGATAATAGTTGCCAGCAGAACGAAGAAGTCGATACATTTTTTGGCAGGTGCAGAATGGTTTGGTACTGGATTTCAGTCGTGGGTTTTTCAGAACCAGTTCAAAATGATACCAGTTTATCGCCCATGGCTGGCTAAAGACAAAAAAAAGGCGGAGGCCAGTAATGACGAGATGTTCAATGCGTGTTACGAGTCCCTTGGAGAGGGAAAGCGGATCATTATTTTTCCTGAAGCTAGCAGTGTAACTGTTCCGTGGGTTCGAGATATAAAAACGGGAGCAGTCCGAATCAAGCTTGGTGCAGATCGGTTCATTGATGGAGAGAAAAAAGTACGGATTGTGCCCATAGGTCTCAATTATACCAACCCACACAGGTTTCAGACTCGCGTAGTAATGAAGGTTGGCGAACCCATCGACTTTTCGGATTTAGAAAATCAAGAATGGGCCGATGAAAAAGAACTGGTCATTGCCATGACTGAAAGGGTGCGGGAGAAAATGGGGGAGCTACTGTATTACCCCGAAGACATGCAGCAATTTGAGTTTGTCAAGGATGTGAAGAAACTGATGACTGGAGTGATGAAATCTGAACTGGGTGTGGCCGAGGGAGATTTGGATCAAGAATTCGACATTCGAAAGCAGATCGTGGGAGAAATCAATGAGATTAGCGCGAAGAATCCCGAGGAGGTGAAAGTAGTAGCGACTGAATTGCGCTCTTATATTGAAACATTTGAGGCTCTTGGGTTTAGGCAGTTCAATCCTTTTGAAGAGCCGGTGGTAATTGCCTTAGTAAAGCTTGTAGGACTTGTGTTAGGCCTTCCTCTATTTATCATTGGAACCATTTTTAACCTCTTGCCATTTCTAATCGCTCAGGCGATATACAAACAGTTTTTTGTAGGTAAAGTCACAAAGAGAGATGCTGAAGGTCAGCTAAATTCTGCCTTTGCTGGATCTTTAGGCTTTGCCTCAGGGTTGGTAGTCTTTCTGATTTGGTACATCGGGCTGTGGGTTTTAGTGAGCCAATTCATGCCCTTTTGGATGGCATTTCTGTTAAGTATTGTATTGGGCTATAGCTGCGGTCGTTTCGCGATGTTGTGGTATAAATGGATCATTCAAGTCATGAAATATTCTAAATGGCAAATGCTTCGGATATCAAAGCCAGCACTGATCGATTCGCTTTTGGAGTCAAGATCAAAGCTGATTAGTGAATTGTTGAAATTAAGAAGAGGGTGAGGGGATTCATAGGCGTTTTTTTATTGTGTGCTGTTGCGGGATGTAATTCTGCGGTATATGATTTTAAGGTCGAGCAAGAGGGTTATTCGACAAGGATTAAACTGTTTAAAGATTCAACCTTTGTCGCCCTTGCAGAAGAGGGAGGTACGGATCATAGCTACGCTGGCTATTGGCGCGGAAACCCAGAGGATGGTGGATTCAAAGCTATGGCCACTCGAGATGGCTTTGACATACTTGAGAATGAATTGCAGTTTACATTCCAAGGAAGCGGAGCAGATTTGAAGTTGATCGCAATCGATACGCTCCCGCCCAAGTACTGATCAATCACGTGTTGACAATTCGAACTGTGGATTCCGTTTTGGCTAATCTCACTGAACTTACTTTGCTGACATGAGCCCACAAACCGTTATCTGGATCATCGCACTCTACTTTGGAGTGCTCATTTTGATTTCCTTTCTCACGGGTAAGGACGATTCAAATCAGGCCTTTTTCATCGGTAAGAAAGAGTCACCTTGGTATATCGTAGCATTCGGCATGATTGGGGCTTCACTAAGTGGAGTGACCTTTATATCCATACCTGGGTGGGTGGCCACTAATCAATTCAGCTATATGCAAATGGTGTTGGGTTATTTAGCTGGATACCTGGTCATTGGGTTGGTTTTGATGCCGCTTTACTATAAGTTGAATCTCACATCGATTTATGGTTATTTGGATCAGCGATTTGGTTTTTGGAGCTACAAAACGGGTGCTTTTTATTTCCTGCTTTCTCGTGTAATCGGTGCTTCATTTCGACTTTTTTTAGTGGCAATTTCATTGCACTTGGCAGTCTTTGAACAATTAGGGTTGCCCTTTTGGGTTGCCGTGTTGGTTGCTGTTTTGTTGATTTGGGTTTATACGTTCAAGAGTGGAATTAAGACTATCATTTGGACGGATACGCTACAAACAGCAGCCATGCTTTTGGCAGCATTTGCGACCATTTGGGTGATAAAGGACAAGATGGATTGGGATTTCTCAAGCATGACTAGAGCCATATCCGATGCTGGATATTCTCAATGGTTCTTTTGGGAAGACTGGAATAGTGATCGGCATTTTGTGAAACAGTTCCTAGCAGGTATGTTCATTACCATTGCCATGACTGGGCTAGATCAGGATATGATGCAAAAGAATTTGAGCTGTAAGTCTATCAAAGAGGCTCAGAAGAATATGTTCTGGTTCAGTGTGGTTTTGGTTTTCGCCAATGTGCTTTTTCTAAGCCTAGGTGCAATGCTCTTTTTGTTCAGAGATGCGATTGGTTTCGACCCTGCGGCAACGGCAGATAAATTGTTTCCCGCCCTGGCCTTGAGTGGAGAGTTAGGAATGTTCGCAGGTGTTCTATTTATTATTGGTTTAGTTGCTGCAGCTTATTCCAGCGCAGATAGTGCGCTTACTGCACTCACCACTTCATTTTGCGTGGACTTCTTAAACATGGAGAAAAAGCCAAAAGTGAGCGATCGAACAACAAGGAAAATGGTTCATATTGGCTTCACAGCGGTTCTCTTTTTTGTCATCATCATATTTAATGCGATCAATGACGAGAGCGTTGTTTCAGGGCTTTTTAAGGTAGCGGGCTACACTTATGGTCCATTACTTGGTTTGTATGCCTTTGGCATGTTTACCAAGCTGAATGCACGAGATAAATGGGTACCCCTGGTTTGTATTGTGGCTCCAGCACTTAGCTATGTGCTTCAGGCTTATTCTGCCATTTGGTTCAATGGTTATAAGATCGGTTTCGAACTACTATTAATCAACGGGGTGTTGACTTTCAGTGGGTTGTGGCTTCTTTCTCTTGGCAATGCCGTTCGAGAGAAGACGTAGCAGCTAGATTCCCCGCTGCTTCTGCCTTTCCCCAATAGGAACAGGCTTGCTCCAAATCACCAAGTCCGAAATAGTTCACTCCGATGTTAAATAGCGATCCGCCATCTTCGGGAGTTATCGCCAAGGCCTGTCTATAGGATTTGTTTGATTCTTCTAAATATCCACCTGCGTTCTGAGTAAGGCCGAGTCCGTACCAAGCATCATAATCCGATGGTAAAATGTTTGTAGCCTGCTCAAAATAGTGTTGTGCCAAGGAAAATTGACTTTCTCTGTATGCAGCTAAACCTGCGTTATATGTAGCTAGGTAGTTTGTTGGATCAAGTTCTAAACTCTTCTCAAACGCACCCAGGGCTGGGCCGTAATTTTTGAGTTGTATGTGACTTAAACCAAGATATAGAAATGCCTCGGCCGTAGGTCGAGTTCGTGTCTGTTCAGATAATTGTTCGACCGCTGCTCTATAATTACCTTGTTTGTAGAGAATCCAACTTTTAAGGTAACCAGCCTCGCCACAGGTAGAATTGAGGCTACAAAAGGTGTTAAAATCGGCCATAGCTGCATTCAAGTCATTTCGCTCCAATTTGATTTTCCCTCGATAGAGGTATAAATCTGCAATGTCTGAGTGCTTATCAATTTTTTGGTTCAGAATGGTCATTGCCTTTACAGTGTCACCCGCTGCAAAGTGTTTCATGGGTTTTTTTCTATGCCTGCTTTGTCCAAAACTGTTCGAACTGCACAACACGACAAATAAAACTAGTAAGAAACTCCTCATTCGTTTGTCATTTTCACCTTTATCTGCGCGCCAGTGTACGAAGTCACTTGAACTTTTGCTCCCTTAGTAATAAAACCAGCACCCGCGGTGGCGTCATGGATCACGCCATCAATTTCAACCTTACCGGCTGGTCGCATATCTGTGTAGGCAATGCCGGTCATTCCTATTAGATTAAATTCCTTGGTTGATGTTCCCACAAATCCATCTTCTTTTCTCTGGTCTGCACTCAACACCAACCGAGATAGAGCGCCAGATTCAAAAAGCTTTACAGCAAGAAATAGCGAACCGAAAATGGAGACACTTCCCGATAATACTACAATCAAACCAGCTTCAACCAATCGGCTTGATTGAACAGGAGCAAAGTCAAATCCAATGTTGCCGACTAAGCTGAGTGTGAGACCAAGAAAAGCCAAGGATATGCCTGCTATTCCCGCGATTCCAAAACCTGGGATGATAAATACCTCCAATGCGATTAGGACTAAACCAACTATGAACAATAGTATTTCCCAGTTTGCTGCCAATCCTTCTAAATATAGAGGCATGAAGTACAACACAGCAGCGGTCAATGCTGCAATCAATGGAAACCCAATACCAGGCGATTGCAATTCAAAATAGATTCCACCAAAAATCACAAGAATTAGTAAGCTGCTGATGGCTGGATTAATCAATAAACCAATGATAACATCGATAGTGGTGAGTTGCTGCTTTTGGATCGTATAGTCTTCAATTCCACAGTGATTTAACACTTCTTTGGGGCTATTGTACTCTCCTTCACAAAATCCCAGTTCGATGGCTTTGCTTGCCGTGAGTGTCACGATTTTTCCTTCCTCAGATACGCCTTCTACCACTTTATCAGCGTCAACCATGGCTTCAGCAATATCAGGATTGCGTCCTTTTGCTTCAGCCGTTGCCCGCATTTTTTCTCTGAAATAGCTCTGAATTTTTTCCGCTTGAACCTCACCGTTTTGATTGACCACCGTTGCGGCTCCGATGGTCGAACCAGGTTTCATGAAAATGCTGTCACATGCCATGGAAATCAAAGCGCCTGCCGAAGCAGCATTGTTGTCAATGAGCACATAGACAGGAATTTTTGAATTAAGTATGCGTGTTCGAATCGAATCCGCTGCATCAACGGCACCGCCATATGTATTCATGTTTATTAGAATTACATCGGCTTTTATTTCATGTGCCTCGTCCATCGCAAGCTGCACCTTGCGCCAAATGGGAGCTGCTATTTCTTCCTTGATGTCAAACTGATAAACTAGTTTTTCTTCTTGTGCAAAAGCATTAGTAAAGCTTAGAAAGAATAGGAGAATTACCAGGCATTTAGACATAAGGTCAAATGTACTTATCGCATTTGTTACTTGTCTCAATCCTATTTCAATTGTCTCTTTCAATTGTATGAAACTAAAAAGACCACTCAATTGGCTAAACAAGTGAGTGGTCCTGTAGAATCGTTTTGTTCGGCTTATCCTAAAAAAGGATAACGGTAATCAGTAGGAGGGACAAACGTTTCTTTGATGGTACGTGGGCTAACCCATCGTATTAAATTCCACATTGAACCTGCTTTGTCGTTGGTTCCTGAACCTCGAGCTCCGCCAAACGGTTGTTGGTTTACTACCGCTCCTGTTGGTTTGTCGTTGATGTAGAAATTACCTGCGCTGTCCTGTAGCTTTTTACAAGCCAAGTCAATGGCATATCGATCTTGTGAAAAGATACTACCAGTCAAAGCATACGGTGAGGTATTATTTAGAATATCCATGGTTTCCTCAAACTTGTCATCTTCATACACATAGATGGTGATAACAGGCCCAAAAATTTCCTCACAGATAGTTTTAAAACTTGGATTGGTTGTCACGATTACTGTTGGTTCAATGAAGTATCCAACGCTATCGTCATATCCACCACCTGCAATGATTTCTGCATCGCTTGCATTTTTCGCATGATCGATATATCCTGAAATCTTATCAAATGCACGTTTGTCAATCACTGCATTAACGAAGTTGCTAGGATCGGCAGGTGATCCCATTTTGAAGGACTTTACATCGTTAATCACCTGCTCTTTGACCTCATTCCACATGCTTGATGGAATGTAAGCGCGAGAAGCTGCAGAGCATTTTTGTCCTTGGAATTCGAACGCCCCGCGTGAAATTGCAGTGGCGACCTCAGCAGGAACAGCACTTGGGTGAACCATAATAAAGTCCTTCCCACCAGTTTCTCCAACAATTCGAGGATAGGAGCGATACATGTTGATATTGTTGCCAATCTCTTTCCATAGGTGTTGAAAAACGCCCGTAGATCCTGTGAAGTGTAATCCGGCAAAGTCCTTATGCTTGAAAACAACATCACCGGCAACTGGGCCTTCTACTGATACAAGGTTAATAACGCCATCAGGCAGTCCAGCAGCCTTGAAAAGCTCCATGATTACTTGCGCAGAATACATTTGAGTTTCTGCAGGTTTCCAAACGCACGTGTTTCCCATCATAGCTGCAGAAGCAGGCAGGTTAGCCGCGATAGAGGTAAAGTTAAATGGAGAAATTGCGAACACAAATCCTTCAAGGGGTCTGTATTCCATTCGGTTCCAAATACCAGGTTGAGAATCTGGTTGGTTGCTGTACATCTCCTGCATCAAATACACGTTGAAGCGGAAGAAGTCAATCATTTCGCATGCAGCATCAATTTCTGCTTGCATCACATTCTTTGACTGGGCCAACATCGTAGCAGCATTCATTCTATCTCTGAATGGACCAGCGAGTAACTCAGCGGCCTTCATAAAGATACTTGCTCTATGTTCCCATGGGAGGGAAGACCAGGCATCTTTAGCTTCCAATGCAGCGTCAATCGCTGCCTGCACGTGTGAAGCATCACCGTAGTTGAAATGGCCCAAAACCTTCGCGTGCTCATGCGGTGGGTTCATTGCGATTTTATTGTTTGTACGAACCTTTTCACTTCCGATATACATGGGCATATCGATCGGTGCTTGGTTATACATATCGTTATATGTTTCGAGAAGAGATTCTAGTTCTTCACTACCAGGAGCATAACCTTTTACAGGCTCATTCTCTGGATATGGAATTTGATATAATCCTTTTGGCATTGTTTTGAATTTAAGTATTGCCCGCGTTTGCGGTTATTTTTTAAAGTTATCGGCCACTACAAGTTCTTTGGTTCCGTGCGTCCAGCTATAGAAACCTTCGCCTGACTTAACTCCAAGCTTTCCTGCCATTACCATGTTGACTACGAGTGGGCAAGGAGCATATTTTCCATTGCCAAATCCATCATATAAAACATTCATGATTGACAGACATACATCCAGTCCGATGAAATCAGCCAGCTGCAATGGTCCCATAGGGTGCGCCATTCCTAACTTCATTACCGTGTCAATTTCTTCTACGCCAGCAACTCCTTCATGCAGTGTAATGATGGCTTCGTTGATCATTGGCATCAAGATTCGGTTTGCTACAAAACCTGGGTAGTCATTAACTTCTACTGGAGATTTTTTCAGGCTGCGGCTGACCTCCATGATCGTATTCGTCACTTCATCGCTGGTAGCATATCCTCTGATGATCTCTACCAGCTTCATGACTGGAACTGGATTCATGAAGTGCATTCCAATAACTTGATCAGGTCTCGAAGTTGCTGCGGCAATTTTGGTGATGGAAATGGATGAGGTATTGGTTGATAAAATACATCCCGCAGGAGCATTGTCATCCATTTGTTTGAAAATTTTCAATTTCAAATCAACGTTCTCAGTTGCTGCTTCTACGACCAATTCGCGATCACTAACTCCTTTAGCAAGATCTGTGTGCGTTTTGATCCTAGCTAGTGTCGATTCTTTGTCTTCGGCTGAGATTTTCTCCTTAGCAACCTGTCTGTCCAGGTTTTTAGTGATCGTGGTTAGACCTCGATCCAACGCCTCTTGTGAAATATCAATGAGGTTTACTTCATATCCAAATTGCGCAAATACGTGAGCAATTCCGTTGCCCATTGTTCCGGCTCCTATAACAGCAATGTTTTTCATTTCGATGATCTCGATTTTATGATTTGAAGCCGCAAAAGTAGAAGGATTAATAGGGCTGCCAAACCCGAATGTCTATTGATGGCAGATGTTTAAAAATCTATTAGAATTATTGGATAGAATTCGTTGGATGGATGCATTAATCAATGATATGCTGATATATCTTGCTTGGAAGAAAAATATCATCACCTAAGTAGGTTCTACCAAATTAAGAATACAATTTCTGAAAGGATTATGGCATCCCCAGAAAAAAGGTGAATGATTTTGAGTCTAATCCTACTTATACTTACGGTGCCGTTGTTACCGAAGAATTTTCGACTAAATCTTGTTTGCTTTTTCGACTGCTTCTAATATAAGCACTGCTGTATGTGAATTCAGCTGCTCCCTCATCATACTCCAGTATTGCAATAGGATAGTCCAGGTAGTCTTCTGTTTCCTGTGTTAGTGTGTAAGTGTCTTTGGGTTCTAATCCAACATAAAACTTGAAGACGTCATTGTACAAAGGTTTGTTTTGATGGAAGGCGTTAATTGCAATTCGTTTCGTTAAAAAATCAGGATGAGATACCTCAAGAGTATATAGATCCGATTCTTCACATTTGACATTGTATCGATTGCCACGAACCGTTGTGGTTTTATGTTGCTTGTTGTTCTTGTAAGTGATTATTTGACAGCCTTTTAAAGGGTCGCCATCATCGTCTAACATAATGAATTTAAGTTTGAGAGGGTGATAAAATGGCTGAAATTCAGCGGCTTCTTGGCATTTGAGACTAAGTGAGAGAACAAGTGCTGTTATGATCGTCAGAATTGTTTTCATGGGGTATAGTTTAGTCCCCAAACATTTTGATCTTACTCATTATTCGCTATGAACAATTTCCCAAAAAGCAATTTGAGTTTCCGATTTTTTTAATCTCAAGTCTCGCATACAAATTGCTAACGGTGACAACATGTATCGGCAAGTATATATACTATGCTGTAGTTTAACACATCCTAAAAAGGGGCATTTGAATGCAGTTAAACCGAGCCACAGATCCTGAGATTATTGAGGTAACCACAAAGATTGCGCGAATTGGTACGTGGAAGTGTAAGACAAAAGAACGTTTGGTTCAATGGTCAGATGAAGTTTACGAAATACATGATGAATACCTTGGAAAAGATATATCCATGGATGATGCAATCATGTATTATCAGGAAAACTATCGTTCAATAGTTAAAAGATCTATAAAAGAAGCAAAGGAGCTTAAAAAACCGTGGGATTTCGAAGCCATTATTGTAAGTGCCAAGCAACGTGAAATTTGGGTGCGATCGCTAGGTTATCCCATTTTCAATAACAATGAATTAATCGAAATTAGAGGGGCCTTTTTGGATATTGATAAGTTCAAGAGAAGTCAATCCCAGTTAGAAAAAGGTAAATCTGTTTTTGAACAAATCTTTGACAATGCTCAAGTATTAATCTGTTTGTCTGAACCAAACGGAAGGGTTCAGAAAGTATCCAATGCCGTACATACTCTATTAGGCTACGAAGTTTCAGAAGTAATTGGAATGGATCGATTGAGTCTAGCGCATCCGAGCGATGTAAAACACATAAAGAGTGAGTCGAATCTTCAGCTCAATACGCAGAATAGGAACTCAACCACTATTGAGTATCGAATGCAACACAAAGAGGGACATTATTTATGGTTCATAACAACCACTTCGTTTCTAAAAAATGATACGTCCGAGATTTCGGGCATTTTGACAACATCAATTGAGATCACAAATAGAAGAGTGCTGGAGGATAGGATCAGCGCTTTGAATGCTGAATTAAGTTATGAGCTAAAGAAGAACTCTAAAAGCCTCCAAAACGCTACGATTCAACTGAATCAGCAAGTCGCAGCATTAGATAAGTCAGCACTTGTTAGTATCTTAAACAGAGATTTAGAATTTGTCTTTGTAAACGAATTGTTTATTCAGGTTACAGGTTTTGACTTTGATCAAATAAAAGGAAAACCAATTAGCTACCTAAAACTAAACAGTGATGCTGATAATGAAATTCATGATAAATGGAAGCAATTAAGTCAGGGAAATTCATGGACGGGCGAAATTAGATACCGTAAATCAGACAATTCCACTTTATGGATGAAAAGCACGATATCCCCATTTAAAGATGCTGCGGGAAATATTGTAAAATATGTATGCATCGATTTTGATATTACGGAATCGAAACGGATGTCTGAGGAACTGAAGGCGCAGGCAAAAGAGCTGATTGCGATGCAGGCTGATCTTACCGAAAGTTTGGAAAAAGAGAAGGAATTAAGCAAATTGAAATCCAGCTTCGTTGCCACCGCATCACATCAGTTTAGAACTCCGCTTACTGTGATACAGTCGAGTATGTCCATTTTACAAATGCAGTTAGCACAAATGGATTTAGATCCAAAGGTCACAGGGAAGGTTGATGCTGTTTATGATCGAGTACAAACTCAGGTTCGGAAAATGACAGAAATGATGAATGAAGTTCTTATCCTAGGTAAAATCGAGAATAAAGGGGTTAAGGCGAAACCGAAGAAATTGGATGTCAAATTGTTTTTAGAGGATCTTATATAAGTTGAATTTGATTGAGGATGAAAGGGTTGTATTGCTTAAAACATTTGGTAAACCAAAGGAATTGAATCTTGACGTTCACTTATTCGAACATGCACTTATTAATGTTTTGACGAATGCGTTGAAGTATTCCAAAGGCCGACCTGATCCGATAGTTGAATTGGATTATACGGCACAAAGCGGAGTGGAGATTAGGGTGAAGGATTTTGGGGTGGGAATTCCCGAAAATGAGATTGATAAGGTGTTTGAATCCTTTTATAGGGCTTCGAACGTAGAAGAAATCTCGGGAACCGGTCTCGGAATGGCAATCGTAAAGCAGTACGTGATGCTAAATAATGGAACGGTCCAAATACATAGTGAACTAGGAAAGGGTACTACAGTAATAATAAAATTTTAGGATGGCACAAATCATAGTAGTCGAGGATGAACTGGAGATTCGAGAAAATTTAGTTGAACTGTTAGAGGTAGCTGGGCATCAAGTAAGGGCAGCTAAAAATGGAAAAGAAGGCTACGAAATGATCGAGAATCATTCGCCTGAAATGGTCATTTGTGATGTCAATATGCCAGCTATGAATGGCTATGAATTGCTAGTTGCATTAACTCAAAATATGGACTTGGCTGATATTCCAGCATTTTTGTTTTTATCTGCTCGAATCGAATCTGAGGATATAACACACGGGTTGCGATTGGGTGCTGATGACTACATTCTTAAGCCATTTGATCATATTCAACTTCTAAAAGCGATTAATCTCAGGTTAGCTAAGAAAAATCGTGATCTCCGTGCAATTGCAAGCAATTTTGACGGGTTTAAGAAACTGGCGTTACCCTGCGATGATGGGTTAGATATCGTTGGTTTTGAGGAAATTGTGATGTGTCAAGCAGAGCGGGCCTATTGTAGCATTTATAAAAATGATGCTAAAAGAGTTTTAGTATCTAAACCAATGAAATTTTTTGAGTCTGCACTTATTGCTCATGGGTTTATTAAAGTTCATAAATCGACTATAGTGAATCCTATGCATATTCAGAAATACGTAAGAGGAAAAGGCGGCTATTTAATGATGACTTCTGGCGTGAAAGCTGATGTTGCCGCATCTAAAAAAGCGCATATTGAATCGATGCTGCGCGGAGAATAGAATTCTTTAATTAATGTGGTTGGGAAACCAATCTAGTGATTTTGGTAATTCAGGGTGCATTTGGTTCCAGCGGCTTCATACAATTGAAACAAATTCAATGAGCTATGAAATACATTATCACAATTGCCCTTCTGGGAATGTTTTATACAGCGCAATCTCAATCGAATCTACTTGCCGAAAGTTTTGTTGACCATAGCCAAATTCAAATTATAGTAGAAGAAATGATTGATGGCTGTGGTCCATCTGCAATGTATAAGAAGTATAGAGACAAAGAACTGGTCATATTAAAGTTGGAAAACTTGTCTTCGAGCGATGATTATGATAATCATGAACATAATTCAATTGCTGTTCAGAATAAACTGGATGAGTTAGGGTTTTCGAAACTTATAATAAAGGCAACAGATGTTATAAAAATAGAGGGATGTGGGAATAGAACTGTTTACACCTACATCTCTAGGTAGATTGAAGTTAAAGGCTCTTTTAAATATTTATTTCAAGATTTTAATCTCTACCCTTCGATTGGCTTGTCGGTCCTCTTCTGTTTCTTCTGGAAAAACCTTGGGTTTTGAGCTACCGTAACCTTTGTAACTCACTCGATCAGCATCAATACCTTCCCTAATTAAGAAATCATAGATGAATTTTGCTCTGTTTTCGCTCAAATTCATGGTTTGAGTATCATTATCCATTCCATCAAATCTGGTATAGTCACAACAAATGAAACCCTGTACTTCGATTCTCAGAGTCTTATATTTTTTCATGGTTAGCAGCAGTTGGTCTAGGCGATCCTTGCTTTCTGGAAGGGGGTAGTGCCGACCCGGAATGAATTCTACTCCCTCTAACACTATGTTTTTCGTTTGTGTAGTATCAATGTCCAGCGGCTTTAACCCAGATTCAGAAATAGCAATTGGCGTTTTGACTCGCTCTGATAATGGTGTTTTAACTTTTGTAAGTGGAATGGAAAATGAAAACACTAAATCTACCCTTCTGTTGTTTGAATTTCCCTCTGCAGACTCTGCGACATTGGCTGCAATTTCACCTGCACCTTGAATGCTCGTGATTTTAATATTGTCTTTTGACTTCAGTTTAATGTAGGCAGCTACCTCGTTTGCCCTATCTTCTGATAGCTTTTGATTATAGGCTGTGGAGCCTAAATAGTCAGCGTATCCAATTATTTCAACACTTGTAGGTGTCAATGAATCTAAGAGTTGATTGATAGGCTGCTTCCGAAATGAGGAGCGCTCATCTAAGTCAAAATAAACACTGATTTTCTTATCAGTTTGAGCGTAAAGGGTAATAAAGCAAATTTGGAACAGGATAGACAATAACAGTTTATGCATAGAACAAATAAACTGAGATCTATTGGTTTTCGTACACTAAGGTTTAGATTGTTTCATCTTTGCAGAATTGGATGCTTATACAACCATAGAGGCCATCTCGGTTCTGTTAAACCTAATCTTTCTTGGACTGCTCATCATTCAAAACAAGTGGTGCTGGCCTTTTGGAATAGTTGGGTCTGCCCTTGGGGTGTTTTTATTTGTCTGGCCTGACGCGCAAGTGAAGCTTTATTCCGAAGCCATTCTTTATTCCTACTATGTTTGGATTGGGATATTTGGTTGGTGGAATTGGACATCAAAGCAAAGCGAGAAGAACATTGTTTCTTGGTCCATTCGAAAGAATGTGAGCGCTTTAATCATTGGGTTGGGAGTTTTCCCTGTGTTGGGTTTTGTGATGGACGAGTTTTTTGATTCAAACAGTCCATATCTCGATGCTCTGACAACTACATTCAGTTTTATTGCAAGTTTTTTACAAGCTAAGCGAGTCCTTAGTTCATGGCACTTTTGGATAGTGATCAACGGAGTATCGATATACCTTTATTATTCGAGAGGCTTAGAGCTTTATACTGGATTAATGGTGATTTATTTCGCCTTTTCCATGTATGGACTGAAAATCTGGAAGAGAGACTTAAAAGTTGCTTCTACGCCTTAGTGGCATCCACTGAAAAACGCACATTCAACAAGCAATTACGATCTTGACTAGCGAAGTCATCTGAGGTAAACTCAATTCGAAAGGATACAGATGTTGCCTTTAAATACTCTTGAACATCTGTGTCTCTGGTATCCAGTGTAAGTAAAACATCTCCTTCATCTGCTTCATCAATAGTGCCGATAAGTATTTCATCGAGACCAGTGGCGCTCATGTAAATTGACATCTGATCGACATATTGAAGGTCTTTGCCAGTGGGGCCAGTGAGCGAAACTTGTAAGGTGGTTATTAAGGCCTCATTTATCAGAGAAGCTTTGGTTTCGTTATCATTGAATTTTTCATCTGAGTCAGTCTCAATCGCGATTGAATCAGTACTGATGGCATACTCTATACCTAGTGTGGCTGGAAGTACGAATTCCTCAGAATAGTTTAAAACGAATTGAGTGTCCTCATCATTATTGCATGACAATATGGTTGTGGCAAGCAAGGCAATAGCTAATAATTTCTTCATATCTGATATATGATGGCAAAAGTGCTCAATTGTTACGATTGAACATAAAATGTTTGCCTGAACTTAAGTGAGTTCTAGGATTTTGAATTGAAAAGCCAATTATCTCGACCAACCCATTCTATGGATTTTTCAAACTGTGGTTGCTGTAAAAGCGATTTGAGTTTTGAATTAAACGGACCAAAATGATCTTTTAATATTTTTCTGTCAGAATCAGGCATTGAATCAAATTTAGCTTCGGTTTCATTGAGACTTTGTAATCCACTACCAATCTTCGAATAAATCGAGTAGGGAAGTAGTTGGCGTAGCAATTGTTTGATAGGATTGCTTTCCTTTTTCAATGTGTTTATAAACGAGGCAATTTGCCTAGACTTTGATTTTGTTGTGACGTTATGCGCTTGGCTAATATCTTCATTATCCATTGGATCAACCTCTAGCCATTTACATATTCGATTACACGTAATACTTGGGTTTGTTTTGAATTCTTCGAATAGGATGAACCTGATTTGAGACGACTGAAAATATTTAAGAAGTATCTCTATTTGTTCAGTGTATAGGCCAAGTGAAACGAACAGGGAGTATAGATCTGACTTTGAGTCATTTGACAGAACCGCACTAATTATATCTTGAAATGAATGATGCACCCAACCTTGACTAACACCCATGTTATATCCAGAATATGTTCTGCTCACAGGCTCTCTCAGAATAAACACAATTTTCACATTCGGAAAATCATGCTTTAATCTTTGGATGGCAGATTCATTCGTACAGATGGTAACGTTCTTAGCAACATTCTTCAGGGCTCCTTTTTTTGAGGTGAAATAGGTGTTGTAGGCGTTTTGAAACCCTTGCTTATATGACTTTTCATCAGCAAAATAGGAGAACTCATTGCCAAAATGTGCGTTTAGCTGGGGGTGCTTTCTAAGGTATGTCAAAAGTGAGGTGGTTCCAGCCTTTTGGGCACCAATAATCATCAAATCCAATTCAGACATACTCAATTATTCGCTAGTTTATTCAATCCTATTTTGTTGCGAGTATGGAAGATTGTGCAACTTCGAGAAACTGATCTGCGCGATTAAATATTTCTTCAGTAATCGAATAATATGGCATCCTGCTATGTTGCTGCGAGCCGGCTGCTTCGAATACAGACATGTTGGAATCATTCGCTTTCATAAACACAAATCCATTGAGTCAATAATCCCGAACATTTTACTTTCATGAAATAGACCATGCCAGCCAAACATCTTTTTTGGCGATACGCCTTCGATCGATGATAGTTTTTCCAGTTCTAGTTCAGCGCTCAAAACCGAATCTTGGTTCATTTTATCTCCTTTGACTCCCATATTTTGCTATTTGGCTGCGATGCAGCTGATTTCGACATTCACGTTTTTAGGCAATGTTTTTACAGCTACTGTTTCGCGTGCAGGTGGGTTCGTGCTGAAATAGCGCCCATAGATTTCATTGACCTCCGCGAAGCTATTCATGTCACTCAAGAAAATGGAACACTTAAGGACATCTGAATAGTCCATTCCAGCCTCAGAAAGAACAGCTCCCAAGTTTTTCAGTACCAAATCCGTTTCGACAGCGAGCGAACTTGTGTCGAGTTCTCCTGTTTGCGGGTTTATTGCAATCTGTCCACTCGCATATAGGGTACCATCATGCAAAACTGCTTGTGAATAAGGTCCAATGGGCGCTGGCGCGTTTTTACTTTCTATAATTTGTTTCGAACTCATGGTTTCTGTATTGTCGGAATTTGAGTGATGTTCAGACTTTTGCGAGCAACTGATACTGGTAAGAATAAATATTGCTGCAACTAGCTTTTTCATAAGGATCAAAAATAGATTTTTGAGCCAGCAATGAATTCTACATTACAAATCCTGGTCATCGACAATTTCGATTCGTTTACATATAATCTCGTGCATCTGATTGAGGCATTGGATTGTAAGTTTCGGGTGGTCCGAAATGATGAATTGGATCAATTGAAAACAGATGAGTTTACACATTTGATTATTGGCCCAGGTCCCGGATTGCCTGCTACCTCAGGTCAATTGATGAAGTTTTTACATTCTTGGCCCGAAAGCAAGCCAATTCTAGGGATTTGCCTTGGCATGCAAGCAATTTTAGAACAAGATGGTGGAGAAATTGAGAATTTGCCAGTGGTTTTTCATGGAGCTCAGGATTTGGTTTATTGCATCGATGAATCGGCCTTATTCGAAGGGATATCAAAAAATTTCAAAGCAGGTAGATACCACAGCTGGGGTTTCAGAACGAGTTCTATTCCGGATCAATACAGGATCATTGCTGATGATTCAAATAATTTGACATTGGCCATCGAGCATAAGGATAGGCCTTGGTTTGGTGTTCAATTTCACCCTGAAAGCATTATGACCGAATTTGGTATGGAAATAATGCGGAATTTTTTGGTCACAGAAAAAACCAGTAATCCTGAGATGGAGTTAAGCCCAATGAATTGAGATAGGTTTCAATTTCGATGCGTTCCTTAGGATTTGCCACGGCAATTAACACTTGCGGATCTTTCGAATCAATTAGAATCTTTGGTTTATTAAGCTCAACACCATAAATGTGTTTGCCAACTTTATTTTCATTATCACAAACCCATTCAAATCTCAATCGGTGCTCCTGCAGAACCTTAGCCAAATCCTTTCCATTCTTTCCTGCACCCCAAATTATCAGTGATCTTTCAGAGTTGTAAGTAGTTGATTTAAAGTATTGAATCTTGATTTCAAAGAAGCGATTATCAGAGTATTGCTTCATCGTTCTGGAGGCACGATCCGATCTATCGCGCCAATGATGAATTTGATCCTCAATCCCCACAACTTTGCATCCTGCTTGAAATATCCGAAAGCATAAATCATAGTCCTCAGGATAAAGATCTGAGTGAAAACCTCCAATAGAATCGAAGTCTTGCCTTCGCATTATCCAACATGCGGATGGAATTACACATTCTCGATATACGTGGTCCCAGTAACTATTCTCCGATGCAATTGCATTTAACCAGCGTGCGTATTTCAAGAATCCATCGCCCACTTGACCTTCATCGGTAAAGTAGCGCACTGAACCGGCTGCGATCTTATATTCAGGATTATTAATTAGCGCTTCCAGCAACACGACCAGTTTTGATGGATGCATCATGTCGTCAGAATCCATTCGAGTTACAAATTCACCAGTAATTACCTCATAGCCTGTCTCCAAGGCAGCGGTTATGTTTTCTGCTTTGGATGGATGAACAGTTATTCTCGAGTCTTTAGAAGCATACTCCCGAAGGATACTCAGGCTGCCATCCGTGCTGTGGTCATCGACAGCGATCAATTCCCAATGCTCGTGGGTTTGGTGCAAGATCGAGTTTAGACAGTCGGTGAGGTACTTTTCAGTATTCTTCACCGGCATAATGATCGATATGAGATTTGATTGATCCATGTACTTGCAGCGAATATCCATTTTTACCGATCATTGTCTATGGCCAAATACAAACTCGATTTACACGATATATATAATAAGGGGACTCTCATTGATCAAGCCTTGAACGAAGCCATTGATGAATGTGTAGAGTCTAAAATTGGCACATTAGAAATTATTCCTGGAAAGGGGAGTGGTCAACTCAAAAAGAAGGTGATACGATTCTTGGAACAGAAGCATATTAAGAATAAATATCACCGGATCGATAAAGACAGCAAGAACTTCGGTCGCCTCTTTGTGTACTTTAAATTTAAATAGTTGAAATTTAAAGTGCAGAAAAACAATGATTTAGACTCTAACTTTGCTTAATACCTAAGAAAATTATGCATTAAGGCTTGTATGCATAAGATTCAGATGTATATTTGCCTTATGTATTCATCAGAATTGATTAAAGGAACACTTAAAACACTTGTGCTAAACTTGCTGGCCAAACATGACCGTATGTATGGTTATGAAATAACACAACATGTAAAGGAGCGCACAGAGGAAAAGATCCAACTTACGGAAGGTGCGTTGTATCCGCTTTTGCATCGACTTGAAGCAGATGGACTTTTAACCACGGAAAAAGTCAGTATTGGAAAACGAGTCCGTAAGTATTATAAACTAACAAAAACGGGAAAGCAGGCTGCCACAACTCTGAGCGATGAGTTTAGACAGTTCTCTAAAACCATGAATAAACTGCTTGACACCTTTCAATCTAAACCACAACTACAATGGCTGACTTAAACGAACAACAAATCGACTTAATTAGTGCCTATATCCGTCAGCATGGAGTGGCGCAAGACGAGTTACACGATGATATATTGGATCATGTATGCACATCCATTGAGCATCTGATGGATGGTGGAGACTCTTTTGAAAAAGCCTTTGAGAAAACGATAAAGCTCTTCGGACCTGGGGGCTTAAAACAGGTTCAACAACAAACATTTGAATTATTAACCGAAATGAATGAAACCATGAAAAAAGTAGCATTTGCTTTCGGACTGACTAGCGCAATTCTTCTCTTGGCGGGGACGAGTTTTAAACTGATGCATTGGCCTGGGGCTGGTGTGATGGTGGTAATTGGCAGTGCCCTATTGGTGCTGGCTTATTTACCCATGTTGCTTTGGCATAAACTCAAAGAATCACCTCGAAATGAAACCCTGATGCATATCTCAGGATTTCTGGGGCTTACCTCAACGGCCATCGGTGTGTTATTTAAAATTATGCATTGGCCAGGCGCCAGTGTAACCCTGATTACTGGTATGGCCGTTCTGGGATTAATCTATATGCCAATTTACTTTTATAAAAAGTATAAGGTATCTTCAAATAAACCCGTAACGCTCAGCACATCTTTAGTGGCTGGAACATGCCTAATTCTCGTTGTAGCATTGATTAATGTAAAATCAAGTTCCGATATGAATCGTGGTTTGTCTTTGATTTCTGATCAATTGGCAGAAACAAACAAAGGTTTTGATGAGCTAAATGTTTTATATGATAGGCTAGGTGATGATCAACAGGCTATGCAAATTCGATCGCGTGCTGATGAGTTAGTGCAAGCAATCGAAGATTTGAAAACTCACCTAATCGCTCAATCTGAGGGCATTACAGAGGAGCAAGCATCTAATATTGAAATGCGATATGTCAATAGTCGTTGGATTTATGATATTCCGACTCACATCATGTTTGCAGAGGATGAGAATACGCTTCCCTACAGCATTTATGCAGTCGAGGATAAAATTCGAGATTTTAAAGAATACGTTGTTGATGTCTATCAACCAGATATGCAAGGGACAATTGACAGTATGTTTCCGATAAAGCTCGACTCTGGATATGAAATTGATGGTAAGAAAACCGATTGGGCCAAATACCATTATTACCATGTTCCATTGATCGGAGTGGTATCTGAGCTCTCTAATATCCAAGTCACCATCCGCAATTCAGAAATGCAAGCATTGATATATATGATTAGTCAGTCCGATGCTTCCGATCCGCCAAGCGGGAGCTGAGGCCCTGTGGTCGTGCAAGGCATGAGCCGAACGCGTATCACGAGGTACGAACGTTCTTTTGAAATAATTATCCAGATGATTTGAGTCTTCGCCTTTGGCGGATAAAGTGTAGAAGCTCTTTAGTGAGCTGCAAGCTTACTGTGGTTGAGTGCAGGCCAAAACCCTTTGGTTTAGCCTGAGCTTGAAGAAGGCCAGGGTGATGTATTCACGAACTATGAATTTATTAATGGTGTTTTTGAGCTCACATCGTTCGGTTGAGAGGCTCATTCCGTTCCAATATAGGGTTGGAGCCGTCTACTTGATTGTGTGTAGTATTTTACTCTCCGTTCGCAGTCATTTTAACCATGCATCCATCAAGGCCACAAGATTTATACTTACCTAGCAGAACCCAATGCGTTAGGTATATGAAGTACACTTGTTTCTTTCGTTGAATGATTTCTTATTACTGCTTCTCGGTGATTTTCTCCTTCAGGGCAAAGTATTCGTCCCTGAGTTGAGCTGCGAGCATGAAATCTAATTCTTTAGCTGCTTTTTCCATTTGCTTTTTGGTTCGTGCAGCTGCCTTTTCGAGCTGTTCTGCGGTCATATACTTAACCACAGGATCAGCGGCTACTCCAAGGCTCATTTCTTCGTCCTTGGTCTTATATCGATCTCCTTTGACGTATCTTAAATTGCTGTCAATTGCTTTATGAATTGCGGTTGGTGTTATCCCATGTTCCTCATTGTATGCAATCTGCTTGTCACGCCTCCTGTTGGTTTCATCCATCGTTTTGCGCATACTGTCCGTTATTTTATCGGCATACAAAATGGCAATTCCATTAATGTGCCTAGCTGCCCGGCCAATGGTTTGAGTCAACGAACGATTGCTGCGTAAAAAGCCCTCTTTGTCCGCATCGAGTATAGCCACTAAGGAAACCTCTGGAAGGTCTAATCCTTCTCTTAATAAGTTTATACCCACCAAAACATCAATGTCACCAATCCTCAGTTCTCTCAGTATTGCGACACGTTCCAAGGTATCCACATCGCTATGAATGTATCGACACTTGATGTTCAAATCGGCTAAGTACTTTGAGAGCTCTTCGGCCATTCTTTTAGTCAAAGTCGTAACCAGAATTCGCTCGTTTTTCTCTATTCGGATTCTAATTTCTTCCAACAAATCATCGATCTGATTGGTCGTAGGCTTTACAATGATTTCTGGATCGATCAAACCTGTTGGTCGAATGAGCTGCTCGGCCAATATACCTTCAGACTTGCGTAACTCGTAATCCGCAGGTGTTGCGCTAACGTATATCACTTGGTTTTGAAGACCTTCAAATTCTTCAAATTTTAATGGCCGATTATCCATAGCCGCTGGTAACCTAAACCCGTATTCTACCAAGTTTTCTTTTCGACTTCGATCACCACCATACATTGCACTGATCTGAGAAACAGTCACGTGACTTTCATCAATCATCATCAGGTAATCATCAGGAAAGTAGTCTAATAGGCAAAAGGGGCGACTCCCTGGAAGTCTTCCATCGAAATAGCGGCTATAGTTCTCAATTCCTGTGCAATAGCCTAATTCTCTCATCATTTCCAGGTCATAGTTTACACGATCTTCCAGTCGTTTTGCTTCCAACGGTTGTCCACCATCTACGAATTGTTGCAAGCGTTCCTGAAGGTCACTTTGAATCTGAATTTGAGATTCTTTCATGCGATCTTTTGTAGTGACAAAAATGTTCGCGGGGAAAATCCGAACCTCATGAAGCCTCTCAATTTTGGAATTATTGATGGGGTCAATGGTCTCAATTTCTTCTATTTCGTCTCCGAAAAAATGAAATCTCAACGCGATGTCATCGTAAGCGAGATAGACATCAACAATATCTCCTTTCACTCTGAAGTTGCCTCTGCCAAAATCTGCTGTGGTTCTGGAATAAAGTGAATCCACTAATTTATGAAGTAGCTTGTTTCTACCAAAATTCTCACCGACCTTAACCTGAATGATATTCTCGTAAAAATCACCGGGGTTTCCCATACCGTAGATACAGGAAACGGAACTAACTACGATAACATCTCTGCGTCCGCTCAATAGGGCAGAGGTAGTGCTCAATCTGAGCTTTTCAATTTCCTGATTTATACTTAGATCTTTCTCGATGTACACATCTGAAGTTGGTATGTATGCTTCTGGCTGGTAATAGTCATAGTAGCTGACGAAATACTCAACCCGATTTTCTGGAAAAAACTGTTTGAACTCACTGTATAGCTGAGCCGCTAGTGTTTTGTTGTGACTTAAGATCAGCGTTGGTCGTTGCGTGTTTTGGATGACATTGGCCATTGTAAACGTTTTGCCGGAACCAGTAACTCCAAGAAGTGTCTGGTACTTTTCACCGCTGTTTACTCCTTCAGTCAGTTGTTTGATTGCAGTGGGCTGATCACCTGTCGGACTAAACTCCGCCTTTAATTTGAAATCCAAGATCTAATTATTTAAATGCCAATTGAACAAAACTATCAATGAGAACATTATTACGTTCTATTGGTTTCATTTTATCAATTTTGTATCATGTTTCTAAAACGACTTCTCACTTATTTGAATCCCACAACCTTATTCCAAAAAGGGGATAAAAACATTAATCTGAGGATGATGCACGGGATCAACCGTATCAGCATATTTATGTTTTTGTTTTGTGCAGCGGTGCTGATTTATCGCTACTTCATTCGATAAAACTTACACGGCTGCTAAGGCATCCTCACAGTCTCGGATCAAGTCCTCATAATGTTCAACTCCAATGGATAAACGAACCAAGCTATCTGTAATTCCATACAGGACTTTATCTTCTGGAATAACATCTGAATGAGTCATCGTTGAAGGATGTTCGGCCAAACTCTCGGTACTACCTAAGCTTACAGCCAACTTGATCAACTTTAGCGCATTTAAAAACCTGAAAGACTCCTTTTCGCCCCCTATGATTTCGAATGAAATCATAGCACCTGGACTGCTCAGTTGTCTTTTGAAAATGGCATAATTCGCAGGATCTTCCTTTTCGGTTAGAAATCCTAAATAATGAACCTTACCAACTTTTGGGTGACTTTGCAGAAACTCTGCCACTTTTTGGGCGTTTTTAGCCTGTTCGGTCATCCGGATTTTTAGTGTTTCCAAACTTCTCATTAACAACCAACCAGTCCATGGACCTGCCATGTTTCCAAGGAATGTTCTCAATGTTTTTACTCGCTTGATAACTTCAAAATTTCCTAATACAGCTCCAGCAATAACATCACTATGCCCTCCAATATATTTTGTGGCTGAATATAAAACAAGGTCTGCCCCATGCTTAAGTGGATGCTGCCAAAGTGGGCCCATGTAGGTGTTGTCAACAGCTAAATAGACTCGATCTTCATCGGTAGAAAGCCGGTCTGCTACTTTGCGGCAAGCTTCAATGTCTACCAATTGATTCGTAGGGTTTGCTGGTGTTTCGATGTAGATCATCTTCAATTTGTCAGCGATACCGTGTGCCTTTATGATTTCATCAATTTTCTCCTCTGGTTCGTGCGCATGAAATGCAACGGCATGAATTCCAAATCTCGAAAGCACATTTTTTACAAAATGATAGGTGCCACCGTATGTTGGATTACTATACAATATGTAGTCACCGGGGTTAAGGAATTCCATCATCACTGTACTAATGGCAGACATTCCGCTTTCAAATACCGCACAATCATCCGCTTCATCCCAGAGGCATAAGCGATTCTCTAGAATTTCGAGATCGGGGTTATTTAATCGACTATAGATCAGACCCATTTCCTCTGAGGGACCTTTTTCTCGCAGTCCGTAAGCGATTTCAAAGAAGCCTTTTCCTTCTTCTGCGTTTTCAAAAACGAATGTTGATGTTTGGAAAATGGGGCATTTAATGGCTCCTTCGCTTAACTCAGGCTTGTAGCCATGAGACATCATTAGACTTTCGGGGTGTTTGAATTTTGGATCGCTCATAATACTGATTTTACATGCAGAAAGGTGCAATTAATTGATTGAATGCTGTTGGACCATTTCATTTTTTAGAAAGCGGCCTGTATGGCTATCATTGATTTCGATAATTTCCGTGGGTGTGCCTTGCGCCACAACTTGACCTCCATTTCGACCTCCTTCAGGTCCAATGTCTATAATGTGATCGGCCACTTTAACAATGTCAAGATTGTGCTCTATAACTAAAACCGTGTTTCCTTGATCGACAAGTTTATTCAGTACCACCAAGAGCATTCGAATGTCCTCAAAGTGCAAACCAGTGGTTGGTTCGTCTAGAATATAGAATGTATTTCCTGTGCTTTTTCTCGCTAATTCAGTGGCAAGTTTTACTCGTTGTGCCTCACCACCGCTCAATGTTGTGGATGACTGACCAAGTCTTACATAGCCTAAACCCACTTCCTGAAGCGATTTAATTTTATGATTAATGCTCGGAATGTTTTCAAAAAATACAACAGCTTCATTTACGGTCATGTCTAAGACATCACTGATAGATTTACCCTTGAACCTAATATCCAATGTTTCTCTATTATACCTTCTACCTTGACAGGTTTCACACTCGACATAAACATCGGGTAAGAAGTTCATTTCTATGGTTTTGATTCCTGCTCCTTGGCACGTTTCGCATCGTCCGCCTTTTACATTAAACGAGAATCTACCTGGTTTATATCCACGAATTTTAGCCTCCGGGAGTTCGGTAAATAGTTGTCTGATATCTGTGAAAATATTAGCATATGTGGCTGGATTAGAGCGAGGTGTCCGACCAATGGGTGATTGATCAATTTCAATAACCTTATCCAGATGTTTAAGTCCATCTATTGAATCGTATGGTAAAGGTTTTTTTGATGCGCCATTCAGTTTAGTAGTTAGAATAGGGAAGAGGGTTCCATTGATTAAACTTGATTTACCACTGCCTGAAACTCCGGTTACACATATGAATTTTCCTAGAGGAAATGAAACGTCAATGGACTTTAAATTGTGACCTGAAGCACCTTTTAGCGTGATTGATTTCCCTGTGCCTTTCCTTAGTTTCTTTGGAATTTCAATTTCGACTTTGCCATTCAAATATGAAGCAGTAAGAGAAGTGCCTCTTTTCATTTCTTCTGGAGTGCCTGCATCCATGATTTCACCTCCGTTAACTCCAGCAAACGGTCCGATGTCGATGAGGTAGTCCGCTTCCATCATCATATCCTTGTCGTGTTCGACCACAAGCACACTATTTCCAATATCTCGCAGACTTTTTAGAGAATCAATTAATCGATGATTGTCACGTTGATGCAATCCAATACTAGGTTCATCAAGTATGTATAAGACTCCGGTGAGTTGTGAGCCAATTTGTGTGGCAAGTCTTATTCGCTGAGCTTCACCACCACTGAGTGTTCTCGAAGACCTATTTAATGTCAAATATTCAATGCCTACATCCAAAAGGAAGTCAACACGATTTCGAATTTCCTTCAAAACTTCAACTGCGATAGTGTTTTGTCTTTCACTAATGCGTTCTTCAATATTTCTCAGCCAATGATCGATCTCACTGATCTCCATAGATGCAATCTCAGAAATATTTTTTCCGTCAAATTTGAAATAGATTGACTCTTTTTTCAAACGCTTTCCATCACATTCTGGGCACGTAACTTTATTCATGAACGCACCGGCCCAGCGCTGATAGTTTTGCGAATTCCCCTCATCAAACTGTTCCTTTAATATGTTAGAAACCCCATCAAATTTTAGATTGATGGATTGCGAGATGCCAAGTGCATCGCTCTTGATTTCGAACTGCTCGTTGGTGCCATAAAGTATAACCTGAATCACCTCTTCTGGAATCTCTTCTAATGGGGTAGTCAGTTTGAAGCCATATTTCTCTCCGAGTAGTTCAATCTGCTTGAAAATCCAATTCTTTTTGTATTCACCCAATGGTGCCAACCCACCTTTTTTAATACTCAACTTAGGGTTAGGAATGATTTTTTTTTCGTCTACTTCTCTGACTTCTCCTAGTCCATTACATTTTTTACAAGCACCATACGGAGAGTTAAAGGAAAAGAGATTTGGAGCAGGTTCATCATATGAAACTCCGCTGGTTGGACACATTAATGAACGACTAAAAAACCTAACCGTTTTTTCATCGTTTTCGAGCAACATCAGCTGTCCTTTACCTTCCTTCAAGGCTGTAAGTATCGACTGTTTTAGTCTTTTTTCGTTTGCATTTTCAACAGTCAATCGATCAACGATTAACTCAATATCATGCGTCTTATATCGATCAAGCTGCATTCTATGCTTGATCTTCTCCATTTCACCATCCACTCGAACACGCAAGAAACCTTTGCGGGCTACTTGTTCAAATAGCTCCCGATAATGTCCTTTGCGGCCCTTGACCATTGGAGAAAGCAGCGTGATTTCTTGACCAAAGTATTTCTCATTGATTAAGTCGATGATTTGCTTATCACTGTAGCGAACCATCTTTTCACCTGTTACATAGCTGTATGCCTCAGAAGCTCGCGCGTACAAGAGCCTGAGAAAGTCATAGATTTCAGTAATAGTTCCTACTGTGGAGCGTGGATTTTTATTGACCGTTTTTTGTTCAATCGAAATAACGGGACTTAACCCGTTGATTTTGTCCACATCTGGTCGTTCGAGTCCTCCAATAAATTGTCTTGCGTAGGAAGAAAATGTTTCAATGTACCTTCTTTGACCTTCCGCATATATTGTGTCAAATGCTAAAGATGATTTTCCACTACCACTTAACCCTGTAATGACAACCAGCTGGTTTCTAGGGATATTTAGATCAATGTTTTTTAGATTGTGTTCACGTGCTCCGAGTATTTCAATGTACTCTTTAAACTCACTCTTCTGCTGCTCCTTTTTGGTCTCTTTCATCACTTTTCTCGCGCGTGAAAGTAGCAACTTGTGCCTTGTCATTTACTAAGACTTCGGAAAGAGGTTTAGTAGGTATTTTAATCGAGTATGTCTTTCCAGATGAGTTTGGAAGGAAGTTATCTCTTAGCCAAGGATTTAGATACTTTAAAGCCTTGTAATTAATTTGATTTTCAAATGCAAAAACAGCCAAATCATCGATCGTTTCGGATACCTCAACCTCAGAATAGTGCAGGGGAGGGTAAAGATCCGATTCTCTAAAAGTGAACCCGAATCTAGACGGATCTGAAAGGATGGTTTTAGCAGCTAGTATGCGAAACAGGTATCTAGAAGTTTCTTCATTTAGGACCAAATCGTAGTAATTAGTGGCTTGTTGGCGATCTAGTTGTTTTTGTAATCCAGCCATCCCCATGTTATAACTTGCCGCAGCCAGGGTCCAATTACCAAACTTTTCTTTGGCTGTTTTCAAATAGGCACAGGCCGCCTTTGTTGATTTCTCGGCATGATATCTTTCATCTATGCCATTGCTTACCTCCAAATCATTTTCACTTGCTGCCGCTTTCATCAACTGCCAAAACCCAGTGGCGCCAGCGGGACTAACCACTTGTTCAAACCCGCTTTCAATTAGAGCTAAGTACTTAAAGTCTTCAGGCACACCTTCATCTTTAAGTATTCGTTCAATGACAGGAAACCATCTGTTGCTTCTTTTCAGGAATAACATTGTCTGAGATTGCCAATATGTATTGACCAGAAGCTCTCTATCGACCTTTTCTTTGACATCTATTAGGTTCAAAGGAACTTTTTCACCTGCAAAATCGAGTGATTTCGGGGTTGGGAGCGCATAGACTTTATAATCTTCTTGGAAATTTGAAGCAACTTGCTCTTCAATTTTAGTTTCATTGGTAGAAGCTGTGAAAAGCCTTACCATCACAAATCCTAGGGTAATCGTTAATGCAAGACCAATTATCCTTTTTGTCATAGAATTCATGATTGTGATTGTATTTGTAGTTTTTGAAACTTTTCTTTTGATTTTTTCCAATGCGTGGTGCTGTATAAAAATATAATACATAGGATAGAAAACAAGTATAGCGCACCTACATACATTTCAAGATGTTCTTGACCCAATAGATTGAGTGTTGAAATCAATACAATCGAACACAACGCAATAATTATATATACAAACCCGACCTGTTTATCGGTGAGCCCAGCATGGGAAAGGTGATGTGTAGTATGGTCTCTTCCTCCTACAAATGGCGATTGTCCTCGTCTTATTCTATTGATCGTGACCGTCATTGAATCCGCAATGGGAATAACGAATGCCGTGAGCACAATTGCCGCTTTTGAATACCAATGATGACCGATAATTAGGTTTTCATTATTCCAGAAAAAAATCACTCCAACACCAGCAAGTAACGCTCCTAACAATTGACTTCCCGTGTCCCCCATAAACATTTTAGCTGGATGCCAATTGAAGATCATGAATCCAAATAAAGCTGCTACCGTGCCACCACAAATCAGAGTGAAGAAAATACTGCTTATATCAAGCGGAAGTGCGCAAACACCGGCACTAATCAATATCCCAATAGAGGCAATGGTGGTTATTCCATCCATATTGTCCAACATGTTAATGCTATTCATGACGGAAATAGTCCAAAAGACTGTCAGCGCTGCATCTAGGTAGTAGTTGCCAAAGAAATCAATCTGAATGTCAGTGATTATCAAGATCAATCCACAAGTTAATTGAGCAACAAATTTGAGCCAAGGCACTGTATTGAAGGCATCATCTACCAAACCAGTGAAAAAACCTAAAGTCACTATGGCAATCATAGCAAGTTCTACGCTGGATGGAGATTGTGAACGATCTTCGAATAAGAAGAAATAGGCCAAATATGCAATCAGGAATACGATAAAAAAAGAAATTCCACCAATGGCGGGTTTATAATCGTCACTCCAACGAATTTCCGATTGATTGACCTCGTTTTTTCTACCAAGGGTTTTGGTCCATTTCAGTAAAACGAAGTTAAGAACCGAACTCAATACGAGTAAGCCAATGAATAGTATGAATAATGTTTTCTCCATCAAAAGTCAAAACTATATACGACCCTTGTGTGGATAGGTTTTGAGATGAGAAGTTGTAAACAGTTTTATCCTTAGAACGGTGAATCGAAATTTGCCATGGATGGTTGCACTTTGTCTTTTTCAGAAACAATTCTTTCACCATCTGGCCATTTAATTGCTAATGCTGGATCTCCCCAAAACAACCCCATTTCTGAATCACGATTATAATAGTCAGAGCACTTGTAGTTGACTATAGTATCATCCTCTAAGCAATAAAAACCGTGAGCGAAACCCTTTGGGACGAGGAACGAAAGTTTGTTCTTTTCATTCAATTCAATGGCAAAATGCTGACCAAAAGTGGGAGAGGCCTTGCGAATATCCACGGCAACGTCTAATACAGCTCCGCGAACAACTCTAATTAGTTTGTCTTGGGCAAAAGGTGGAGCTTGTAAATGAAGCCCTCGCATTGATCCTTTTTGGCTCATCGATTCATTTTCTTGAACAAAATCAATCTCAAATCCTGCATCTCGAAAATGTTGTCTTCGATAATTTTCAAAAAAGTATCCTCTTGAATCTTCAAACACGGTGGGTTCGAAGATAATTAGGCCATCAATGAAGGTTTTTTTAATTGTCAATCTGCTACTTGTTGAATGCGACTCGCGAAGGAAACGGTTTTTCTGAATTAAATCTAGTCCTCTTGATAATAACTATTTCCAGTGTTGACATAGCCATAACCATATCCATAGCCGTAACCATATCCATATTTAGAGCCATAACCAGAACCGTATCTACGATATTTATTGCCCTCTAAATCGACTCCATTAAGTATCACTGATAGGTTCTTAATCTTATTCTCCTTAAAGACTCGGTTGACATTGGCCGTGAATGATTTTTTGGAGTAATCGCTTCTAAAAATATAGATTGGATAATCCGCCATTCTCAAACAAGTAATGCCATCCGTCACAAGCCCGACTGGGGGATTATCGATAATAACAATATCATAGATTTCCTTTAGCTCCTCGATTGTTTCTTGCAGTTTCCCATTAATAATTAATTCGCTTGGATTCGGTGGAATTGGCCCCGCTGTAATAAAGTGAAGTCCGTCCAGTTCAGTTCTTCTGATCACCTCTTCAATCGTGTTCCGATTACTCAAAACAGTGCTCATTCCGGCTAAATTGTCGGTTCCAAAGCCCTCATGAATTCGTGGTCTCCTCATGTCCAAATCCAATATAATCACTTTTTTACCTCCATATGCCAAGATACCTCCAAGATTCAGAACAACAAATGTTTTCCCTTCACCACTTATGGTTGATGTAATTGCAATTACTTTTTTCTCATCCTTAGATTCGAAAAACTCTAAATTGGTCCTAATCGTTCTAAAAGCTTCAGCCATACTTGACTTTGGTCGCTTATCAACTATCATTTGAGAATTAGGTATTGCCTTCGCATATTTTGGTATTATTCCGAGTACGCTAATCTCTGGATGAAGTAATGCTCCGAGATCACCAACGTCAATATCATTGTGAAGTAGGTATCGACCAGCGATAATTAACACAGAAAACAATAAAGACAGCGCGATGGCCACTGAATAGATTGCTGGTTTTTTTGGACTTATGGGTGTCCTGCTGGAAGTTGGTTTTTGCAGAATGGTGTTTTCGGGAACAAAACCAGCTTTAGAGATACTAAATTCAGTTTTCTTCTCAAGAAGCATGGTATAATACTTTTCATGTGAATTGAAAACCCTTTCTAGTCTGGCGTACTCAATTTCCCGCGTTGGAAGATCAAGAAAATTATCCTCGATGCTTTTGATCTTCGCCATGCTTTGCTCCCTCAAAGAAACCAAGCGCTTATGCATTACCTCCAGGCTCTTTAAAATCAGCGTTTTTTGCAATTCAATTTGTTGATTATATATTATCACATTAGGATTTTCTCTAGTTGCACTGCCTAAGATTCGATTTCTACTGGTTACCAACTTTTGTAATTCCAATATATGCTGTTCAACATTGTTTTCGAACTCAGTACCTGCAAGTACGGGCAATAGGGAGTATATATCAATTCCTGTTTTTTCAGCGTCAATACTCTCTGACAACTCTACTAGAAGGTCGATCTTTAGGTCAATTTCAGCCTTCTCTTTTTCAATAACATTTACGCGCTGTATGTAGCTGGATGATATTTCCTTCTTTTCAACCAGCCTAGTACGTTGTTTAAAATCAGTGATTAAATCCTCTGAAATTTTCAGTTTAGAGTAAACCTCTTCTATTTGCTCATTAATAAACTCTATAACTTGATTGGCACTTTCAGATTTGCGTTCAACATCAAATAGGAGGTATTGATCGGCAATCGCACCACATATGTCGATAGCTTTCTTAGCGTTGTTATCGGTAACAGTAATCAGTATTGTTTTTGCCGAAGAGTTTTGTAGAACAATCTTATAGTTCTTTTTTAAATCCTTGACTAATTGATCTATGGAGTTGATTACAAAATAGTGGCGATCTTTTGACAGCACACCGGATTCTATATTGAAGCCAGCATCGTTTCTAAGAGATACAGATAGAGTAAGATAATCATTGGAAATTGTATCGCCTATTTGAAAAGCTTCTTTGAAATTTTCACCGTTAACGTTGTATTCACATGAAACGTCCCCATTCTTGTCAAATTCAAGATATATGCGCCTATTATAAATGAGAGGGTTGTTAACCTCAAAAAGAACTTCGTAATTATTTGATAAATAGTTTTCGTGATCTAAAACTTCACCTTCTACATAATAACTCACTTCAAGAGGCAGTTCGCTTACGACTCGCTTGAAAAATTCAGGTGATCGAAGAAGCTCAATATCTTTTGAGATATCAGCATCTTCATATATATCTCCAACGTTTAGTATTCTATTAGCTTGATTCTCATTGATAATCTGAATTATAGATTTCGATTGATAAAGTGGCTGGGTATAGTAGATATAGGTGTATGCACTACCTATAGCAATAATGAATACAAGTAATATCCAGGGCAATGATTTTGCCGCAAATTGAATAAGTAAGCCTAAGTCAAACTGACTAGAGTTTAACAATGACTGATTTTCATTTTGATCAATTTGGCTCATCAAATGCTAGATTACCTATTTGCGAAATTTGTTACGATCAGATAGGTCGCAATTGAGTTTGTGATTAAAGCCATTATTTGACCGGCAGCTGAGAGGACCTGTTTTGCCACAAAATAACTGGGTTCAACATAAACAATATCATTGGCTCGGATATAGTGCATGTTTGCTTCAGCAAGTCCAATCGCGGATGACATATCCACTTCAAACACTTCAGGGTTTTTTAAATCTCCTCGAAACACCTTTACTCTGTGAGCTTTACCTCCATCGCTGATACCTCCTGCCAAGGCAAGGGCTTCGACAATAGTTATGTATTCGTTGGTGATTGCTACAACCTTGGCATCACCGCCTTTTCCTGGAAAAACCGTAATTCTTCGGTTTTGAATTTGTAATAAAATGTATGGCTCCTGGTAGTAGTCGCTATACCTGGTTTCTAGCATTGCCTCAGCCTCTTTCAAGTTAAAACCAACGATTTTAATTCTACCAAGAATTGGCAAGTTGATTGAACTATCCGCTTCAACTAGGTATGGAAACGCATTCTGTGAATTGATTTGTTGCCTAGCCTGATTACCGTCATCTAATGTGGACAGGTCGATTATTTTAAAACCTTGATTTGAAAACAATCGAAATGTTAAGATATCTCCTGTTTTGATTAAGTGGTCTCTCGCCAGCGTATCTTCAGCCACAGCATATGGATAATCCTTTTTGGTTTTAAGCATAACGCTAGGGTTGAAAATTCTACAACTCGAAAAAACGATAGTTAAAACAAGTAAATAAAGGGCGATTCGAATATTTTTCATGTTTCCTTAAAAGTACTTTGAAATACAAAGTAATGGATTTTAATTGTTGACTAACTAACTTTTTTCATCAATTCTGAATAGAGTTGGGCAATATCACTAACTAATCTTTGGTAGTGGAACTTTTTTAAAGCGTTTTCCTTACCAGCATCTCCCATTTTAAGTCGTAGATCCTGATCATTAATCAACCTGTCAAGATGTTGAACAAATGCTAATGTGTCCTTAGTCCCGCATAAAAGCGCAGACTCATTCTCAAGAACTATATCATTTATGCCTCCGACTTTAGTTGATAACACCGGCTTTGACGCACTTTGAGCTTCTATTAGACTGACTGGCGTGCCTTCATTTAAAGAGGTTAGACATACAATTTCACAACCCGCATAAACCCTATCGACATCTTTGACCCAGGAAGTAAAGCACACTGGATTTTTGGTGCTTGGGGCGGAGTTTTTTGTAAAACCGATATTCAGTTCATTCAGTTTTTGTTCGAGATTTTCACGGCTTTCTCCATCCCCAACAATGAAAAATCGAAGGTTATCATATCCTCTATCACTCAGTGCGCGGATGGCTTCAATAAAGAGTTCATGATTCTTAATGGGTACAAGTCTTCCCACAATCACAATCGCAATGTCATCTGGTTTCAGATCATATCTTTCTCTGAAATCCTTTCTTTTCTCAACTGTGCCTGTATAGAATCTTTCAAGGTCAAATCCCAAAGGAATGACTTCAATTTTGTCAGGTGGGCAAATAAGGTGTTCAGTGCCAATTTCAATTTTTTGTTGTTTGCTAATAGCAATGATTCGTGTCGATCTTTTGGCCAACCACCTTTCTAACGATTTGTAAAAATTCGTCTTGAAGTCTCCGAAATAGGAGTGAAACACATGCCCATGAAAAGTGTGGAGAATTACAGGTACATTGTTTCTATACGCAGCGAGTCGACCTAAGAATCCAGATTTTGAGGCGTGTGTGTGTACAATGTCTGGTTTAAATTCTTTAATAATTTGGCTTATTTGTCGATAAGCTGAAATGTCACTTAAACCAATCGACCTTCGCATGTTTTGTATCAACGTGGGCTTTAAGTCTAGACTGTCCAATATGAATTCGGATGAAGCCTCTGATTCGTCCTTCGCACCGCCAACCAGCATAGTTTCGAATCGATCATCCAGATACTTGGTTAAGTAAGCCGCATTGTATGTTGGACCTCCAATGTTAAATCGGTTGATTATTCGTAGGACTTTGATTTTTTTATTCTGTTCCAACTTACATGTACTTTTTATACCATGTTTGAAAGACCATGAAAGACCATGCCCAAGTTGCTGAGTCCCCTGGGTTTTTTGAAAAAAGTTTTGACGAATACTCCTTAAGTGCAGCTGGGTTAAACAAGCCTTGTTCAAGAATGAACTGCTCGTCATTTACGTACGATTCAAATCGAGATCGGAATCCTCCTGTCATCCACTCAAGAAGCGGGACTTCAAAACCTTTCTTAGCTCTATCAAAAACTTCGTTTGGTAAAATGTCGCGATACGAGTCCTGAAGAATTTTCTTTTTCATATGGTGATTAACCTTAAACATGATGGGCAATCTAAAGGCAAATTTGACGATAGTCTGATCGAGTAGTGGAGTGCGTACTTCGAGGTGATGTTTCATACTGCCGAAATCAACCTTAAATAGCATGTCGTTTGGCAGGACCATTTTGGCGTCAGTAAGCAGTACTTCGTTTAATGTACCTGTTTTTGATAATGCCTTTAATAAGTAGTCTTTGCGCTTTTTGTAATCAAACCCAATGTCGGATAATCGCTGTTGTCGTTCTAATATTTCTTCGCGCATTAAGTAATTCGCTTGCTCTTCATTTAGAACTCCGGCCCATCGCCAATAGCGATCTCTTTTGCTCATTGAATAACCATCTCCGAATTTTTGAATTTGCCTGATTGTATTCGAAATTTTACCTGAACGAGAAGAGGGTAAATGTGTAAATAAAGGTGCTAATCTCCCTACAGTATGTTCAGCAAATTTTGGATTTCGCAACCTGAATTCAGCAGCGTGTTTGTGGTAACCAGCAAATAGTTCATCGCCTCCATCACCACTGAGAGCAACTCTCAAATGTTGTCCAACTTTTCGTGATAGTATGTTCACATTTAAAATGGAACTATCTCCAAAAGGTTCGTCAATGTGTTCTAAAAACTCCTCGGTAGATGATAATAATTCTTCATCGGTCAATTCGAAAACATGATGTTCTACACCGATGTGCTTTGCTGCTTTACGTGCATAATTGGATTCATCGTAATACTTGTGATTTGGGAAACCGATACTATAAGCAGCAATGTCGCTTTTCTCTTGTTTGGCTATGGCAGTGATTATACTAGAATCAATTCCTCCACTCAGAAAGGTGCCAACAGGAACGTCAGCCACTAACCTTCGTCTAACTGATTCGCGAACAAATCGCTTCAAAACGGCCTGTGATTGTTTGTAATCATGAGCGCTCATCGCCTTTTCCTCGGCAGGGTCGTATGGAATTTCATACCAGACTTCTGAGTTAAACACTAGCTTATTCTCAGAAATGGACACTTCGGCACAATTTCCAGGTTCTAGCTTGAAATGTCTTTGTAGAATGGTATGTGGGGCGGGAATATAATTTAGTTTGAAAAAAGTAAAGGCTGAAACTTTGTCTAGCTCTCGCTTGAAATCGAAGGCAAGCAAACTTTTCATTTCTGATGCGAAAGCGAAGTGATCATCGTCAAAAAAATAAACCAGAGGTTTGATTCCCATCCGATCACGAGCCATGAAAACGGAATTACTCTCTCGGTCATAAACTGCGAAGGCAAAACATCCATTAAGTTTGGCCAAACTCTTCTTGCCGTTCAGTATGAATTGATAGAGTAGTACTTCTGTGTCGCTTTCAGTACGAAAAACTATTCCACCATTTTCGCATTCTTCCTTTAATTCTTTATAGTTATAAATTTCTCCATTGAAAACGATAGTGTATCTTCCTGTAGCATCCGTCAATGGTTGGTTTGATCTTGCTTCTAGATCGATGATGCTCAAACGGGTGTGAGCTAAGGCGACATTTTTATTATGAATAAGATCTTGGAAGTCGGGTCCGCGATGCTTCAATAAATCAGCAGCCAAGGCTACCTTAGCTAATTCTGTATCATCCAATTCATTCCTAGAGATTAAACCTAATATTCCACACATGATGATTGCAATTTTTTCATCAAAACCAATCTTCTTGATTTTGTTGAAATTTCGATATTCGGTTTAGATCTTCTAAAGATTGAATGTTACTTAGTGTTTTAAGTAAATAATACTTAGCCTCAAGTTTCTTTAAATCCAATATCGTATCCATCAATAGGTTCATGGATTTCCAATCCTTATCCATCAGCAGGGTGGGAAGGAATTTGCGCATACCAAGCAAATAATAATCACCATCTTTTGCCGGACCTAGAACTACATCATTGTTTTCTAATACAGCAAAGGCTTCTTTAATCATATAACTTTCTAATTCGATGCAATCTGTGCCGATGACAACCACTCTGTCCATGCCCGCAGCGAATGATTTGGTAAAAGCATCAGTCATTTTTTCACCACGATCGGCACCCTGCTGAAGTCCTTTCGAATAGATCATATTATCCCACAGGTCATTGTTGTCAATGTGGTGGGAATAATAAACGGCCTTGTCACAGTTCAAACGCTTTGTAATTTCCTTTGTGTAGACAAGCAATTTATGATGCACAGTAAGCGCCTGTTCTTCACTCAAATCTTCCACTAGGAGTGATTGAGCCCTGTTATGTTCAGGGTTTTTAGAAAAGATGATTAATCGGTCATTAGAAGTCACCCAACAAATCTAAATGAATTGGTATCGATAGCAGAGAGTGGCACATAAGGATATTAAGTTTCAATTGTCATTAACTTATAAAGGTTCTCCAGGGCGAAAAATCCGATAGCTTCGCCATCCATCCTTCTATATTTGAAACATAATATGGAGGTTTTTAGAAGGTCTTTTTTATATTTTCTTTCAATTTTGGGTGTGTTGACGGTCCTTTTCATAGGATTGAGTTTTACCCACATTCCATACAAAGCATATCATCATTTAAGCGCACCACATTTTGCCTTAAATCAACCTCCTTCCTACATACTAATTCTTGGTGGCGCTGGAATGCCTAGTGCTGATGGTTTACAGCGGACACATTTTGCAGCTGCAATTGCGAAAATCTATCCAGAAGCGAATATCATTATTGCTCACACGGGGAATTTTCAAAAGAAGGATAGTATAAAGCAGCTCAGGTTGATGGCACACGAACTTGTAATCAAGGAAGTGGATACTACTCGAATAGGCTTTGAATTCATGGGTACGAATACATATACACAGGCGAAAAATGTGTTTTTGAAAACTAAAGATGCTCCACTATTGGTGGTGACTTCACCAGAGCATATGTTGCGCGCCATTCTAGCACTTCGGAAGGCTGGTTTTTCCAATGTTGGTGGAGTGCCAACTTTTGAGACTCCAATTAATGAGGAAAGCCTCCGGAAAAGAGTTTTATCAGATGATATATCTGAGAATGTAGCGCTGCGATATAATATATGGAGTTATATGATTTACGAAATCAAGGTTTTGCGAGAATATACTGCGATATCCTATTATTGGCTTATGGAATGGATTTGAAATACAATTCAGTAATAACACGTTAAATAAGGATGAGATTGCGAATAGCGAAGATTCTGCTCGTTGGATTTATTTCAACACTTACTTTTTTCAAGAGCTACTCACAGGAATGGATCGGCCCGAGCATTGATAATTACACACCAGCAAATGGTATGTTATTAAATCCCTCAACCATAGTTGATCAGAAACCATGGCTTGACGTGCATTTAGTTGGTGTTGGTGCTCATGCAACGAACAATTTTGCACATCTAAATCAATCGACACTGTTGAATTTTGCTGCCTATGGTAATCCTGCGGTTAATTTAAAACCAGACAATGGATGGGCACAATTAAACACTCAAATTCTTGGGCCAACTGCCAGTCTATCTTTGGGGAAACAAGCGGTTGGTATTCATTTATCTGTCCGTGGAGCGGGAAGTATAAGTAAGGTTCCACTCAAATACGCAGATCTACTCATAAATGAAGGTAGCGATGAGGATTCGACAGTATTGACCATAAACAATACTCGTATTAAAACCTTGGTTTGGGGCGAAGTCGGTTTAACTTATGGTAGGATACTTTATCAGTTTGACAAGCATTTAATTACGGGAGGGATAACCGTGAACCGATTGTTTGGTTTGCAGAGTGCCGCATTATTCTTTGATGATGGTGAAATGCTAATACAAGATGACAAAGGAACCTTGCTAGATGGCTCGGGTAAATATGCGTATACAACTCCAGCTTTTAGAGCAGGGGGAGGGTGGAGTACAAGTCTTGGGTTTTCATATAAAAGAATGTTGGATGACGTCACAGAGTATGTTCCCCATGGACGAGAAATAGGTTGCTTTACTCTGCCATACAAGTGGAAATTCTCGGCAGCATTGGTGGGTATTGGCGGAATTAGGATGAAACGTGACGCACTTTATAAGAAGTTTGATTCTGAGGATGATGCCAACGAATATCTGGCTGCAGTAGACGGTGGGTTTAGCACAACAAGTTTACCAAAGGATGGAGATAGATATACCGCATGGCTTCCTATGGGAGTCAATGCTCAGTTTGATTACAATTTTGAGAATGGAGTATTTCTAAACGGACTATTCACGCAGCGACTTAGTTTTCCATCATCCTATGGACCTGATCGATCGAACCTATTCGCTATCACCCCACGATATGAAAAAAGATGGCTGATGGTGGCTCTACCTATGTCTATTGAAAATTATCGCGATCCGCACTTTGGATTAGCCCTTCGTCTTTGGATTCTAACCCTCGGGACAGAACACATTTTTCCATATTTCATAAGATCTGATATTTATACGGCAGATGTATATGTTCATCTTCGAATAAGGTTTAATAGAGCGCCAGGTTGTCGAACCAAGCCTATTAAAGGGATTGACGAGTTTAGGTTTGGTGATTTGTTAAGAAAGAAGGTGAAGGACCCTGCTGCTTGTCCAAGTTGGTAACTACAGTGTTTCTATCATATTGGAAATGCTGCGCTTCCAGAAATTTCGCATGATATCAGCATCAGTTTTTGATTCAAGTCTTTCGTGTTGAACCACCATTTTTGTTTTTGCCTCTCCCTTAGATTGAAATTTCACACCAACCATTGAATTATCGGAAAGCCATTTGCAATTCAACCTCTTTGAATTGATTCGTTCTTGTAATTCAGCCCTGTTTTCACTCTCTAACCAGTCCGTTGCTCGATTATAAACTTCTGAAATTGGATAATTGAAAGTTTTACTCACTGAAACTTCGAAAACACTTACTGTGTCAGTGATTTCACATTTTCCTATATGTTGACAAAATCGGAGGGCAATGATTCTCGCACACGGTTCATCGAGTTTGTAATCATCTGTAAGTCTTCTGGACATGTCAATCACACTAATTTCATCAAATCCTTTGGATTGCATTTCTGAAAACCACTGAGTCCAAGTGCGCCCAGATTCGTTCAATAACTCCTTATTTGTGTAATCTGTTGGTATCGATGCCTTATTCATTTTGATCTATGATTTTATTCCAAATTAGATCCCCATCCGAGTCAAATATAGAAATCTTCATTTGCCTTTCACGCCTTGGACCGCAAAAGGTTATTAACCCAAAATTTCGTTCATTCACCAATGTGTTTTCGACCCTCAACTTGTTTTCCTCCTTGTCGTCCTTGTGAGTTCCAGCCGTTAGTGGGCTTACGGTTAAATCATAAATGATAATACCGGATTCATCCTCATAACGACTTAGTTCAGTGTGGTGTCTATCACCTGTGAGAAAGACCACACCTTCAACCTGTTCTTCAACAATTCTTCTAATCAAATACTTTCTTTCTTCGCTATAAACTGCGTGGGTTTCATATACTGGAGCTGTATTTAATACTTGTCCACCAATAGCGACCATTTTAAACGGTGCTCGGCTGTATTTTAAAAATTGTATAAGCCATTCAATTTGCTCATTTCCAATAATTTCCGTCTGTCCAACAATCAAGTTGTCAGCCGAACGGTGGTACCTATTATCAAGCAGGAAAAAATCGATATCAACATATTCAAAGGCGGTGGTAATGCCTTTGAGTTCAGGTAGTCCAGTAGTAGGGTTTGCCCAGAACATATCAAATGTCTCAAGTGCCCAATCTTTATGAATCCAACTTCCATTTGCATCATTTGGTCCAAAGTCATGGTCATCCCAAATAGCGTAGTTATTGCAAGAACTCAATAGTCGCTGTAGTTCTGGTATCGAACGAGTATGCGTGTATCGATGTATGTATCCGCTTCGAGAATTCCAATCAACCTCTCTTAGGTAAATGTTATCACCTAGCCAGAGCATCATATTTGGTGCTTTGTCCGCGATTGTATTGAATATGGTATGATTGCCGCCAAATATTTTCCCCGGTCTATCGTATGGCGGTTCATTTACATAATTGCAACTTCCAAGTGCAACCGAGAATTCAGGCGGATCTGTTCTAAATTGCCAAAGTGGTTGAGTATTAAACGAGTAATTAGCTGATTCGTTTAATAACTTATCATTGATTAGAATGGTGTATTCATAAGTTTTACCCGGCTTCAACTTGCTTATGTGAAATTCATAAGTCAAGGCCAAATTTTCTGCACTTGAAATCGTAGATGTAAGGGTTGAATCTCTTTTCCCCTTTTCCCAATAATCGATACTGACTTTAGAATCGTCTTTGGTTTGAACCCAAATCGCCACTTCAGTCATTGTGCCATAACCTACCATTGGTCCAGAAATTAATTCTTGAGCGAATAAATGGTTGACAGTTGAAAGTAGAACTAAAGCAAAAAGTGGAATACGCGCTGTCATAGGCTTCAATAATATGTGATTAACCCGAAAAATTGGTGAGACTATCAAAGAATAAGCATGAAATTGTATTCCCTATTTGTAAATGAATATAGATTTGAAAAAAAAAATTAAAAGATGCGAGAGTTTATTTTCTTATTCCGAGGAGGAAAAACAGATAATGCAGATGCTGGTCAATTGGACGAACATGAGGATGCTTGGGATTCTTGGATGGAATATCTTGAAGATGAGGAAGTGTTAATCGATGGATTACCTATGCGAGACATGGGAGTGATGGTGACCAAAGATGGAATGCAAGAAGCAAATTTCGGCACGGACGAAGGTGTTTCTGGATACTTAATCATTGAGTGTGAGGATATGGACCAGGCTACCGACTACGCCTCTGAGTGTCCGATATTCGAATTTGGAGGCAAAGTTGAGGTTAGGCAATTGAATAGCGATCGAGGCTAATACTGTAAGGTTCGAACATTCTTGAATTCAACACTGTTTAAAACGCAAGATGAAAGAATTTAAGAAGAATATATTGATCGTTTTTTGCTTGTCCATCCTTCTGGGATGCAACATTGGTGTCAATAAAGGTCAATCAATAAATATGGATCAAGAGGTGAAAGAAGAATTGAAGGGAGTTACAGACACAGCGACATTTGGTGCTGGTTGTTTTTGGTGTGTTGAGGCGGTTTTTCAAGAGGTGGAAGGCGTGATTAGCGTAAAGTCTGGTTATGCTGGAGGTTTTGTGAAGAACCCGACATACAAGGAGGTTTGCTCGGGCAAAACAGGTCATGCGGAAGTAGCTCAAATTGTATATGACTCGAGTAAGATTAGTTTTGAAGATCTGCTTGAAATTTTCTGGAAAACACATGACCCAACTCAACTGAACAAGCAGGGTAATGATGTTGGAACACAATATCGATCGTCTATATTTTATCACAATGATGATCAAAAGGCTCAGGCTGAGTATTACAAACAAAAGTTGAATGAATCTGAGGCGTACCCGAGTGATGTTGTGACTACTATCGAACCTTTGGAGAATTACTCGGAGGCGGAAGAATATCATCAAAATTATTTCACCAACAACGGTTCTCAACCATATTGCAGCTATGTGATTCAACCGAAGGTCGAAAAGTTTAGAAAGGCATTCGCGGATAAACTCAAGAAGTAAGTCTCAAATTGAGTTTTTATTGATTGTTAGAAAAAAAGCCACCTGCATTTTCTAAAAATCTCAACTTTGCACAAAATTTAAGACATGGTAGACGCGTACGATTACACACCTGAAGAATTACAAAAACTAGGAGACATTATAGTTTGGACAACTATACTAGCCGCAATTCACAATGACGGGGTTATTGATAAATCGGAAAAGGCAGAGGCCATTAAACTTACTCACCTACGATCTATTATTTCAGAAGATTATTTTAAGCCGATCTATTCTCATTTAGACGATCACTTTGAACGTGATTTTGATGCATATTCTGCAAGCTTAGTAGGTACTCAGGAAGAAAAGGAAGCAATGATTCAAGTGAAAATGCACGAAGCATTAGAGATATTGCCAAAAATAGGTCCGTTGTTTACAGAGCGATTCACTAAAAATGTAACGGATCTTTATAATAAAGTGTTTACTGCTAATTCTAGTGTTTTTCAGGCATTCATGTTGCCAATGTTAACCTCGCATCTCAAGAAATTCGGATTGAAGTAGACCTTATTTCAGTTTACGAGATGCTAATACACTTGACATTGTAGACTTGCTTGAAGTCCATTTGGTGTTGAGAACGATCTCGAGGTTTCGTATTTCAACCTCTGTCTTTTTCGGATTCCAAACATAGAAGGCTATTTCGGCTTTTGGATCTGTAATGGACAAATTTCCAATTGCTTTATACGCAGTGTTCCAATCGTTTTCATTGCATAGAAAAATGGTTAAAAACTCATGTTCCCAAATGTCTTCACCATCGGGTACATCGATAGTTACAACTAAAGCCGCTTCACTATCCATATCGCTTATGAAATCAGCTTTTACTCCGAACGAATAAAGAGAATCAATACCTAAGTCAACTAGTTTATGTTTAAAGGCTAGACTATATTCTTCTTGAAGGTGAATGGGGTGTCCATCTTCATAACCTGTCTTCTTTTGAAACCCTTCACTAGCATTTAGACAGATGAAAGTGCTAGGTTCAATGGTGGGGGCACGATCTGTATGAACTTGTAATAGAGATTGTTCTCCGATGCGCACATTTTCTATTTCTCCAAACTCCGACAAGATATACGTGAAAGGAAAGTTGATCGCAGGTTCTAATTCCATGTAGATCAAATTTTTAGATAGGTATTCCTTTTTTCTGTAAAGAAACTGTTTCACAGGAAGTTGGAAATTGAAATCACCTGCCAAAACATCAATGTCATGTGCGTTGAAGTAGTTTTCAGCAAGGTTTGGCATAGTGCTACCAACGATCAAATAGTTCCCTCTCGTTTCGGATTGGGTTGCTTTCTCGAGTCCATTTTTGATAGGTTCAAACGTGTCGTAGGCTCTAAAACCAGACTGATTTCCAAAGAAAAGAGCAACTGGAAGGATGAGTAGTACAGTTGGCAGCAGGCTTTTTTTAGTAGAAAGCTGATCGTCACCTTGCAGTGAAACTAATAAAACCGCAAGTGCGCAAAGACTGAACGTAACGAAAGCATTGTGCTGAAAGCCACTAAAAAATTTAGTGTCAGTTGGCCAATAAAGCTCATAGCAATAGAGACTGATAGCAAAGGTGATAAGTGAGAATAAAATAAGTACAGAAAACCATTTTAAAAAGGAAGAAATATCTGAAAAAGCATTTGCAAATGGCCGTCCAATTATTTTCAGGGTATGAATAAGATATAGTCCAAGAAAGGGACTCAGCAACAGAACCGGTTGAGCAAAAATCCGAGTTTCTCTTCCCATTGTTAATGTGAAGGTGATAAATGCATTTATTCCAAAGTTTAGGACAAATGCCCATATCCAAGGTTGATCAATTTCAGATCTAATGAATCTCTTCCTAACAAATAGAAGGGTGAATGCAACGCATATGGACAGTGCAAAAGAGGTTATTGTATCTATTCCAATATCTGAGTCAGCGAATGAATAATACAAGTGCTTGAATCGAATGTCCTCCATGTATGAAGAGGATTTTGAGACCAAGTTTTTCGACTGTATTAAATAGTATAGAAAGAGGGCATAGGCAGGAACTGTCCAACCAACTTTAATGGTTCGGATCATATTAGTTCTTGACCATATTGGAGTTTCAATTACCAGGAAGAAAAAGATACCAGGTAACAGCAACAAGGTAGATTCCCGAGCTATTAATGCCAGAAAGTAAAAAACACTAAAGCCGATCCAATTCTTTTCGTTGAGAAAAATGAATGATGCGAAAATCGCTGCATACTGCCAAGGCTCGTCATAGGCGTAAATCTCAGCAAATAACGCATGTAAAACCCAAAACGAACTGGCAAACACGATAACAGAAGCGTATGCAAATTTCTCATGTTTAAGGATATTCATTGTGAGTTTGAATAGCAATACAAAGGCAATAAAAAGCCCACTGTATTCCACTACAATAAAGGCCATATCCAGAGTGAAACCTAAGTTTTCTAAGAATTGTATTAGCCAGGTTGTCAATGGCCTTCGGGCAAATTCGCCAAACTTGATTCTGCTCAGGAAAAACGCGTGTATATAGCTTGGCTCAAGTATTTTATCACTAGAACCTAAATAGCGCTCACCGTTGATTAAACTTGGATAAGCAACTGTATAAATGAAGTGACATGCAGTCAAAAACAAGCAGTATATCCAATGAATGATTTTCATATAAACAGCAAATAAAACGCTTGTTATTGACTAGTAGATGACTTTTTTAGGTTCATTCAGCGACTAGCTATTAGATTCGCACTTAATTAAATTCATCGCATGAGAAAGTTAACAACAGTAGTCGTCCTTATATCCCTGCTTTCCGCTGGTTGCAAAGACGGACCAAAACCCATCGATTTAGTTTTTGCTCCTAGTGATGACGTAGCACTAGGCAATCAACTTCATGATGAAATATTAGCTAATCCAGAGGAGTATCCCTTATTGGATGAAACGGAACATGCGGATGCGATTGCTTATTTACAAAATATGGCAGATCAGATTATTGAATCTGGTGAATTAGATTACGCAGAAACATTCGACTATAAAGTTTATATTATTGACGCTGATGTATTGAATGCCTTTGCGGCTCCTGGAGGTAGAATGTATTTCTACACTGGATTAATAAAATTCCTTGAAAAGGAAGACGATTTGATGGGAGTTATGGGGCATGAAATCGCCCATGCGGATCGAAGACACTCAGTGCGCCAGATGCTTGAAAACTATGGCGTACAATGGTTGTTAAGCGCAGCATTAGGTGAAGATCCAAACCAAGCAGCCACCTTACTCGCTCAAATTGCCGGTGCTGGAGCATCACTTAAATTTAGTCGATCTGATGAGGCAGATGCTGATTCTTATTCAGTTGAATATCTATCTCAAACGTCATACAGATGTGATGGGGCTGCTATTTTCTTTCAGAAGTTAGATTCTGCTGGACTGACATCGAGCACGCCTGAATTTTTAAGTACACATCCAAGTCCTGAAAACAGAGTGCAAGATATTCAAGCAAAAGCGGCTGAAGTTGGCTGCAGCACCGAATATTTTGCTCCAGCATCATACAATGATCTTAAAGCAATGCTTCCATAGCTTTTTTGGTTGCTTCTTTATCTTGAAGACATACATTTGAAAACGAACAAAATCACGAAACATACCAGATGAATTTACACGAATACCAAGGGAAATCAATTCTCAAAAGCTTTGGAGTTAAAATACAAGAAGGGATAGTTGCTGATACTCCTGCACAGGCGGTTGAGGCGGCAAAAAAGTTACAAGCAGAAACTGGCACAGGCTGGTGGGTTGTGAAAGCTCAAATACATGCTGGAGGTAGAGGTAAGGGAAGCATTATTGGTTCGGATCAACGTGGTGTTGCTTTGGCTAAGTCATTAGACGATGTAAAGACAATCGCAGAAAATATTTTGGGAAATACGCTGGTTACGATTCAGACAGGTGAAGCTGGTAAGCAGGTGAATAAAATTCTTATCGCTCAGGATGTGTATTACCCTGGCGACAGCGAGACCAAAGAGTTTTATATGAGCGTACTTCTAAATAGAAGCTCAGGACGCAACATGATCATGTATAGCACCGAAGGTGGAATGGACATTGAAAAAGTTGCTGAGGAGACACCACATTTGATACATACTGAAGAAATTGATCCCAAAGTTGGATTAATGCCATTTCAGTCTCGAAAAATTGCCTACAACTTAGGCCTAAGTGGGGCGGCTTTTAAGGACATGGTCAAATTTGTGGGATCATTGTATAAAGCATATGAAGGTTGCGATGCTGCGATGTTTGAAATCAATCCAGTATTGAAAACTAGTGATGATAAAATCATGGCAGTTGATTCTAAGGTTACATTGGATGAAAATGCTCTTTTCCGTCATGCAGATTATGCTGCGATGCGAGATACATCAGAAGAAGATCCAACTGAAGTTGAAGCTGCTAGTTTTAGTCTAAATTATGTCAAGTTAGATGGAAATGTTGGCTGTATGGTTAATGGTGCCGGCCTTGCTATGGCGACTATGGATATGATCAAATTAAGCGGTGGTGAGCCAGCAAACTTTTTAGATGTTGGCGGTACGGCAAATGCTGAGCGTGTTGAGAATGCGTTTCGAATTATCCTACAAGATCCGAACGTGAAGGCAATCCTAATAAACATTTTTGGAGGTATTGTAAGATGTGATAGGGTCGCTCAAGGCGTGGTTGATGCGTACAAGAATATTGGAGAGATTCCAGTTCCGATCATCGTAAGATTGCAAGGAACAAATGCCGCAGAAGCGAAGCAAATCATCGATAATTCAGGACTGAAAGTTCAATCCGCCATTCTACTTCAAGAAGCTGCCGATAAAGTGCGGGAAGTTTTGGCTTAAAACCTTTGTATGAGGTATTTATTTGTACTAATATTTCTATGCATATCAGTCCTTTCTAGTGCACAAGCAATTAAAGTTAGGTTCAATGTTACTCCTTCCGAGGGTGCTGAACTTTTTCTTGATGGAGAAAACAAAGGAAAAGCTGACAATCAAAAACTGTTGCTAGGCTTCAATGAACGCAAGGGGATTTTATCTTACGATGTAGAAATCAAATGTTCAGGCTATGAATCACAGCAATATACGTTTGACAAAGACTCACCTAAATCCCAAACGATTGATTGCAATCTCGAACGCAAATTCAATAAGTTTGATAATCCACCGGCTCTAATTTTTGATGTAGAAAAAGTTGTCTCGGGAATTGAGTATGCTACAGATGTAGGAGCAAATACGCGCTGGAAGTACAGATATGATGAGGAAATAAACTTATCTACAAAGATGCCTAAGATGCTTAAGGCACTCTCACAGATGGGGCTGGAAACAATGCAGAACTCCTCTGATGACTTATTTGATGTAGGAAAAAAGAAGCCTACAACTCCTGATTTTATCATTGCGGGTCGAGTAGAGACATTTAGTTTGGCTAGGACATCTGGCAGCTACAATTCAAATATTTCAATCAATTGGCAGGTTTTTGATAGACACCAAAAGGAGATTGTTCTGAAGGTGACGAATACCACTGAGTATAAATTTGAAAACAACCTAATTTCAGAACAGTTTTACGAATCGGTACTCAATAATTTTTATAATCTGGTAACGGAGGTTGATGGATTCAGAGTAATGGTCGAGGGAATAGATGAATCAGAAACAGTTTACGCAACGGATTCATCGGGTAATTCTGAAATTGAAGTAAATGGTGAAGATGTCGAACAGGTGCTTATACAACCAGTGAGATTAGAAGCAATGGAGGATTTTAGCGATCTTGTTGAATTGGCCATGAATTCTTCGGTTACGGTGATTATTGATCAGGACAAAGGGCATGGCAGTGGTGTGGTTGTTTCATCTAATGGCTATGTGGTCACTAATCATCATGTTACAGATGGAGCGAAAATAATCGATGTTCAATTTTCGAATGGCATCATGCTCCCTGCGGACCTAATTACATCTTCGGAAAAGCATGATTTATCCCTCATTAAAGTAAGAGCTAGTGGCTTGACTGCTTTGCCAATTTTGGAAGATCCAAATGATGTTCGTGAAGGTGATGAAGTATTTGTGATTGGTGCGCCTGGCGATATTGAACTAGGACAATCTGTGAGTAAAGGGATCATAAGTGCAAAACGCAATATAGATGGAGTTCGTGTGATTCAAACGGATACAAAAATTAGCCCTGGAAGTTCAGGAAGTCCTTTAATAAACCGCGAGGGAGAAATCATTGGTATCATCAATATGAAAATGGTTGGTGACGGAGTAGAAGGACTGAGCTTTGCCATTGACGGAAGATATCTCAAAAGTGTTTTAGGCTTGGAGTATGAATAAAAGTGTTTTTAGTCTTTTTTTAATTTCAACTATTATTTTTCTTTCATGTCAAAAGGAGGAAATTCTGGAACCATTTGATTATCCTGGACTGCTTGCAAATAGTGTAGAACGGGTTGAAATTTTCGATGATGGAACTATACTGACGTTGTCCAACGAAGGAATCTTTTTTAAAAGACCAATGTCTTCTGGAAATACCTTTAGAGAGAACAACTTTCAACTTTCGAGTTACGATGCTTATAGAATGCGATTCTTTCTAACTGAATCGGGGAAAATTTATGGTGTGAACAACCAATATGTTATGGTTATCGATAATGGTGGCTTTAATTTTTACACACAAAATGTGCTTACCCTTAATGGTTACTTGTCAAGCGCAGGTTTCGGTTTAACACCAGATGATAAGTTATTGAGGTTGGACTACTCAACTGAGAAATATGATTCAGCATCAAACTCATATGTATATCACTTGAGAATATCCGAATGGGAAAATGAAAAATGGTATTCTGAAGAAACTGAAATAATCTCAGCACTTTCATCTACTGATAAAACACCATCAATTGTGTTTGATAATAACACCGCTTACATTGTAACCACCAAGATATATGAAGCCGACTTCGATGAGATCTACAATTTAGATCCCGAGGAATTGGTTCCCGTCAACAGTGCTTATGATATTGTAATGAATGAACTTAGATTTTATAATAAAACCATAATGGGATTTGGACAAAGTGTAAACCCTTTTGATAGCTATCCAAGAAATATATATAGTTCAAGCTCCGTCAGTATTACATCTGGGAGATTTTCATCTGAAGACTTCAGTAATTGTGCCGATTCAGATTTTGGACTATCTGTGGATGATTTTATTGGTTATCACGAGGAGAATTCAATTTTCTTTCAAGAAGAAAGCTATAATTGGTTTTCAAGTAACAATACAAGAGGGGATTTAGTGTTCTTCGATATGCTAAAGGGAAAGTGCGAATCACAAAGTATACTTGCTATTAATGATTTTGACGATGGATCATTGAGTATCAACGATGTGTCAATGGATTTTAAATCTGATATACTTTATTTAGCGACCAATTCAGGATTGTACATATATGATCTATCTACGAATCTACCAACAAGGTATTTGGATTATTTAATTGATGAAGGCAAGGATGAGTAAGCTGTTCGCATTTTTATTGATATCTGTGTTTAGTCTATCGGCAATAGAACTAAAAGCAAATGACGGACCTATATATCTTTTTAGCTTCAAGTACTTTAAGAACAGTTTTAACCATCAATTAGGGCTTACATTTTTTACAAATTTCACAAGATCACCACAGCTTGGAAGTGGCTTAGTTTATACTCCTACAAAAGCATATCCTGTGCCTATCTATACATATGTGTATAGTTTGGGTTCGATCAGTTATGAACCTCAGTTTAGATTAATTGAATTTGGAAATTCACAATCGATCTCATTAAATACTCCCATCACACTAGGGGCGTCAGTGGTTGGTGTTAGAGTAAGCCTGAGTGAAACGAGTAGATGGGATTATGAACCAGTTTCAGATTCTCCAACGGAAAGGTCATTTGGCACTTCAATTGGTTATTTGGGCCTAGGTCATGCTGAATTTGGAATCTTCGGTTCGTATAACTTGGGGAGATACGCAACGGATGAGAATACTTGGCCTATAGGAGTTAACCTAGCGGTTGGATATAATTACACATATGGGCCAATATATATTGAGAATACATCAATTAATAGGTCAGATTATTCCGATTATTTGAGATGGGGGCAGCTTGTTGGTCGATTAGGATTACAGCTCAACTCTGTCGGTTTTTCGTACGCTTTAGGTTTAGATCAAACCACAGTGCAGTATTTTGAGTCTAGCACCGGTTCTCGTCAGTACCTTGAGACGTCTGTCTATCACAAACTAACAATGACCTTTAATTTATGAATATTAAGAAAGTCTTAATTGCCAATAGAGGAGAAATTGCATTAAGGATAATGCGCACTTGTCGCGAGATGGGTATTCAAACCGTAGCCGTTTATTCTGAAGTTGACCGTGTCGCTCCATTTGTAAAATATGCCGATGAAGCTTATTGCATAGGTCCAGCTCCATCTAATCAGTCCTATTTGGTCATTGATAAAATTGTTGATGTAGCCAGGAAGACCAATACAGATGCAATACATCCTGGATATGGGTTTTTATCTGAAAACCCTGAGTTTGCGAGACGTCTTGAGAGGGAGTCAATAATATTAATCGGGCCTTCTGCTTCCGCTATGGAAGTGATGGGAAGCAAACTCGCGGCAAAAGAAACAGCCAAGAATCAGAATATACCATTGGTTCCTGGATCTGAAGGTGCAATAGTCGATTTGGCCGAAGCAAAGAATGTAGCAAGAGAAGTGGGTTTTCCTTTGCTAATCAAAGCCTCTGCTGGTGGAGGTGGAAAAGGAATGAGAATTGTAGAAGATGAAGCTTCGATTGACGAGCAGCTAAATCTAGCAATGAACGAAGCCCGGTCTGCTTTTGGAGATGCGAGCGTGTTTATCGAACGATACGTCAAGTCACCTAGACATATTGAAATTCAAGTTCTTGCAGATAAGCATGGTAATGCTGTTCATCTTTTTGAGAGAGAGTGCAGTATTCAAAGAAGGCATCAGAAGGTAGTAGAGGAGGCTCCATCCAGTGTTTTGACGGACGCAATACGGAACGAGATGGGGAAATGTGCGATCAATCTTGCCTTAGGTTGCAAATATGAAGGGGCTGGTACGGTTGAGTTTTTATTAGACGAGAACCTCAATTTCTATTTCCTTGAGATGAATACCAGGTTACAAGTGGAGCATCCTGTTTCTGAATTGATTACAG